>Ga0307428_1001740_pt1 | contig 10595 bp, 9 predicted proteins | sample SalMarWE160240MG_FD_202161 | JGI IMG/M metagenome (GOLD analysis project Ga0307428, IMG submission 202161) | Salt marsh sediment microbial communities from the Plum Island Ecosystem LTER, Massachusetts, United States - WE1603-240 | ecosystem: Environmental > Aquatic > Marine > Intertidal zone >...
TGTTCGCCGGATACTCTTACATGGCGTCGCTCTCACCCGGAGATCTCAAACGATATATAAAACGGCTCTCAACGAACTGGCACTTCTCATCTGGTGACCTTGGCAAGGCTTTAGGCATTGAAGTAAAGCAACCGTTTCTTGATGAAGACTTCGTTCGCTTCGCTTTAGATATCAGCCCGGAGTTTAAGGTTAAGGAAGACATCGGAAAATATATTTTGAGAAAGAGTTTTGAAGGCTTGATGCCGCCGGAAATAATATGGAGGAAAAAGGAGCCGATCGAATATGGCTCCGGCTCCACAAGGCTTCATAAGGTGATAAACAATATGGTCTCTGACGAGGAATTCCAGTCGGTAAAGAAGAAATCAGGAATAAAATTCATGAACAAGGAACACTGCTTCTACTACCGCATTTACAAAGAAGTGGTGGGAGAAATACCCAGAGCCTCTCTCTCGGCTCCCTCTCCAGTCAATAGAGAGGGATGGGATGAGGTAGCGATCTGTCCTTGCTGCGGGGCCAGCATGGGCAAATGGCACTGCAGAGTTTGCGGCTTTTCACAGCCCATCGAGAATTGCCTGGCCATTTCGAGCTAGGAAAGGAAAGGCTAACATATCTATTTTACTGGGAATCGACACTGGCGGCACTTACACAGACGCAGTACTATTCGACGATGAACGTGGAGTCATCAGTGCAGCAAAGGCTTTGACCACCAAACACGACCTATCAATAGGGATTCGAAATGCCATGGAGGCAGCACTGCCCAAACCACCTCCAAATATCCGACTGGTATCCCTATCTTCCACGCTGGCGACTAACGCCATCGTAGAAGGGAATGGCAGCCCCATTTGTCTGCTACTCATCGGCTGCGATTCCAATATAGTGGCCCGGGCTGGTCTGGGAAGGGTGGTAGCCAATGATTCTATCATCTTAATTCAGGGAGGACACACTGTCACTGGTGAGGAGCAATTTCCCCTTGATATCAATGCGGCGCGGCAAGCTATCTTGACTCATGCGCCACATGTAGCCGCCTTCGCCGTCTCTGGCTTCTTCGGCGTGCGCAATCCAACGCATGAGCTACGGGTAAAACGATTGGCGCGTAACTTAACCAGGTTGCCAGTGACCTGCGGACACGAGCTAAGCACACACCTGGATGCACCACGCCGAGCGCTAACTGCCGCCCTGAATGCACGACTCTCACCTTTGCTGCAGCAGTTGATTCTCGACCTTCGCCAAATACTTACCAGTCAAGACATCCATGCTCCCCTGATGGTGGTCAAAGGAGACGGCTCGCTCATGGACACTACTATGGCGCTGGAACGGCCAGTAGAAACCATTCTCTCTGGCCCCGCAGCCAGCGTGATTGGTGCACAATATTTATCCAAGATGGAGGGAGGCGCCTTTGTGATTGACATGGGCGGCACCACGACCGACATCGCCACGCTACACAGCGGTCGCCCTCACCTGAACGTTGACGGAGCCTGGGTAGGCGGCCGACGGACTATGATTGAGGCAATAGATGTCCGCACAATTGGTCTGGGCGGGGACAGCGAGGTTCATCTGGACAAGGCCGGTAATTTGCATGTCGGGCCACGCCGGGTGATTCCTCTCAGTCTCCTGGCGATGCAGCACCCAATAGTCATAGATATGCTACACCGCCAGTTAGAACAAGTCACAGGCAAGGATACAGTGAATACCAAGATAGGCAGTCTGGTTACGCTTGAACGGTCACCTGGGGCTGAGCAAAACAGCATCAGTTCAACCCAGCAGAAAATATTGAGGCTTCTCAGCGACGGCCCAATTCCGCTGTCTCAGTTGCTGGAAGGCAGTCTGGAGCATCAATTCCTTTACCAACGCTCCCTGGATAATTTGCAGGAGCGTGGCCTCGTCGTCACCAGCGCCTTCACACCTACCGATGCTCTCCATGCGCTGGGGCAATATAGATTCGGGTCCGTCGAGGCTGCAAGACTAGGCGCAGCCATGTGGGCCCGGCGGCTAAACGTTAGTACAGAAGAGTTCTGCAAACAGATAGTTCAGCAGGTCATAGCACAGCTTGGGCAGGCAACAATCGCCAGTGCATTGGCCGAAGAAGGCGGTCTGGCGCTAAAGAGTCAGGATAGTGTAGGCCACCTGTTCATCAACCGAGCACTGGGTATCGATGATGGCGGAACCTTTTCGGTCACATTATCAATGCAACGTCCCATAATTGGCATCGGCGCCCCAGCCACCACTTACCTCCGACCTGTGGCGGCACAACTGCACACAGACATCCACATCCCAGAACATGCAGAAGTGGCTAGCGCTATTGGCGCCGTAGCCACTGGCGTGGTGCAAACCAGCCGTATCTTAATCCGACCTCTGGATGGGAGCAATATCTTCCGAGTCCATCTGCCATTTGGCGTGCGTGACTTCACAGAACTGACAGAGGCAGTAGCCTACGCCAGGAATACCGCCCGCCGGTTAGCTAAACATCGCGCCCATGAAGCCGGTGCCAATTCCGTCAAAGTCCACATTGAGCAGCATGACAAAACTGCACGAGTCTACAATGACAAAATTTACATCGAGACAGAGATTATTGCTACCGCGGTAGGCCGCCCGCGGCTAAAGGAGTAAGATAAAACTGAATAAAGGAATTCCCAGTGAGACAATCAAAAATGACTTCCAAGGTAACAGAGTGCTTCATACGTGAAGCCTACCTTACTTTACCCGACGACTTCTAAGGGGGTGGAACTATGTCACAGAAGAAAGCGTGGCTGATAGTTGTAGCGATAGCTTCCCTGGTTTACGTCATCATCCATCTAGGGCAGTCAGCCCTCGATCTTGAATTCCTTTTTCATGCTCAGCTTCCTGTTGGCGACCAGAGGCGGTCATGGGTGGTGCTTTCAGTAATTTTGCCATTTGGGATAGCCCTTGGCTTATTTCTATTCAGCACAGCCATGACTAGATCGACCAAGCTAGTCACATTTTTGGGTACTTGGATAGTATATGCAAGCCTCACCAGCCAAATCATCATGAGCATGTCAGGGGCCTGGGTGCTTATATTTCCTTTGATACTGCCTTTCGAGCTCTTAACGGGATGGCTTGGGCTGAGAACCAGAGGTTTCCTGCCTATTCGTGGCACGCCTGCTCAGGATATAGTAGTGCCAGCCCTTCTTGCTCTGGGCTTTGCTATCATTGTAGTGGGGCTAATACAGATTGTTAAAGGAGCCAGAAGTAAATCCCTAGTAACTCGTGGGCTCTATGCCACAATGAGGCACCCTCAGCACCTGGGAATACTCCTATGGACTCTGGGGTTCGCTCTGTGGGGAGCATATGTTTTAGATTTTCTCATCTGGTTCACACTGGTATACACTTTTATCCTCCTTGCCTTGCATGAGGAAGGAAATCTTACCAAGCAATTTGGCGCAAGCTACCTTGCTTACCAGCAAAACACCCGATTTCTGACACCATTCGTACCCAAAAAGGGACTTCTATTTCAAACCAGTGACGGTAAAGAGATAGCTATCATGGCCGGCATTTATCTGATGGGCATTATTATCATTTTTAGCATCTTCTATTTCTTTTCAGTACCATGGTGGTCACCAAAAATATAAGATTTAATTCATTCTACGTCCTAATCACCTATAGAGCCTTTATTTTCACTGGAATACCAGAAATCATAAAGTAAACCTCACTGGCGTGCCGGGCAAGAAGTTGATTGGCATTGCCAAGGAGGTCCCGATAAATCCGACCCAGTTTGTTCTCTGGCACCAAACCCAGACCCACTTCGTTAGAAACTACGATAAAAATGCCTTTATATTTATCAATGCACGCAATCAGGTCTTCCATCTCAGTCGTGACTTGCTTTTCTGCTTCAGAGATTGCTGCGTCGTTTTTACCCTCACCTTCGTCCTCTCTCGTCAAGAGAGAGGAAAGGGGTTCCCCACCTTCCCCAGTCAAAATATTAGAGACAAGAAGAGTCACACAATCAAGGAGCACCACCTCAGCATCATCAATCTGCTCTTTTAATTGCTGACCTACTTTGGTATCAATTTCCAAAGTCCGCCAAGTTTCAGGCCGTTTCCTTTTATGCGCCTCTATCCGCAAAGTCATTTCATTATCAAGAGGCTTTGCAGTAGCTACAAACAGCACTTTATCCCCCAGTCTTCCCGCCATTTGCTGAGCGAAATTGCTTTTACCGCTACGAACTCCACCTAAAATAAGAACGAACTTAGCCATAGGGTCATACCTCCTGCACGAGGCTAAAGCCTCGCACTACATTTACAACAGCTTAGCCTAACCAACTGGTTCCTCCCGATTCAGCAATTATAAATACTAAGACAAGCACAGCCACTTCAGCAAACTCGTTTATGGCGCCATAACTATCTCCAGTGAGCCCGCCAAATATGGAGCAAAGATATTTTGAAACCGCCAGGAGGATGAGGGCAAGCGTTGCTAATAGCACTGCTCCCCACCAGTTCAGTAAAACTATCGCCGCGATTAAGGACAATATCGTTGCTACAATCATTCCCTTCCAACTCGCCCTCTGTCTGATAGCCCATCCGATACCTTCCCTTTTAGCCAGAGGAAACACAGAAATAGCATAAACCATCCCCCAGCGACTCAAGATAGGCATAAGTATGAGAGCGCTGGCCCTCAGCCCTGCTGGCAAGGCGACCAAAGCAGCAAACTCAGCCAGAATAAGGCAACATCCCCCAACTACTCCAAACCCACCGACTCGACTGTCGCTCATGACCTGCAATTTGTCCCAAGCCGAGTTTTTTACAGCAAGCCCATCGCAGGTATCAATAAAACCATCAAGGTGTAACGCCCCGGTGAGGATGACAAGGACAATAACAAGCAAAACATTGATTAAGATTGAGGGCAGAAACAACGCCAATAAATGGTCAAGCCCAAACAGCACCAACCCCAAGATGAGCCCTACCACAGGGAAAAAAGCAACCGACTTGCCCAAGTGCTCAATGCCATACCTTCGATGATAGGGAGATGGTATGATGGTAAGGAATTGCCACGCAATCCAGAATCTCACTTATGCCCTATCCTTGCTTTTCCCTACTGACGCCAGCTTCAGCAAAGGTAGCCATCTCAGCCAGGGTTTTCACGGCCGCCTCGACAATTGCTATGCCTAATGCTGCCCCGGTTCCTTCACCAAGGCGCATCTCCAGAACCAGGAGTGGCTCTAATCCTAAGTAGTGCAATAACACCCTGTGTCCGCTCTCAGCAGAGAGGTGAGCAGCGATAAGATAATCCTTTAATAATGGCGAAAGCTCAGTAGCAATAAGCGCCGCAGTCCCTGAGATGAAGCCATCAATGACTACAGGAACACGATGCGCTGCCGCTCCAAGCATGACCCCTGCCAAGCCCCCGATTTCAAAACCGCCGACTTTGCTCAGCACATCAACAGGGTCTCGAGCATTTGGCTTATTCAGATCTAAAGCTTTTTGAATCACCTTAACCTTATAAGCAAGTTGTTCATCATCAAGCCCCTCGCCTCGTCCGGTGACCTTTTTCACCGGTTCACCCATGATAGCAGCGCATATAGCACTACTGGCAGTAGTATTACCGATGCCCATATCTCCAGTACCTACAATGTCAAGCCCCTTAGCTATCTCAGCCTCTGCGACCCCAATCCCGGCTTCTATCGATTTCAGAGCTTCACTGTGAGTCATCGCTGCCTGCTTCGCCATATTCCTTGTCCCATAGGCTACCTTTTTACAAACAAGATCAGGTTGCAAAGAGATATCAGCCGCCGTCCCCATATCAACTACGACAACGCGGGCTCCGATAAAGCGGGCAAGAACACTTATACCAGCACCGCCATTGAGGAAATTTAATACCATTTGTCTGGTGACCTCTTGAGGATGAAGGGTCACTCCCTCACTTACCACACCATGATCAGCAGCCATGGTCACGATAGCTTTATGCTCAAAACCACGAATTATCCCGCCTTTAATGCCGGCTATCTTAATGGACAATTCCTCCAGCCGGCCCAGGCTCCCCTTAGGTTTGGTCAACTCATCCTGGCGAACTCGGGCTGCCGCCATCGCCTCCCTGTCCAGAGGCTTTATTTCCTTTAATATTCGAGACAAAGAACTGTTCATCGAATCCTCAATACTCAATGCCTCTGCGCCCCATAATGCCACTATCAAACGGATGCTTAATTGCTAGCATCTCAGTAACTAAATCCGCTTTTTGAATGATTTCCCTGGGTGCCCCACGCCCGGTCAAAATTAGCTCCACTTTCTCAGGTTTACTGTTCATCAAATTCAACATTTGCTTCACACTTACCAGCCCTCTACTCACAGCAATAAATATTTCATCAAGGATAACCACATCATAGCCGCCGCTGGCTATAGTCTTCTCAGCAAAAGCGAGGGACTGCTCAGTAGTTGGCCGAAGTTCGTCTAAACTCTGGACAAAGCTGTCCCCAGGGTTTAGCTGTACTATTTCAAAGGGGCGGTACTGGGCAGCGAAAATATGCTCCCCACAAGTACGGTCACCCTTGATAAACTGGATGATGATGACCTTCATTCCCTGTCCTACTGCCCTGAGAGCCAGCCCTAAAGCTGCCGTGGTTTTACCTTTGCCATCCCCAGTATAAACTTGAATTAGCCCTCGATCATTCATCTATTCCATACCTCCTTAATGGTGGCTATCAACCTCTGGCATTCAGGCAAGGTGCGGGGGGCAATGCGAACATACTGGGGAAGACCAAACGAAGTACAGTCACGCACCAATACTTTACGTTTAAGCAACTCACGCCGAAACCAGAAGGCATCGCCGACTTCAACTAGAAAGAAATTTGTCTCAGAAGGGAGCGGCGGCAAGCCAAGATTAGAAAGCTCAGCTACAAGATATTTCCTCGCCTCTCTAATGTCAACCTGGCATCGCTGCCAATATTCTTCTTCACTCACGGCAATAATACCTGCTCTCTGGGCCAGAGCGTTAACATTCCACGGTGGACAAATACGGCGCAAGGTGGCAATAATTTCCTCCGTAGCTACTCCATAGCCCAGGCGAAGTCCAGCCATGCCATAGTCCTTGGTCATAGAACGCAAGACAAGAAGATTGCTTCGCTGCTCCTTCGTCATACTCAGGGCTTCGGCTGGCAACGGCGAATGCACCGCTAAATTCAGAGAGGACCAGGCATTATCCACAAAGCTAATGTAAGCTTCATCCAGGACCACCAGAGAATCCATAGTGACATCCAGGATTTTCTCAAAATCTTCCCGCGAAAAATATCTCCCGGTAGGGTTATTAGGATTACAAATAAAGATGCCTTTAGGGCGATGTTGATTAATTAGTTGAATAGTCTCATAAATACTTAGCCGGAAATCGTTTTCCCGTTTCGTCTGCTGCGTTATAAGGGATGCCCCGGCAATCTGGCAGGCAACTTGGTATTCGCCAAAGGTGGGCTCAATGATTAGAACCCGATCCCCTTTGCCAAAATAGGCCAAAGCAGCAAGGCGTATAAGCTCTGTAGAACCGCTGCCAACGAGTATATTCCCCACCCCTATCCCTAATTTCTCAGCCAGACAATGTCTCAGATGGGAAGCTTCAGAGTCGGGATAATGAGAGATTGCTTCGCTCAATTCGCAGCCCACATTGTTCAGCGCTTCCACCACAGCGGGCGGTGGCCCAAAAGGGTTTAGATTAGCGCTGAAATCAACAACATCTTGAGGAGCAATGCCTAATGCTTCCAACTCAGCATAGTCAATACCCCCGTGCTGGCAGACTACCACCTGTTTTATTTCTGATCTAGGCAACAAAGGCAAAATGTGTCACCTCCATACTAAAACAAAGTGAAACCCAAAGTAGCGCAGACACCTCTGCCAATCTTATTCCCGAGGCAATAATCCAGGGAGACAGAGGATTGTCAGGGTTACCCAAGCTATAACAATTCACTTTTTCCAACCGAATCCCTAGTGCCCCTGCCGCAGCGCTCATTGGCCAGCCGGCGTTAGGGCTCTCGGTCTTGCCATGGTCTCGGAACATAACTTGCCAGGCTCTGTTACCACCCCTCCGGCATAGATAGGCAGCCACCACCAACAAAAGTCCTGAGATTCGCGCCGGGATGAAATTTAAAACGTCGTCCAGTTTAGCAGCAAACTTACCCAAGTACTCATATTCACCGTGATAGCCAATCATAGCATCCACGGTATTCACCACCCGATAAGCCACAGCGCCGGGCACACCTAAAAGCAAGAAATAAAATAATGGAGCAACAAAGCTGTCGCAGGTATTCTCCGCCACGGATTCCACTGTTGCCGACACCAGCGCTGGCTTCCCCAGAGCCCGGGTCTCACGGCTGACCAGACCAGGCAGCTTAGTACGAGCTTCCTTCAGATTGTCGCTGGCTAACAGTAGTCTAATCTCCAGAGCAATGTTACGCAATTCCCTAAAGGAAAAAGCCGGTTTTAACAGCAAAGCAGCAGTGATTATATACGCCACCAGGCTAATCTTACCCACATAGAACAAAAGAAAATAAGCAAGCGAAGCGAAAGCAAATATAGTAAGCAAAACCATGACAGCACCATAAATTAGTTGAGGCCATCCTTTAGATTTTTCGCGGCGCCTGTCCTGAGTACTATGAGATTGCTTCGTCGCTCCGCTCCTCGCAATGACAAGGGGAAGCCGCCTAGAATGAAAACAAGCGAAGGGCTTAGAAGGAGCAAATCTTTGCCAAAAGGAAATTACCTTCCCCACCCATACTACCGGATGTATGACCCTGGGTGGCTCACCAAATAAAATATCGATTACCACAGCCAGCAAAAGAATGAATAACCCTTCCATCGTCTTTTCTACCGGTGAATATAAGCAGTTCCCTTCCTGCTTTCACCTGCTATAATAAAAGTGACAGGCAAGCTATTAAGTGGGTGAGGATAAACACATACTTCAGCTCCATACACCTCCCTAATATTTTGCGCTGTAAGCACATCAGGAGGTATCCCCTCAGTATAAATCTGTCCACCATTCAGCATAACCAGCCAATCACAGTATTGAGCAGCCAAATTCAGGTCGTGCAAAGCAATAACCACAGTCAATCCCTCCTCGAAGCAAAGGCTCCTGATTAAGTCCAGGATTTCAACTTGATAATTTATGTCCAAATTTGCTGTTGGCTCATCAAGGAGAACTATCTTTGGCTGCTGGGTTAAGGCACGAGCAATAACCAGCCTTTGCCTCTCCCCACCAGAGAGCTCGCCCACCCTACGCTCAGCAAGAAAATGAGTTTGTGTTGCTTCCATTGCCTGCCAGGCAATAGCCACGTCCCTTTTACCTTCATAGCGAAGAAGCCCTAGATGAGGCGTCCTCCCCATGAGCACCACCTCAAAGGCAGTGAATGCCTCAGGCAAAACAGGATTTTGCGGCACCGTGGCAATGAGGCAAGCAAGCTGTTCCCTCTTATAAGTCATTATATCCCGACCATCAAGCAAGACATGACCAGAAAAAAGCTTGATTAACCGGGTCATTCCTTTGATCAACGTTGATTTCCCTGAGCCATTGGGGCCGATAAGACCCAACACCTTACCCGGCACCGCTTCCAGGCTCACATCATTCAAGATGGCTCGGTGGTCATAACCCAAGCTGGCATTCTTCAGTTTGATCATTATTACCCCCTATTCCTTCTTAGAAGAAAGCAAGCCCTTTTCTCCTTCGGAGCAGATAAAGAAAGAAAGGAGCCCCACAAAAAGCAGTGATCACTCCTACTGGAATTTCTGTAGGCGGGAGCAGTGTGTGCGCCAAGGTATCGGCCAGGATAAGGAATGCGCTCCCCACCAAGGTGCACAAGGGAAGCAGAAAACGATGATCTGGCCCCCAAATAAGCCTCACTGCATGAGGAACGATTATCCCCACAAAGCCAATAAGGCCAGTGAAGCAGACTGCCGCAGAGGTAATGAGCGTGGCAGCGCCAAGCAATATGAGCTTAACTCGCTCCACATTTATACCCAGTTGCTGCGCCTGTTCCTCGTCGAGCTGCATCACATTCAGGGGCCGCGCATGGAGCCAGATAACCACAATGCCTACCACTACGGAGGGCAGGACCATCCACACCTCAGCCCATTTGGTCAGGGAAAGCCCACCCAGCAACCAAAATACAATCCCATGCAACTCCTCGCCGCAAATAGTCATAAGGTAAGATGTGATAGACGCCAAAAAAGCACCTAAAGCTACTCCAGCAAGGATAAGAGTTGTCGCTGGTAAAGTCTTGCCCACGTGAGCCAGTGAATAAACAACGGCGACAGCACCTAAAGCACCGATAAAGGCAAATAGAGGGACAGCACCAAAACTCATCCACTGCAAGGTAAAAGGGACAAGAAAGGCAATGGTAGCTCCCAGCCCAGCTCCCTGAGCAACACCGAGAAGGTAAGGGTCAGCTAAAGGATTACGAAACAATCCCTGATAGGTGGCTCCAGCCACCGCCAAAGCTGCCCCCACCAACCCTGCCAGAAGAATACGCGGAAGTCTGATATCCAGAATTATGGTACTAAGGGTTTGAGGCCAGCTTGAGTCAACGGAGATAAAAGGCAACCACGAAAGAAGAACCTCTAAACAGGTAGAAAAAGGTATATGGACACTTCCCAGAGTGGTAGCAAATATAA
>Ga0307428_1001742_pt1 | contig 10584 bp, 6 predicted proteins | sample SalMarWE160240MG_FD_202161 | JGI IMG/M metagenome (GOLD analysis project Ga0307428, IMG submission 202161) | Salt marsh sediment microbial communities from the Plum Island Ecosystem LTER, Massachusetts, United States - WE1603-240 | ecosystem: Environmental > Aquatic > Marine > Intertidal zone >...
GGCGGGGGGTCATCCACGATAAGTATGTCCACGGCCACCCGCTCATGGACACGCATCGCCCGGCCCTCTTGGATGAGAGGTTGTATTACCCTGACGGGCAGATTCTGGAAGAGGTGTATGTCTATATGTCGTTTCTCCAAAGCAAGATGTACCGCGCGGGCGTCACCTGTAGTGATTGTCATGATCCACACAGCTTGAAAGTCCATACCGAGGGCAATGCTCTCTGTAGTCGCTGTCATCTCCCCGCAAAATACGACACATCCTCCCACCATTTTCACAAGCCTGGCTCCCCAGGCGCGCAATGTGTGGAGTGTCACATGCCAGAGAGGACCTATATGGTCGTGGACCCGCGCCGCGATCACAGTATGCGCGTTCCCCGGCCCGATCTCTCGATCAAGCTCGGGACACCGAATGCCTGTAACCGATGTCACACGGGTCGCTCGGCCCAGTGGGCCGCCGACACCGTCGAGAAATGGTATGGCCCAGAGCGAGCTAAGGACTCGCACTTCGGCGAAACCCTCTATGCGGGGCAAAAGGGCCTGCCGGGTGCGGCGCAAGCCCTGGTGAAGCTGGCTGGTGATCCGGCGAAACCCAACATTGCCCGCGCCTCTGCCTTATCGCTGTTGCGCCGATATCCAAGCCCCGCTTCCCTCGAGGCGATCCGGCGCGGACTGAAGGACGACGATCCCCTGGTGCGTCTCGCGGCATTGAGTGCGCTCGAAATCGTGGAGCCGAAGGATCGCCTCGGACTCGCGTTCCATCTGCTCAGTGACCCGGTCCGCGCCGTGAGGCTCGAGGCGGTGCAGGTGCTGGCACCTGTCCCGTCGGACATGATGAGCGCGGAGCAGAGTCGGGTTCGCGATCGTGCCATCACCGAATATATTGCGTCCCAGCGTGTGAATGCGGATAGGGCCGGCTCGCACCTGAATATCGGAGTGCTCTATACTGAACGTGGCCAGTTCGACAAAGCCGAGGCCGCGTATCGAACCGCCATACGGGTCGACCCCACGTTCGTCCAGGCATACGTCAACCTGGCTGATCTCTATCGGGTGCAGGGCCGGGATCCCGAGGCGGAACCGATCCTGCGCAAAGCGCTCACAATCGCTCCGGACGCGGCAGCGGTCCACCATGCCTTGGGTCTGCTCCTTGTACGGCACAAGCGGATGCCCGAAGCGGTCAAGGCGCTGGAGCGGGCGGCAAAACTCGAGCCAGGGAGTGCGCGCTACAGCTATGTTTATGGTGTAGCCTTGTACGAGGTCGGCAAAGCACAAGGCGCGGTGGCCGTGCTAGAGAAAGCGCACCAGCATCACCCGTATGATCGTGAAATCGTGCTGGCATTGGTGACGATCAACCGGGAGATGGGAGCGCTGGATTCGGCAATACGGTACGCAAAGAAACTCGTCGCCCTATCGCCCCAGGACCCCTCTGCGCAGCAGCTCCTCACACAGCTCGAATCTCAACGCGCCAAGTAACCGTTACCGCGAAGACAAGAGGTGGTGAACGAAAACCTCATAATTTTGCGGGTTGTCGGGGCGACTCGCCGCTGATATAAATTCCTTCGAAGGTGTCTGTAGCGAACGGTGGCGGTGTAAGGCAAAGCCACCCGGTTCCTGACAAACCTGTTACATCAGAGACATTGCTCACTCGGCGCTGGGTCCTGACACATCAGATAGGGGCATCATAGCGTGGCGACCCTGGGTTGGATCGACATCCTGATCATCGTGGCCTTCGTCGTCTACGCCGTCTCATCAGGGATCCGCTCCAGCAAAGTCGCCTCACAGAACCTCGAGGAGTACTTCCTGGCCGGCCGCAGCCTGAGCGGCTGGAAAGCCGGCATGAGCATGGCGGCCACGCAGTTCGCGGCGGATACGCCACTGCTCGTGACCGGGCTGGTCGCGACCGCCGGGATCTTCGCGCTCTGGCAGTTGTGGATCTACGCCCTCGCCTTCCTGCTGATGGGTTTCATCCTCGCGCCCAGCTGGCGGCGGGCAAGCGTGCTGACCGACGCGGAGTTGACCGAGCTGCGCTACGGCAAGGGAGCAGCCACCGCCCTGCGCGGGATCAAGGCGATCTACTTCGGGACGATCTTCAATTGCGTGGTGCTGGCCTGGGTCCTGTTCGCCACCAAGGCCATCGCCGAGCCCTTCCTGGTGTGGGACCAGTGGCTGCCCGCGGCGCTCTACCAGCCGATGCTCCACCTGGTGACCTGGATAGACGTCCCCCTCAGTGTGAACCCCCATGACGCCCACGTCTGGATCACGTCAACCAACAACCTCATCTCGATCCTGGCCATCGTCCTGGTCACACTTTTCTACTCCACGACGGGCGGCCTCCGTAGCGTGGTGGACACCGACGTGGTTCAGTTCGCTCTGGCCATGCTGGGGACTGCCGTGTACATGGGCTACGTCATCTACGATTTCGGGGGCATGGGCCCGATGGTCAAGCTGTTCCGCGAGCGCTTCGCCGCTGGAGGCCCCGGGGGAATCACCCCCAACCAGATGCTCGCCTTCGTTCCCTCGCAGGCCAAAGATGCCTCATTCGCTCTCATGGCCGTGTTCGGCCTGCAGTGGCTGATCCAGCTAAACGCCGACGGCACCGGCTACTTGGCGCAACGGTCGATGGCCTGCAAGTCCGACCGGGACGCCAAGTTAGCGAGCGTGGTGTTCACCGTCGCCCAGGTGCTCTTGCGCAGCCTCTTCTGGCTGCCGATCGCCCTGGGGCTTTTGCTCATGTTTCCTCCCGACCTCAGCCTGGCTCCGGAGATCCTCAAGCACGAGCGGGAGGTCACCTTTGTGCGGGGAATCGTCGAGCGGCTCCCGTGGGGGATCAAGGGCCTGATGCTGACGGCGATGCTGGCGGCCTTGGCGTCGACGATCGACACCCACCTCAACTGGGGGGCGTCGTACTGGACCAACGACATCTACAAGCGGCTGATCTGCCAGGTCTGGCTCGGAAGGGACCCCAATCCACGCACGCTGGTGTGGGTCGCGCGCGGATCCAACGTGCTCATCCTTGTGATTGCGATGGCCGTGATGACCCAGCTCACGTCGATCGAGAGAGCGTGGAGGATTGCACTGCTCCTGGGTGCCGGCATGGGCCCTCTCCTCGTCCTGCGCTGGCTTTGGTGGCGCATCAGCGCCTGGGGGGAACTTGCCTGCGTCACCGTCTCACTCCTCGCCGCCTGGCCCATCCTCGAGTTCGTCCCGGACGAAGCCCTGCGCCTGCTGCTCATGGCAGTCCTGGCCAGCGGCGCCGGAATCGCCGTCTCACTCATCACGCCTGAGGAGCCCGAGCGGCTACGCCGATTCTTCCGGCTCGCCCAGCCACCCGGGTGGTGGGGACCGATCGCCGCCCATTTCGGGGTGGACCCCGGCGCGAACGTGAGGCGCTTGGGCCGTGGTTTCACGGGCATGGTTACTGCGGCCGGTTGTGTGTTCTTTTTCCTGACCGGCATCGGCTCGTGGCTCGTTGACAGCCCGGCTCCGACCTGGTGGCCGTTGTCCTGGGGGCTGTGGATCGGCTCACAGCTTGTCGTGGGTACTGCGCTCGTCCCCGTGTGGTTGAAGCTCGGCTTCTCAGAGGAGGCAGAGCGAACCCCCCTGTCCGTCCAGGCCAAGGTAACGACGCTTGACCCGCTGAGCGACATCGAACCGCTCAGCGACCTTCGACGATAGTGTCAAAAATATTAAGTCCGTAGGAGAGTCCTCCCGTGCTTCGACATTCGGAACGAAACAAGCAAGGATTTGCCTAGGACCTGATAGTTTCAGGAGTTTACAATGCCGGATTTCCCTGGTAGCCTTTGTTTCCTCTAGGGACTTGCATGCCGAATCCCACGATTTCAAGGGAGGAAGACAAGAGTTAAGTAATTGGTTGGGGCATGTGATGCACACCTCGGCCGCTGTAGGCCTGAAAGGAGCTCGAATGAGACGGTACGCTATCTTCTCGGTGTGGCTCTTGGCGATTCTTCTGTTACCGCTGCTGGCCGGCTGCAGCTCAGTGTCGATCGATACTCAACAGTACCTCGGCCTCCCGACCTATCCGCCGACGGACCCTGCGACTGTCGCGATCCTGCACGAGCCACCGATGCGCCCGCATGTGCGGCTCGGCGAGGTTGTCGCCGAGCCTTCGGGTAGCCCGCCGGTGACAGAGATTGAGAACAAGCTCCGGCAAGCTGCGGCGAAAATGGGTGCGAATGCGGTCGTAATTGTGGCTGACAGGACGGAAAGGATGGGCGTTGTCGTCACGGGTCCATGGTGGGGGCGTCAGATAAATCGGGTCTATGGCCGGGTCATCGTCGGCGTTGCCATTCGGTATCAACAATAGAAACCATGAGCCAAAGGGGTTCAGTCTGTCATTAACAATTTCCCCCTATCCCCACTCAAAAGGGAGTTCTTGTCACCACCACTAATCATAATCACGCGAAAAGAGGGTAAACGATGCGTGGGATTTTATTGGGACCGCCGGGTGCGGGCAAAGGCACGCAGGCCGGGTTCATTGTCGAGAAGTTCGGTGTTCCGCAGATTTCGACCGGCGACATGCTGCGCGCCGCGGTCAAGGCAGGCACCCCCTTAGGGGTGGAAGCCAAGAAGGTTATGGATGCCGGGAAGCTGGTGTCGGACGACATCATCGTCGGTCTCGTGAAGGAGCGTCTGGCCGCGCCGGACTGCAGCAAGGGGTTTCTCTTTGACGGTTTCCCCCGCACCATTGCCCAGGCTGACGCTCTGAAGAGTCACGGGATTCGGATTGACTATGTGATGGAGATCGATGTCCCAGACGAGGAAATCATTCGCCGAATGAGCGGGCGCCGCGTCCACTTAGCGTCCGGCCGGACCTACCACGTGGTTTTTAACCCTCCCAAAGTGCAAGGGAAGGATGATGTGACCGGCGAGGATTTAATCCAGCGAGATGACGACAAGGAAGAGACGGTTCGCAATCGTCTTGAAGTCTATCGCGAGCAGACGCAGCCCTTGGTCAATTACTACACCACATGGCAGGCAAGCGGGGATGCAGCCGCGCCCAGGTACGTGAAGGTATCCGGTCTCGGGACCGTGGAGGAGGTTCGGGACCGATTGTTCGCGGCGCTGCGATGAGGATGTAACCATGTTCGAATCAGCTGCACTTGATCACACGATAGATAAAGCGACGTACAAGAAAGAGGAGCCGCTGCTCCGAGAGGCGTTGCTCGACACCCAATTTGAGCTTGCAGAACGCAAGACTTTTCCGGTCATCATCGTCATGGGGGGCGCGGACGGTTCCGGGAAGGAAGAGGTGGCCAATGAAATTCAGTATGTGATGGACTCGCACTACATCACGACATTCACCATGGATAACCCCACCGATGAGGAACGCGAACGCCCGACCATGTGGCGATTCTGGCGGGCGCTGCCGCCGAAGGGGCGCATTGGTATTTTCATGGGCTCGTGGTACAGAGGGCCGATTCTTAACCGGATTCTTGGAAATACCTCCAAGGCTGAGTTTGAACAGAGCCTGCAAGACATTAATCGCTTTGAGAAGATGCTCACCGACGAGGGGGCTCTGGTCCTCAAGTTCTGGTTCCATCTCACCCAGAAGCAACAGAAGAAACGCCTGAAAAAGCTGGATAAGGACCCCGCGACGCGGTGGCGCATCCCTGAGGCGGCCTGGGACTCCTTCAAGCGGTGGAACAAGATCCATCAGGTGGGGGAGCATGCGGCCCGCGTCACCAGCACTGCCCACGCCCCCTGGTTCGTGATCGCTAGTGCGGACAGGCGGTACCGCAACATCACCATTTGGCGGATGGTCCTTCAGGCGATCCAGAAGCGGCTGGAAGAACCCAACCCTCCGACAGTGGTGTCGGCTCAGGCGATGGTCTCACCTCCGAGTAAGCAGAATGTGTTAACGGCCTTGGATCTGTCCCAGCATTGTCCCGACGCCGCCTACCAAAAGCGCGTCGGTGAGTATCAAGGTCGGCTCAGCCTGCTCGCTCGCCATAAGAAATTCAGGAAGCACGCCGTCGTCGCAGTTTTTGAGGGGAATGACGCAGCAGGCAAGGGCGGCGCGATCTACCGGGTCACACAAGCACTCGAAGCGCAGGCCTACCATGTGATCCAGATCGCAGCGCCGACAGAGGAGGAGCGGGCCCAACCGTATCTCTGGCGGTTCTGGCGGCACGTACCTCGTCTCGGACGCTTCGCGTTGTTCGATCGATCGTGGTATGGACGGGTACTTGTAGAACGCGTCGAAGGTTTCTGTGCGGAGGCGGACTGGATGCGGGCCTACAGTGAGATCAATGACTTTGAGCAAGACCTGACCAGACATGGAATTATCGTCGTGAAGTTCTGGCTCGCGATCAGCGCGGATGAGCAGCTCAAGCGCTTCAAGCTGCGTGAAAAGACCGGATATAAGCGCCACAAGATCACCGAGGAAGACTGGCGCAATCGGAAAAAGTGGGCCACGTACGCGACAGCCGTGTGTGACATGGTTGACCGGACGAGCACGGAGCACGCTCCCTGGACCCTTGTCGAGGCGAACGACAAGAATCATGCCCGCATCAAAGTGCTGCGAACATTCTGCGAGCGGATTGAAGCCGCCTTATAAGTTTCGTCCCCGTTTCCCTCCCGTCCCTAGGTTTTTCTCATGGTGGAATTGTCCCCGACCTCTGCCATCACCTCCGAAGCTGCCTGTCGCCATGTCCTCTGGGCCCTCCAGGCCCGATTCCGCACTAGCCGGGTCGACACCCCAGCTTCGCACGACGTACTACGACACGTTCGGCTGGGGATGTACCCTGATGTAGCAATCTTCAGGATAATTGGTGGAGGATACCCGGATCCTCAGCGGAACACCATGGTCGGTGCAGGCCAAGGCGGTCACCCTGGATCCTTTGTGAACGATGTGAAGTGGGTCAGGGAGCCAGGCCTCTCATACCAGCAATATCAATGAGTTAGAGTGCTCTAGCCTCGTTTGAATCCCAGCGGCAGGCCAGTACACTTTTCGTCAAAACCTCGTAATTTTCCGAGGTGACAGAGGGGAGTATGCCCGATAGGCTTTGACGCCGGCAATTCGTGTGCGTGGTTCACTCTTTCAAAGGGGGAGACATAGGCTGACTGATTGGTGGCGGGTAAGCAGAGGGCATGTAAGCACGTTAACCCTGTTTGGGAGAAGGAGAAGCAAATGTATCGCAAGCTCATGAAAACCCTTTCGTGCGCTCTGGCCATGCTGTTGGTCGCGTCCACGCTAGCCCTGGCTGCGGGTCAGAAGGCGAGCGGGATGGTCGTGGCAGTTCAAAAGGAAGTGGTCGTCGTGCAAGGCCCTGACGGAAAAACCTTTGAGATCGAAGCAGCTAAAGTCGAAGAGTTAAACCTGAAGACCGGCGATCTCGTGGAGTACGAAGTCATCGAGGGAAAGCCTGTGAACGTTAATAAGAAGGCAAAGATGTAGCCTCGGGTTTTTCGTTCCGGTAGGGGGCGGTCGGCCAAGCGACCGCCCCCACTCACCCCCTAAACCGCTTTACTTCAGCCTGAGCGGATACCTGTCAACCAGGGAGGGCAAGAAAATGAGGCAAAAGAGCAGAACAATGCTTGCGGTGTTCTCTGCGATGCTAGTCGCACTGATCGGCACTGCCGGTCTGGCATACGCAGCCGACAAGCCGAACATCCTGTTCATCATGGGCGACGACATCGGCTGGATGCAGCCGAGCATCTACCACCGGGGCCTCATGGTTGGGGAGACGCCCAACATCGACCGCATCGGGCGTGAAGGCGCGCTGTTCACAGACTATTACGCCGAGCAGAGCTGCACCGCCGGGCGTAACGCCTTCTTCACCGGCATGCATCCGCTGCGCACGGGCATGATCCCGCCGCAACTCCCCGGGAGCCCGTCCTACCTGCGGCCTGGCACTCCAGCGCTCGCCTGGTTCCTCCGCGATCTCGGCTACAACACCGGCGAATTCGGCAAGAACCACCTGGGCGATCATCCCGCAGCGCTGCCGACCGCCCACGGTTTCCAGGAGTTCTGGGGCTATTTGTATCACCTGGACGCGATGCAGGGGGTGAGCTTCCCGGACATCAACAAGAGCCCCACCGAGCAGATCATCGCACCGCCCTGTAAGAACGAGCCCATCCCCGGCGTGCCGGAGGTCCCTGGCGCCGTCGACCCGAAAACGGCGACCTGCCTGACCCCACCGCGCCCGGTGCTCTGGTGCAAGTCCAGTGACGGGACTCAGAAGAACCAGACCTGCAAGGACGAGGGGCCGCTCACGCTCGAGCGCTCGAAAACGGTGGACGAGGAGATCTCCACCCACGTCATCGACTTCCTCGATCGCAACAACCCCAAGAAGACCGGCAAACCCTTCTTCATCTGGTACAACCCGGCGCGCATGCATATCACGACAGTGCTGTCGCAGAAGTACCTCGACATGGTGGGCACCAAGGGCGGCAAGGACTGGGGCGTCAACGAAGCCGGAATGAAGCAGATGGACGACAACATCGGCTACGTGCTCAAGAAGCTCGAGGACATGGGTGAGCTGGATAACACCATCGTCGCGTTCACCACCGACAACGGCGCCGAAGTGATCACCTACCCGGACGGCGGTGTCACGCCGTTCAAGGGTGGAAAGCTGACCACCTGGGAAGGCGGTATGCGCGCCCCGATGGTCATTCGTTGGCCGGGGCACATCAAGCCGGGCACGGTCCTGAATCAGATGTTCTCGTCCCTGGACTGGGTGCCGACGTTCGTTGACATCGCCGGCGGCCCCAAGGGCGACGGACTGAAGAAGGAGATCGAGGCGGGCAAGTACCCGGGCATTGTCAAGACGACGCTCGACGGCATCGACCAGCGCGACTACCTGACCGGCAAAAGCGACAAGTCGGCGCGCGACGTCTTCTTCTACTACACGGGTCCGAAACCGTCGGCGGTGCGGTACAAGAACTGGAAGATGTACTACACGATGGTTCCTACGGATCCGCTCGGCGCGATGAGGGGTGTCGTGAACTATCAGTGGACCATGGTCGACAACATCAAGCGTGATCCCTTCGAGATCGCTGGCGGGTTGGACGACCTGAAATCCGCAACATCGATCGGCGGCGCGCTTGCCTCCCCAAGCACGGCTTATGTCTACGACTGGAACATGCTGCCCCTCGGCCAGTTGCTGTGGCTGAAAGAGCTCGAGTCGTACATAAAGTACCCGCCGCTGCAGGCGCCGGAGGCGTACAACCTGGACGGGATCATTGCGGAAATGAAGGCGTCCAAGGCCGCGAGTCACGCGGGCGAGTAGCGATGTAATTCGAGTCTGAGGCAATCGTGCGGGCGCCCCGCGACGGGGCGCCCGCACGTGATCCTCCCGGTGCAGCCGCAGCATCTCGATTGGGACGCATGAGCAAACCCTAGCAAAAGCAGCGATCTCGCCAGCAGCGGCCTGCCAAGCCGGGCGGGCAACGTAGGTTTGTCGTTGCTGGCATGGTTGTGGATATGGAATAAAAATGAAAAGGAGAAAAGCAGGATGAAGCGTCTTGACAAGTTGTTATTGATTGTTGTCGCGTTCCTTGCCTTGCTGGCCCTGGCGGCCGGGCCGGCGGCGGCGCAACAGAAAAAACCCAACATTCTCGTCATCTGGGGCGACGACATCGGCTGGTATAACGTCAGCGCCTACAACATGGGCGTGATGGGCTATAAGACGCCCAACATCGATCGCCTCGCGAGGGAAGGCGCGATGTTCACCGACTGGTACGGGCAGCAAAGCTGTACCGCCGGCCGCGCCGCGTTCATCACCGGACAGTCGCCGATTCGTACCGGCTTGACCAAAGTGGGACTGCCCGGCGCCGACCTCGGCCTGCGTTCGCAGGACCCGACGATCGCAGAACTGCTGAAACCGCTGGGATACGCCACCGGCCAGTTCGGGAAAAACCACTTGGGTGACCGCGACGAGTTCCTCCCCACTGCGCACGGCTTCGATGAATTCTTCGGAAATCTCTATCACCTCAACGCCGAGGAGGAGCCGGAGAATAAGGACTACCCGGGCGACCTGAAATTGGCCGATGGCAAGACGTTCCGCGAGAAATTTGGCCCGCGTGGCGTGATCCACTCGTTTGCCGGGGGGAAGATTGAGGATACTGGTCCGCTCACGAAGAAGCGCATGGAAACGATCGACGACGAGATCACCGCGGGCGCGCTGAGGTTCATGGAGCAGCAGCACAAGGCCGGCAAGCCGTTCTTCCTCTGGTGGAATTCGACCCGCATGCACATCTGGACGCACCTCAAGAAGGAGTCCGAGGGCAAGACCGGCCTAGGCATCTACCCGGACGGCATGGTCGAGCACGATGCGCACGTGGGCCAGCTCCTGAAGAAGCTGGACGAGCTCGGCATTGCCGACAACACCATCGTGATGTACTCGACGGACAACGGCGCCGAGACGTTCACGTGGCCGGATGGCGGCACCACACCCTTCCGCGGTGAGAAGGCGACGAACTGGGAGGGGGGCTACCGGGTCCCGACGGTGATCCGCTGGCCGGGCACGATCAAGCCCGGCGCGGTCTACAACGACCTCTTCGCCCATGAAGACATGCTGCCGACGATCCTCGCCGCGGCCGGCGTACCCGATGTCAAGGAGCG
>Ga0307428_1001743_pt1 | contig 10583 bp, 5 predicted proteins | sample SalMarWE160240MG_FD_202161 | JGI IMG/M metagenome (GOLD analysis project Ga0307428, IMG submission 202161) | Salt marsh sediment microbial communities from the Plum Island Ecosystem LTER, Massachusetts, United States - WE1603-240 | ecosystem: Environmental > Aquatic > Marine > Intertidal zone >...
TGTGCCGGCTTCGCCGCCTTGTCTTGGGGTTGGCCAACCTTACTGAAATTTAATCCCCCCGAAACTGCAGCGTAATTGCCGACACCCTATAGTTACCGATCAGAAGCTTCGCGCCACGACTGCCGAGGCTGCCACGCGCATTTCTTTTACCTAGGAGAGAGGTGACCCTAATGAATCAACCTGACCAGAGCCCCGTGACCAAAGAGAGCTCACGCGAGCGCAAGTTCGCGCGCGGGCCGCTTGCGGTGACGGCAGCTGCACTGATCGCCGTAAGCGCGTTGGGGCTCGCGCTCGGCCAGAACATGCCGTTTGCCTCCGCCGAACCGGCTGAGACCGCCCAGACGGTTCAGACCCCTTACGGCGCGGCGCCGCTCAGCTTTGCCGACCTCGTGCAGAAGGTCAGCCCGGCGGTCGTCAGCATCAATGTGAAGGGCGACGCCAAGGTCGCTGAGAACGATCTTCAGATTCCGGGTCTTCCCGACATTCCTGAGGACAATCCGCTCTACGACTTCTTCAAGCAGTTCCGGCAGGGCATGCCCAAGGGCGGCAGGCACCCGCACCCGCAGCCGACGCTCGCTCAAGGGTCCGGTTTCTTCATCTCGCCCGACGGCTACGTGGTGACCAACAACCACGTGATCGAGGACGCCGACGACATCACCGTGACGCTCGAGAACGGTGACAAGTTTCCGGCCACGCTGGTCGGCGCCGATCCGCGCACCGATGTTGCGTTGCTGAAGGTCAAAGGCACGCACAAGTTCCCCTACGTCAAGTTCACCGACAAGGATCCCCGCGTTGGTGACTGGGTGCTTGCGGTCGGCAATCCGTTCGGCCTCGGCGGCACGGTCACGGCCGGAATCATCTCCGCGCACAATCGCGACATCGGCTCGGGCCCCTACGACTATCTCCAGATCGACGCGGCGGTGAACCGCGGCAACTCCGGGGGTCCGTCCTTCGATCTCGACGGCGACGTGGTCGGCATGAACACGGCGATCTTCTCGCCCTCCGGCGGCAATGTCGGCATCGCCTTTGCGGTTCCGGCGGCCCTCGTCAAAGAGGTGGTCGGTCAGCTCCAGGCCCATGGCACCGTCGACCGCGGCTGGCTCGGCGTCGTCATTCAGAACGTGAGCGATGACATTGCCGATTCGATCGGCATGTCCGAAGCCAAGGGCGCCATGGTCACCAAGGTGGCCGAGGACGGTCCTGCCTCCAAGGAGGACATCAAGGCTGGCGACGTCATCACCGACGTCAACGGCGACAAGATCGAGGACTCCCGTGACCTCGCCCGCAAGATCGCCGAGCTGCATCCGGATACCGAGGTCAAGCTCGGCATCGTGCGCTACGGCGACAAGCACGAAGTCGACATGAAGCTTGGCAAGTTCCCGAGCGGCAAGAAGCTTGCGGCGCTCGAGGAAGACAAGCCCGACACCGGTGAGCAGCTCAACGATCTTGGCCTCTCGCTCGCGCCTGCGGCCAAGGTCCCGGGCTCCGGCGAGGAGGGCGTCGTGATCACGGATGTCGATCCGGATAGCGACGCAGCCGACAAAGGTCTCAAGGCCGGCGACGTCATCCTCCAGGTGGCCGGTGAAGACGTGTCCGAGCCCTCCGATGTCGCCAAGGGCGTCAAGAAGGCCATGGCTAAGGCCAAGGACAAGGACAAGGTCAACGTCCTCATCCAGGTAAAAACCGGCGATCAGACGCGCTTTGTTGCGCTTTCCCTGAAGAAGGCCAAAGCTTAGACCTTCAACGCCGGGGGCGGCGCGGTTCCCCCCGCCGCGCCGCCCACCCTCTTTTGCGTACCCGCAAGGGCTGCCCCCATGTTCTCTGCCCTGAATGAACAAGTTGCCGTCGGGAGGAAATTTCCAGACATGCGCGTCCTGGTGATCGAAGACGATCAGGAAACGGCGAGCTTTCTCAAGCGGGCCCTGAAAGAGCAGGGGCACGTGGCCGAACATGCCGCCGACGGCCAGACCGGTCTCGAACTCGCGCGGGTCAACGCCTATGACGTGCTGATCGTCGACCGCATGTTGCCGAAGCTCGACGGTCTTGCGGTGATCGGGGCGCTGCGCGCCGAGGAGATCAGGACGCCGGTGCTGATCTTGAGCGCGCTCGGCGAGGTCGACGACCGGGTCAAGGGTTTGCGCGCCGGTGGCGACGATTATCTCACCAAGCCTTACGCCTTCAGCGAGTTGCTCGCCCGCATCGAGGCCTTGGCGCGGCGGACCTCGCCTGAAGAGGGCAGCACGCGCTTCGTCGTCGGCGATCTCGTTCTTGACCGCCTGTCGCACAAGGTGACACGGGCCGGCGAGGCGATCATGTTGCAGCCCCGCGAGTTCCGCTTGCTGGAATATCTGATGAAACATGCGGGCCAGGTGGTAACCCGCACCATGCTGCTCGAGAACGTATGGGACTATCACTTCGATCCGCAGACCAACGTGATCGACGTGCACGTGTCGCGGCTTCGCTCCAAGATCGACAAGAACTTTGCGACGCCGCTCTTGCACACGGTGCGCGGCGCTGGCTACACGATCCGTGACAGCGCTCACTAAGCTCTTCCGCACCACAACCTTTCGCCTGTCGCTGACCTATCTTGCGCTGTTCGGGGCGGCTGCGGCCGTCGCCATCTTCTATATCTATTGGAACACCACCGTGCTGCTGACCCGGCAGTTGCACGACACCATCGATGCCGAACTCAAAGGGCTTGCCGAGCAATATTCGGCAGGCGGACTGACCCGGCTGGTGAGCACTGTTGCCGACCGCAGCCGCACTCCCGGCAACAGCCTCTACTTCGTCGCCGACGCGGAGGGCCGCCGGGTCGCGGGAAATCTCAGCGCCATCACCGAGGAGCTCTCCCAGAGCCTCGGCCCGGTGGAGTTCGAGTACAGCCGCCCGGCTGAGGGCGGCATTGAGACCAGGCTCGCCTTCGCCAATGTGTTCAAGCTTCCTGGCGGCTATCGCCTGATCGTCGGCCGCGACATCGAGGACCGGCGCGAGCTTGCCCGTGTGATCCGCTCGGCGATGCTGTGGGGGCTCGGGGTCATGGCCTTGTTCGGGATCGGCGGCGGCTATCTCGTCAGTCGCAATCTCCTGGCACGCATCGACGCCGTATCGGCGACTACGCGCACCATCATGGAGGGCGATCTCACCGGCCGCTTACCTGTCAACGGCTCGGGCGATGAACTCGACCGCCTATCCCAGAACCTCAACCTGATGCTGGCGCGGATCGAGCAGTTGATGGCGGGCTTGCGGGAAGTCTCCGACAATATCGCCCACGATCTGAAGACCCCGCTCAGCCGCTTGCGTAACCGCGTGGAGGCGGCGCTGCGGGAGCCTTATGCCGAGCCGGCCTATCGCGAGGCGCTGGAGCGCACCATCGAAGAGGCCGACGGGCTGATCAAGACCTTCAATGCGCTGTTGTCGATCGCGCGGCTTGAGGCCGGCGCCGCTGGTGACAACAAGGAAAGTCTCGACGTGTCCGAGCTGGTGCGCGATGTCGCCGAGCTTTACGAGCCGGTGGCGGAGGAACGCGGCATCATGCTAAAGGCGGACGCGGTGGGGCCGGTCTATACCCGCGCCGATCGTCAGCTGCTCGGGCAGGCCATTGCCAATCTCATCGACAATGCCCTCAAATACGGGGCGCCGGATCGAACAGAGAGCGCCAACGGAGTGGTACCGGAGGTCAGCGTGACGGCAGGAGCAGCGGGATCGATGGCTGAAATTGCCGTGACCGATCGAGGGCCAGGCGTTCCGGCCGGCGAGCGCGAGCGCGTTCTGGGCCGCTTCGTCAGGCTTGAAGCGAGCCGGTCCGAGCCCGGCAGCGGGCTTGGCCTCAGTCTGGTCGCGGCGGTGGCAAGGCTCCACGGCGGGGCGCTCCGCCTCGAGGACAATGACCCCGGCCTCAAAGTGATCCTGTCGCTCCCGACCGAAGCGCAGCCTCGCGCCAATGGCAGCGCGAAGCAGGCGGCGCCCGGATCGGAGCTAAGGCCGGCGTGACTGCGTTTGTCGAGCGCATCGCCGAACGGCCACTGATCTATGACGAGGCGCGTGGCGCCGACATCCTCAACTCGCTGACAAAGGCCTTCGACGCCTCGGGCGAACTCGCGCCTGCCGCTCGGGTCTTGAAGGAGAGGCCGGCGGTACGCGACCTGCTCGCGGCGGCTCTCTCCGGCGCGCCCTATCTCGCCGCGCTCGCCTTGCGCGATCCCGCGCTTCTTGCCGACTGCTTGCTGTGCGACCCTGATCGCCATCTCGACGAGGCCGGCGCCGAACTCGCGGCGACCATCGCGGCTGCTCCAAGTACCAAGGCGGTCATGGTGGCCTTGCGCCGCTTCAAGCGGCGGATTGCACTTCTCGTCGGCCTCGCCGATCTCGGCGGGGTGTGGTCGACGGAAGAGACCATCACGAGGCTGAGCGACGCCGCGGAAGCCTCCCTCGATCAGGCGGTCAAGTTCCTGTTCCGCCAAGCCCATGCCGCGGGGCAGATCGCCGATCCGGCGCCGAAGGGCTATTTCGTCATTGCCATGGGCAAGTTAGGCGGCCGTGAGCTCAATTACTCGAGCGATATCGACATCATCGTCTTCTACGACGCCGACCAGGCCGGGCTCGCGGAAGGTGTCGAGCCGTCATCCTTCTTCGTGCGGCTGACCCGTGAACTGGTGCGTCTCCTGCAGGAGCACACCGGCGATGGCTATGTGTTCCGCACCGATCTTCGCCTCCGCCCCGATCCCGGCGCGACGCAGGTGGCGCTGTCGACCGATGCCGGCTTGTCCTATTACGAAAGCTTCGGGCAGAACTGGGAGCGTGCCGCACTGATCAAGGCGCGTATCGTCGCCGGCGACATCGGCGAGGGCGCGGATTTCCTCGACCAGCTCTCGCCCTTCATCTGGCGCAAATATCTCGACTTCGCGGCAATCGCCGACATCCACGCCATGAAGCGGCGCGTTCACGCCCATAAGGGGCACGGTAGAATCGCGGTCGCTGGGCACGACATCAAGCTGGGACGGGGCGGCATTCGCGACATCGAGTTCTTCGCCCAAACGCAGCAGCTGATCGCCGGCGGCCGGCATCCGGAGCTCAGGACCCGCGGCACCGTCGAGACGCTGCAAGAACTGGCCAAGGGCGGCTGGATTGCGCCGGACGGAGCGGCCGATCTGACCAGTGCCTATTTCTTCCTGCGCCGGGTCGAGAACCGGTTGCAGATGATCGAGGATCAGCAAACCCAAAGATTGCCTGACGAGGGTGACGAACTCCGCCGCATCGCGCTTCTCTCCGGCTTTGCCGACACGGACGCGTTCGCGGAGGCTTTGCTCTCCGAGCTTGGAAAGGTCGAGCGCCATTACGAGGCCTTGTTCGAGAAGCTGCCGCCTTTGCCCGAGGATGTTCCGCGGGTGATCGTGCCAGGCGATGAGGCCAATCCGGCTGCGGTCTCGGCGCTGGAGCGCCTCGGCTACTCAAATCCGGAGCGCGCCATGGCGGCGGTGAGCGCCTGGCAATCGGGCCGCTACCCTGCGACGCGGAGCGCGCGCGCCCGCGAGCGGCTCGGCGAATTCCTGCCGTCGCTGCTCGACGCCTTCAGTCACACAGCTGAGCCGGACCTTGCCCTCGGCACCTTCGACAAGGTGATGGCCAACATGCCCGCCGGCGTGCAGCTGTTCTCGCTCCTTGCCGCCAATCCAAGCCTGTTGCGGCTTGTCGCCGACATCATGGGCACCGCGCCCAGGCTTGCCGCCATCATCGGCCGCCGCCCCCGGCTGCTCGACGCCGTGCTCGATCCCGGCTTCTTCGGCGCGGTGCCGACCCCAAGCAAGCTCAAGGAGCTCGTGGTCAGGGCGCTCGCCGAGGCCTACGACTATCAGGACGCGCTCGACCGAGCGCGTATTGTCGGCCGCGAGCAGGGGTTTCTGATCGGCGTTCGGGTGCTGTCCGGCACCATCTCTGCGCCGCAAGCCTCCACCGCTTACGCCACCCTCGCAGAGACCGTGATCGATTCGCTTGCGGCCCGCGTCGACGCCGAGCTTGTCGCTCAGTATGGCCGCATGGCCGACGGTAAGGCGGCTGTCATCGCCATGGGGAAACTCGGCGGCCGCGAGATGACGGCGGCGTCTGATCTCGATCTCATCACCGTCTACGACTTCGAAGGCGGCGACGCCGCGCAGTCGGACGGGGCCAAGAGCCTGCCGGGGAGCCAGTATTATTCGCGCTTCACCCAGCGGCTGATCGCGGCGCTCTCGGCGCAGACGTCCGAAGGCTCGCTCTATCAGGTGGACATGCGGCTCAGGCCGTCAGGCAGCCAAGGACCGGTGGCGACCAAGCTCTCAAGCTTCATCGACTATCAGGACCATTCGGCCTGGACCTGGGAGCATCTCGCTCTGACCCGCGCGCGGGTGGTTTCGGGGCCGCCTGAGCTACGTCACGTCATCGCGCAGAAGATCTCGGAAGTGCTGTGCCGGCCGCGCGACCGAGTCCAGGTTGCCGCCGACGTGCATGCCATGCGTGCCAAGATCGATGAGGAAAAGGGGACCAGCGACATCTGGGATCTCAAGCACGCCAGGGGCGGGCTGATCGACATCGAGTTTCTCACCCAATTCCTGCAGTTGGTGAGCGCCCATGACCATCCCGAGGTGCTCGATCAGAACACCGAGTTCGCCCTCTCCAAGCTGCTTCAGGCGCAAGTGATCACGCTCGACGATGCCGACATCCTGCTGCCGGCGGCGACCCTCTATCACACCCTGACGCAGGTGCTGCGGCTCTGTCTCGATAAGCCTTTCGTTCCGGACGAGGCGCCCCGCGCGCTTAAGGACTTGCTCGCCCGCGCGTCGGAAATGCCGGATTTCCTAAGCCTCGAAGCAACCTTGCGGGAGACGCTGGGCGCCGTGGAGGCGGCTTTCGACCGCATCGTCACGGGATGATCGGTGGCGGGCTCAGGCGGTCTCGCTCTCGGTCTCGAGGTGGTCGGTCTCGGCCTTGACGGGAAGGGTGCAGGTGACGGTGGTGCCGTGACCCTCGCGGCTCACGATCCTCAGCGAGCCGCCGTGGAGCTCGACCAGCGCCTGGGAGATGGCGAGGCCGAGCCCGCTGCCCTGGTGGCTCTTGGAGAACTGGTTCTCGACCTGCTCGAACGGGCGCCCGAGCTTCGAGATATCGGTCTCGGGGATGCCGATGCCGGTGTCCTTGATGGCGATGCGCACCTGGCCGCGCACCCGCGACAGATGCACGTCGACGCTGCCGCCGTCGCGGGTGAACTTCACCGCATTGGAAAGCAGGTTGAGGAAGATCTGCTTTAGGGCACGGCGGTCGGCCTCCAGCATCAGGCGCGAGGGACCGTGACGCGCGAGTGAGATGTCGCGCTCGGTGGCGGCTTGGCTCACCACCTTCATGCTGTCCTCGACGATGTCGGCCACGTCGACGGTTTCGATGTCGAGGGTCATGCGGCCGGCTTCGATCTTCGACATGTCGAGAATGTCGTTGATCACTTCCAGCAGGAAGGTGCCGCTCTCGTGAATATCGCGCGCATATTCATGATATTTGGCGTGGCCGAGGGGCCCGAACAGGCCTTGCTCCATGACCTCGGAGAAACCGATCACCGCATTGAGCGGGGTGCGGAGTTCGTGGCTGATATTGGCGAGGAATTCCGACTTGGCGCGATTGGCGGCCTCGGCGCGGTTTTTCTCCAGCGCGTATTTCTCGGCAAGATCGACCAGCTGCTGCTTCTGCTGTTCGAGTTCGCGCCGTGACGACCTGAGCTCGGCGACGCTGGCGCGGAGCTGCTGTTCGCTTTCGCCGAGGCGCTGCTGGCTTTCCTTCAGCACGGTGATGTCCGTGCCGACGCTGACATAGCCGCCGTCCCTGGTCCGCCGTTCGTTGATGTGGAGCCAGCGTCCGTCCTCGAGCTGGGCCTCATAGGTACAGCAGCCCTCATCGTTGCCGCCATCGACCATGATGCGCTTGCGGATCACGGGGTCGGAGGCCGCGGCGATCACCTCCTCATAGGTGGCGCCAGGCCGGATGGCGCCGTCGGCGAGGCCGTGGAATTGCTGATACTTGCTGTTGCACATCAGGAGCCGGTTCTGATGGTCCCAGAGCACGAAGGCCTCTGAGATAGTCTCGACCGCGTCGCGGAGCCGCGCATTGGCGTCGACCGACACGGCGATGTCCTGTTCGGCGCCGGCGAGTGCCGTGAGGTACGGCTCGCCGGTCTCCGTGTCGCGGGTGATGTGACCGCGGAGCCTCACCGTGACCCAATGGCCATGAGCATGGCGCAAGCGGAAGGTGCGGTCGAAATGGGTCCGGCCTTCGCGGAGATGCTCATCGATCTCGCGGCGAATGTCGTCACCGGGGTGGAGTGACTTGGCGATGAGCCGGAAGGGCACCGGCTCATCAAGAGGTCTCTCGCCGAGCAGCCGGTACATCGGCTCCGACCAGTGCACGTGGCCGCGGGCGAGATTCCAACGCCAGACGGCGCAGGCCTGTAAGGCATCGGTGAGCTCGCCCTCGACAGGCTCGCCTTTGCGCGCCGCCTCCGCCGGAGACCGGTACCAAAGGCTGCCGCCGAGCAGAGCCAACACGAGGCCAGTGCAGATCAAGAGGCTGATCTCGAGGCTCGCATCATGCCGCCAGCCGGCGAGCGCCGCGGGAATCGGCTGCAGAAAGGCAAGCTGCGCGTTGGCATCGTCGATGATGCGGACGGTAACGATGGCGTCGGTGCCGTCGGGGAGCGTCATGCGCAGGACGCCGGCGTCAGCGCCGAATGTGGTGAGGGGCTGCTGCGGCCCGAGAACCGACAGCAGCGTGTTGTCGTCCGAGGCCATCAGCGGCGCGCGGGCCTTGATATCGCCGTCGGCGCTTGCCAGCAGCACCATGCGGTCATCGAAGGTTGCGCCCTTGGGCAGGCTCGACGCCAAGGCGCGCTGCCAATCGCTGTCGCCGTTCAGAGTTTCGTCCTTGAGCCGGGCAGCGGTGATGTCGGCCATCAGCGCGAGCCGCTCTTGGGCAGTGTCGAGCGCCGATTGCCGCGTCTGCAGGGTCTGGGTAACGACGCCGAGGGCGGCGAGGGCAGCGAAGACGGCGATCAGAACCGGGACCGAGCGGCGCAGCAGTTCCGATTTGGGAAGATTGCCAGCGAAAATCTCGCGAAGGCGTTGCCAATGTGGTCCCGCGATCGCAAGCGCGTGGTCGTGCGCGGAATCGATCCGCGACATTCCGGTCCCCCTTTACGGTGTTCTCCTGCTACGCGCCGGAGAACTGCCGCATCTCCGAATCGCTTCCCTAATTGAGAAAACGGACTTCGCCGATGTCCAGGGAAAATCTGTGGAAGAATGGTTAATAACTCATTGACGACTGCACGAATCAGTCGGCGCCGAGGGTTTTGGTGACAATTTCGTAGCTGTCCGTGGATAACTCGCCCGAGGCGAGCTGGCGCAAGGCACCTTTGGCCAAGGCTTGGCGTTTGGGCTCGAGCGTCCGCCAGCTTTCGAAGGCGCCGAGCAGCCGCGCCGCCATATGCGGATTGAAGCGGTCGATCTGGAGTGCCGAAGCCGCCAGCAACTCGTATCCGGCGCCGTCGGCGCGGTTGAAGCCGGTCGGATTGGCGTGGACGAAGCTTCCAATCAGCGCCCGTAGGCGATTGGGGTTCTTCAGCGAGAATTTCGGGTGGGAGAGCAGGCCGTGCACGGTTTCGACCGAATCCGGCCGCGTTGCGCGCGCCTGCACTGCAAACCATTTGTCGAGCACGAGCGGCTCGTCTTGCCAACGGGCGTAGAAGTCGGCAAGCGCGTCGTCACGCGCGGGACGATCGAGGTGGGATAGGATCGACAGCGCGGCGATGGCGTCCGTCATGTTGGTCGCCTCGCGGTAATGGTGAAGCGCCCGCTCGATCTCCTCAGCCTCACCGGAGCCGACCAAAAGATCGAGGGCGGCGGAGCGAAGCGCCCGCTTGCCGGCGCTCTCCGCATTCGGCGAGAAGGGGCCGGTGGTCGCCGCACTCTCGTAGATCTCGCCAAGCGTGCCGCGGATCTTGCGGCCGACGGTGGCGCGGAGCGTCTCGTAAGCGGTCCGCACCGCATCGGGATCGACATTCGAAGCAAGCTCCCGCGCGATGTCCGATTCGTTCGGAAGCCTGAGAAACTCGGCGCGATAGGCCGCGGCCAGCGACATCTCCGAGGCCGTGGTGGCAAGGGCCTGGGCGAGGCGCATCGCTTCCGTGCCGGTGACCGGACCGGCGTTGAAGCCGCCGCGGGAAGCCGCGGTCAGGAGGTTCGTCGCATAAGACTGCGCCGCCTGCCAGCGGTTGAACGGGTCTTTGTCGTGCATCATCAGGAACTCGATCTGGTCGGGATCGAGCGTCATGGTGAGGCGGACCGGTGCCGAGAAGTCGCGCAGCAGGGACGGTGTCGGGGCCGTCGGAATGTCCTTGAAGGTGAAGACCTGTTCGCGATCGGTGACCTCGACCAGACCGTCGGCAAGGGTCGTGCCGCCCTCGAGCTGGAGCGGCAGGTCATCGCCATTGCCGCCGAGCAGCCCGAGCTTGAGCGGGATCAGCATCGGCTCTTTCTTGGTCTGTCCCGGTGTCGGTGGCAGCACCTGGTTGA
>Ga0307428_1001744_pt1 | contig 10579 bp, 9 predicted proteins | sample SalMarWE160240MG_FD_202161 | JGI IMG/M metagenome (GOLD analysis project Ga0307428, IMG submission 202161) | Salt marsh sediment microbial communities from the Plum Island Ecosystem LTER, Massachusetts, United States - WE1603-240 | ecosystem: Environmental > Aquatic > Marine > Intertidal zone >...
GTCGCTTCCGGGACGAGCTTCTTGAGCTGCCGGACGATCTCGTCCCGGCGGGCGAGGATCGCGTCGTCGGGCTTGGGAAGGGTCAGAAGCGACATCGCGGCTCCAAGGACCTCGCGGTCCGCCTCAAATCGCGCATTTTGCGATTTACGGTCCGTTAGCCATGCCGATGTTTCGCATGAGGAACCGCCCTCGGCAATATGCCCTCATAGGCACGACTGCCGGCCCGGTCCGGAATTTCTCGCTTTCCCGCCGGGTTATCATGCCGCATCTTGAACCAATCCCGCCAGATGGCGGCTTCTGTTACAGTTCCGTGCCAACCGAGAGCAAGGAGACCTCTCGATCCGGTCATTGTCCGAAACAGGGCGAGGAGAACTCTGTGAGGATCCTCAAAAGGGAGAGATGAGAATGAGGAAGGTGTTGTGCGTCGTTGCGGGCACGCTGATGCTCGCGGCATTTGGCGGACCTGCATTCGCCGAGGGCGATGCCGCCAAAGGTAAAGAGCTTTTCACCACCAAATGCGGCATCTGCCACCAGGTCGGACCGGGCGCCAAGACACTGGTCGGCCCCGAGCTCAATGGCATCGTCGGGCGTAAGGCCGCGAGCATCGCCGACTTCCCCAGCTATTCCGCCGGGATGAAGAAGCTCGGGGATGACGGCTATGTGTGGACGGAAGAGCATATCGACACGTGGATCACCGACCCCAAGGCGATGATCCCGGACTCGATGATGGCCTTGGCGTTTCAGGGGGTTCCCGATGCCGCCGAGCGCGCCGATATCATTGCCTATCTGAAGACCCTGTCACAATAAATCTGACGCCGATGACGTCGCTTCGCTGCGGCCGCTGTGCGGCTCGCGGGCGAAGCGGCGCCAGCGCGCCTCAGGGTGTCGCCGAGGCCGATGGCAGCGGCGGAACCGGCTTCGGCGTGCGGAAGGCGTTGAGGTCGTCGAGCACCGAGCGGAAGAACACATCCCGGTCGCCTTCCTCCTTGGCCACCTCGTCCCAGCTGTCGTGGAGCGCCTTGAGCACCTCCTCGGACAGGGTCTTGATGCGGACTCCCTCCTTGGTGGCAAGCTCGTCGAGGGTATCGGTCTTGAGCTTCTCGCTGTCGGCGAGCGTGGACAGCAGGGTCGCCTGGCAGGCGGTCTCGATCATGGTCTGCTGCTGATTGTTGAGACTGTTCCAGCGATCCTCGTTGATGAGAAGCTCGAGCACGGTCTCAGGCTGGTACCAACCCGGGAGGTAGATCAGCTTGGCATGGTCCTGCAGATGCTGGCGTTGGTCGACGGCCGGCGTGAGGAATTCGGCCGCGTCGATCTCGTGCTTGTCGAGGGAGAGGCCGATGGTGCCGCCTGGCACGAGCACCGTGGTGGCGCCGAGACGCGACATCACCCTGCCGCCGAGGCCGAAGATGCGCATGCGCAGTGTCTTGAGGTCGTCAGGTGTCGTCACCTCCTTGGTGAACCAGCCTGCGGTCTCGCCGCCGCCAAAGGCGCAAGGAATGACATGGACGTGGCGGCCGGCCTGATCGTACATCTCCTGGTAGAGCTTGAGACCGTTGCCGGCGAAGAACCACTCGACGTAGCCCCTGGCGTCGGGTCCGAACGGGAAACCCGAGAACAGTGCTGCGGCGGGAAGCTTTGCCGCCCAAAAGCTCGCGGTGGTGAAGCCGGCATCGACGCTCCCCTTCGACACCTTGTCGAGGATGTCTTGAGGCTCGCCGGCCTCGCCAGGCTGCTTCAGGTCGAACTCTATGGTGCCGCCGGAAAGCTCCTTAATCAGCTTGGCGAAGCGCGCCGCCGGCTCGCCGAGCCCAGGGAGAAAGGTGCCATAGATGATGGGGGTGACGAACCGCAGCGGCTCGCCCGCCGCCACCGGCGTCGCCAGCACCGCCAGGCAAAGTGCAAGGCGCAAGGCGCTCGCGTTCGTCGCCACTCCTCCTCCTCCCCGGCCTCGGGGCCGGGCCGACTTCGGGCTTCTTACCCCAGAGCGCCAATGCTACATCGGGTTGTACCCCCCGTGCCACAGGGCCGAGCCAGTTCGCAAGGGACAAGATGACGGAGAAACGCGCCGGAACGCCGACAAGTCCCCATGTCGCGCTGTTCGTGACCTGCCTGGTCAATCTATTCCGGCCAAGCGTCGGCTTCGCCGCCCTCAAGCTGTTGCAGGATGCGGGCGCGCGGGTCGAGGTTCCGCTGGAGCAGACCTGTTGCGGCCAGCCGGCCTACAATTCCGGCGACCGGACCGACGCCATCGCCATCGCGCGCCAGGTGGTCGAAACCTTCGAGCGCTTCGACTATGTGGTGGCGCCGTCGGGCTCCTGCGCCGGCATGATCAAGCGGCATTATCCCGAGCTCCTCTCCGATGACCCAGCCCTCGCTTCGCGCGCCAAGGCGCTCGCGGCCAAGACCTACGAGTTGACAAGCTTTCTCGTCGAAGTGCTGGGCGTCATCGGCGTCGACGCCCAATTTCCGGCGACCGTCACCTATCACGATTCCTGCTCGAGCCTGCGCGAGCTCAACATCAGCGACGCACCGCGCCGCCTGCTTGCCGGCGTCGACGGCCTCACCCTCAAGGAGATGGACGAGCGCGAAGTTTGTTGCGGCTTCGGTGGCGCCTTCGCGGTGAAATATCCGGAGATTTCGACGACCATGGCCGAAGCCAAGATCCGCAACATCGCGGCATCCGGCGCGACGTGCGTGCTCGCCGCGGATCTCGGCTGTCTGCTCCACCTCGCTGGCAGGCTGTCTCGGGATGGATCGCCGATCACCTGCCGGCATGTTGCCGAGGTCCTGGCGGGGATGACCGAGACGCCCGCGCTCGGCCAGCCGCAGAAACCGGAATAGCGACACGATGGCCGACGCCTCGAAAGCCGCCCCAACGCTTTCCTTCAGGGAGAGTGCAGCCGAAGCGCTGGCGGATCAGGACCTCCAGCGGGCGCTTCTCAACGTCAAGCGCGGTTTCATTGCGAAACGGGCGAAGGCCCGCGACAAGCTGCCGGAGTTCGCCCAGCTGCGCGATGAGGCCAAGGCCATCAAGGATCATACGCTCGCTCATCTCGACCTCTATCTCGATGCCTATGAGCGGAAAGTGATCGAGAGCGGCGGCAAGGTGCATTACGCGCCGACGGCGACAGACGCGCGCGACATCGTGCTCCGTCTCTGCCGCGACGCCGGCGCCCGCCTCGTCACCAAAGGCAAGTCGATGGTGTCGGAGGAGATCGGCCTCGATGACCATCTCGAAGCCGCGGGCATCGAGGTCGCCGAAACCGATCTCGGCGAGCACATCCTCCAGATCAGGGGCGACAGGCCGAGCCACATCATCGCCCCGGTGATTCATCTCAATAAAGAGACGATCGCGGCGGATTTCACCCGTGCCCACAAGGGATTGCCGCCCGACCGGCCGCTCGGCACCGTGCCGGACCTCGTCGCCGAGGCCCGCGCCGTGCTGCGCGAGAAGTTCCTCGGCGCTGATGTGGGCATCACCGGCGCCAATCTCCTGATCGCCGAGACCGGCTCGTCGGTCATCGTCACCAACGAGGGCAACGGCGATCTGACCGAGACGCTGCCGGTGACGCATATCGTCCTCGCCTCGATCGAGAAGCTGGTGCCGACGCTTGAGGACGCGGCGACCGTTCTCCGCCTGCTGGCGCGCTCGGCGACAGGACAGGAGATCACCACCTACACCACCTTTGCCACCGGCCCCGCACGCGTCGGCGACCCTGATGGGCCAAGGGCCTACCATGTGGTGCTGCTCGACAATGGCCGGAGCGCCATGCTCGGCAGCGAGTTTCACGACATGCTTCGCTGCATCCGCTGCGGCGCCTGCCTCAACCACTGCCCGATCTACGGCGCCATCGGCGGGCACGCCTATGGCTCGGTCTATCCGGGTCCGATGGGTGCCGTGCTGACGCCGGCGCTTTACGGCATCGATCAGGCGCGCGACCTCCCCAACGCCTCGAGCTTTTGCGGGCGCTGCGAAGAGGTGTGTCCAATGGCGATTCCCCTCCCCGCCCTGATGCGAAAATGGCGGGAGCGCGATTTCGACCGCGGCAATCCACCGTTCCAACAGCGTCTCGCGCTGAAAGGCTGGGCGTTTCTGGCGAAGCGCCCGCGCCTCTATCACGCCCTCAGCGGGCTCGTTATGCCTGCGCTCGCGCGCCTTGCCGGTGGCGACGGGCGATTTCGTCACTTCCCTCTCGCCGGCGCCTGGACCGGGACTCGCGACCTGCCCGCCCCGGAGGGAGAGACCTTCCAGGCGCGTTACCGCAAGGGCCACGCGAAGCCATGAGCCAGGCCGGACAGCGTCGTCAGTCCATCCTGTCAGCCGTCAGGACGGCGCTTGGGGCCCGCCCCGGCGATTGGGCACGAGAGGAAGCGATCGCCGAGCGCCTGAGAGCGCATCCGCGCGGCACCGTCCCGGCGCGCACCCATCAGGACGAGCCGGCGCTGCTCGACTTGTTCCAAACCATGCTCGAGAGCCAAGGCTCCGAGGTGACGCGTGCCACGACGCCAGAAGAGGCAGTCGAGGCCATTGTCGCCGACCTCCGACTGCATCATCTCCCGCTCGCCTTGCGCCTCGGAGAGGACGAGGTGCTGCGGTCGCTGCCGTGGGACGCCGTGCCGGACATCAAACTCTGCTTTGGGGCAGCGGATGGGGACGATCGTGCCGGGCTGTCGCGCGCCGTTGCCGCGGCCGCGGAGACCGGCACGCTGGTGCTGATCTCAGGACCGGACAACCCGACGACCCTCGCCTTCCTGCCAGAGTCCCATACGGTTCTCATCCACCGCGTCGATATCGTCCCCTGCTACGAGGATGTTTTCGACCGGTTGCGAGCGATCTACGGCGAGGGTGTACTGCCGCGGAGCGTCAACCTGATCAGCGGGCCGTCGCGAACCGCGGACATCGAGCAGACCATCGTGCGCGGCGCCCACGGACCGAAACGGCTGCGTGTGGTGATCCTCGGCTAGAAGGCCGGCGCGAGTGGGCTTTTTTCCGCCAGGTTTCTCCTGTTATGGATGCGTCTTGACTGCTTCCGCTCGCTTTAGGCATCAGCTATGGTGCAGCGCACTCTCAACGAGAGCTTAGCGCCAAGAACCAATGGGAGTCCGGCCATCGGGCCGGTTCGGGGTGGCCCTTTCATGCGCGCAGCCGTCTGGCTCATCGAGCGGCCTCGCTGGTTCAAGCGGACCCTCCTTATTCTCAATGACATTGCGATGCTGTCGATCGCGTTGTGGGCCGCCTATTCGCTGCGCTTGAGCCAGTTCTACGTGCCTGAAACGGTCGGCCTCATGCTGCTGTTCGCCGCGGCGCCGATCATCGGTGTCATCACCTTCCATATGCGCGGGCTGTACAAGCTCGTGACCCGCTTCATCGGGCCGGAGGGCACCACGCGAATCTATGTCGCCGTGATCATCGCCGTGCTCGCCTGGGCGCTGCTCGTGCTGTTGTCCGGCATCAAGGGCCATCCGCGTTCGGTGGTGGTGATCTACGGCCTCATCGCCGCGTTGCTGATTAGGCTGAGCCGGCAATGGGCTGGGGCACTGCTGCTCAGAGCCGCGCCGCAGCACAAGGGCGTGAGCTTCGACGAGCGCAAGAACGTCATCATCTACGGTGCCGGCACCACCGGCATTCAGCTTCTCCGCGCCCTGAACGAGACCGGCCAGTACAACATGGTTGCTTTCATCGACAACAACCCGTCACTCGCCGGCCAAGTGGTGCACGGCGTCAAGGTGCTGCGACCGGGGAAGATCGGCAAGGTGATCACCACCGAGAACGTCAAGGAGGTGCTGCTCGCCATGCCGTCGGCGCTACGCAGCGAGCGCCGCACCGCGATCAAGGCGCTGGAGCCGTTCCCGGTGGTGGTGAAGACGCTGCCGGCGCTTGAGGAGATCGCCTCGGGTCACGTCGAGGTCAGCGATCTCCGGCCGATCGAGGTCGAGGATCTCTTGGGCCGCGATCCGGTTGCGCCAGAGTTCGACCTCCTCACCGCCCATGTGAAGGACAAGGTGGTGATGATCACCGGGGCCGGCGGCTCGATCGGCTCGGAACTGACGCGGCAACTGCTCGCGCTGGGGCCGAAGACGCTGATCCTGTTCGAGTTGTCGGAGGTGGCGCTGTACGAGATCGAGATGGAGATCGAAGAGATCAAGCGGCGGCCGCCGAAGGAGGCCGAAGGCACAATCCCGCCCGAGACCAAGGTCGTTCCGGTGCTCGGCTCGGTGCTTGACCGCAAGGTGGTGGCGCGCACCATCGGCGACTATGGCGTCGAGGTGATCTATCACGCTGCCGCCTACAAGCATGTCCCCCTCGTCGAGCAGAACCCGTTCACCGGACTGCAGAACAACACCTTCGGCACGCTGGTGCTGGCTGAGGTGGCGAAGGACGCCGACGTCGAGCGCTTCGTGCTGGTATCGAGCGACAAGGCGGTGCGGCCGACGAATGTCATGGGCGCGAGCAAGCGCCTCGCCGAGTTGATCCTGCAAGGCCTCGCCGAGACGCGGGCCGCCGGGTCCACCATCTTCACCATGGTGCGCTTCGGCAATGTGCTCGACTCGTCGGGCTCCGTGGTGAGGCGGTTCCGCAATCAGATCCAGGCCGGCGGCCCGGTGACCGTCACCCACCCCGAGATCATCCGCTATTTCATGTCGATTCCCGAGGCCGCCCAACTCGTGATCCAGGCCGGAGCCATGGCGAGCGGTGGCGAGGTGTTCGTGCTCGACATGGGCACGCCGGTGAAGATCGACGATCTCGCCCGCACCATGATCCGGCTGTCGGGGCTCGAGCTGCGCGACGAACACAATCCCGACGGCGACATCGCCATCGAATATATCGGCTTGCGGCGCGGCGAGAAGCTCTATGAGGAGCTTCTGATCGGCGAGAACACCACGGGCACGAGCCACCCGCGCATCTTCAAGAACTCCGAGCCGATTTTGCCTTATGCCGATCTGATCGCGGCGCTTGAGCGGCTCGACGACGCCATCCAGGGACAGGATGAGGCTAAGCTTCAAGACATGCTGCGCGCCACCGTGGAGGGGTACGCGCCCGGAAGCACCGGCCATCCGACGCCGCTCAAGGAGGAGTGGCAGCCGGTGTCCCGGACGCTCCACTAGCCGATGAACTGGGTGGAACTGGCCCGCGCTGCAGGCGTTGTGGCGGGAGCCGCAGTGCTTTCGGCAGGGCTGATCATCCTTTTGAAGCCCGTGCTGGTCCGCTATCTCCTTGCCCACCCCAATGCGCGGTCGTCCCATGCACAAGCGACCCCGCAAGGTGCTGGCATCGCTGTGGTGCTTTCGGTTCTCATTGTCGCCGCTGCGGCGTGGCTATGGTGGCGTCCAGCGGAAGGCGGCGCGGCGCTCGGTCCAGTGCTCGCCGGCGCCTTCGGCCTCACCGTGCTCGGGCTTGCCGACGACGCCCGCGCCCTCCCCGTGTCCTGGCGGCTGATCGGCCAGGCACTTGCTGCAATCGCCATGGTGTTCAGCCTGCCGGAGGACTTGCGGCTGTTCCCGAGCCTCCTCCCTTTGCTGGTCGAGCGCGTGCTGCTCGTGATCGGCACGGTGTGGTTCGTGAACGCCGTCAATTTTCTCGACGGACTTGACTGGATCACCGCGGCGCAGGTGGTGCCGATGACGATCGGCGTCGCTGTTCTTGCCGCGCTCGGCGCGGTGCCCGCGAGTGTGGGCTTCCTGGCGCTGGCGCTGCTTGGCGCCATGATCGGCTTCGCCATCTTCAACAAGCACCCGGCACAGGTATTTCTCGGTGACGCCGGTAGCCTCCCGATCGGTTTTCTGCTTGCCTTCCTACTGATCACTGTGGCCAGCACCGATCTCGCCGCTGCGCTGCTGCTGGCGCTCTATACCATCGCCGACTCGACCATTACCCTGCTGCGGCGCGCCTATAACCGCGAACATATCTTCAGCGGCCATCGCTCGCATTTCTATCAGCGCGCCACCATCAACGGGCTCAGCGCGCCGCAAGTGACGGGACGGATCTTCGTGCTTGGCCTCGTGCTCGCAAGCCTCGCCATCGCTACGGCGATGACCCAGTCAACGACCGCCGACCTGCTGCTGCTCGGGCTTGGCGCCATCGCCACCGGCTACGTGCTTCATCTCCTCGCGCGAGGTGCGCGATGACGCGGACCGTTCTTGTCACCGGCGCCTCGGGCTTCCTCGGCAAGCATCTTGTCGGCGCGCTCGCCAAGAGCGGCTGGGCAGTGCTGGCAGCGGCGCGCGATCCGGAACAGATCCCGGCCAGACCGCAGGTCGAGCGCGTGGTCCTGCCGGACCTGTCGCGCGCAGCAGATTGGGCGTCGCTCCTCGAAGGCGTGACCCATGTGTTGCATCTCGCCGGCATTGCCCATGCGCCAGGCGCGTTGCCGGACGACGTCTATCTCCGCATCAACGCCGATGCCGTCAGCGAGCTGGCGGAGGCCGCCCGCGGTAAAGTCGAGCGCCTGGTGCTGATGTCCTCGGTGCGAGCCCAAGCCGGGCTCGCCGCCGACCATGTCATCACCGAAGCCGACACGCCGCAGCCCACCGACGCCTACGGGCGCGCCAAGCTCGCGGCCGAGCGGCTTCTTGCGGCGAGCGGCGCTAGTTTCACCGTGCTCCGCCCGGCCGTGGTCTATGGCAAGGGCGTGAAGGGCAATATTGCGAGCCTCGCCACGCTGGCGCAGACGCCGACGCCGCTTCCTTTTGGCGGTCTCGACAACAAGCGCTCCCTGCTCGCCATCGAGAACCTCGCCGCCGCAGTCGATCTTGCCCTTAGCTCGCCGCGCGCCGAAGGCGAGACCTTTCTGGTCGCCGATCCTGAGCCGATCACCATCGCCGAGCTGGTGACCGCCATACGCGAGGGCCTTGGGCGGTCGCCTCACCTCGTTCGCCTGCCGGCCGGCGCGGTGAAGCGGCTGATGGCGACCTTCGGCAAGGAGGCCGATTGGGAGCGGATCTCCGGCAATTTCGTCATCGACGCCGCGAAGCTACGCCGCATCGGCTGGGCGCCGAGGGTAACGACGGCCGAAGGCATCGCCGCCATGATGCGCACCACGAACGGCGCCGCCGACGGTTCGTCCAGCTAAGCCGGCTTTAGCGACCGATAGAGCGCGACGATCTCCTTGCCGATGACCTCGGCAGAGAATTTCCGCTCCACCAGGTCGCGCGCGGCTTTGCCGAAGCGGGCGCGCATCTCGGCGTCGCCGGCCATGCGCGTCATGGCCTCGGCCAGAGCCGCCGCATCGCCGACGGGAAAGGTCAGTGCCGTCTCGCCCTCGATCGCGATCTCGCGGCAGCCTGGGGTGTCGGTCGCGACCATGGCCCGGCCGCAGGCTGCGGCCTCGAGCAGGCTTTTGGGCAGGCCTTCGCGGCGCGACGCAAGCACGGCGAAATGCGCGCGCGTCCAGACGTCGCGAATGTCGGCGACGTGGCCGAGCCAATTGATGCCGAAGGCCGAGGCGAATTCCCGCAATTGCTCGGACGCGAGCGAGCCCGGATTTTCCCGATCGGTGTCGCCGGCAAGCAGCAATTGCAACTTCAACCCGCGGGACGTCGCCAGTGCAAAGGCCTCAATCAGCGTCTCGACGCCCTTGTCAACCAGCATGCGGCCGACATAGGCCGCCGTCACCGGCAGCTGCGGCTCCGGCAACGGGACAAAATGAGAGGTGTCGACGCCGGAGCCAGGGATCAGGTCGATACGGGCCTCAGGCACGCCGAGATCGAGGACAAACTGCTTGTCGTCGGGGTTCTGCACGATGGTGCGGCTGTTTGCCCGGCCGAACAGGCCCTTCAATGCGGCACGCACCAAGGGGCGCGCCAAGCCGCTCCGCTTATGGTCGCCGACGAACAGCGTGCCGAGCCCGGTCAAACCGTTGACCACGGCCATCGAGGAGAAGCCCAGGCTCGCCACGGAGCCGAGTAGCACCGGCTTGAGCGAGACGTTGTGCAGGATGTCTGGCTTCAGCGACCGCAGCAGCTTTCGAAGCTCGAGCACGCCGGCAACACTGTGCAACGGCGACAGGCTACCGCGGCGCCAGGACAGCGCATGCGGCGTGAACCCTTCCGCCTCGATGGCGGCTTTGCCGTTGTTCAGACGCGTGGCGACATGGACGTCGTAGCCGGCCTCGCGCGCCGCGCGCGCCATGGGCAGGCGGTGCGAGAGGAAGTACCAGTCCTCGGTGACGACATAGAGGATGCGCGCGGCCATGAGCGCGTTGTATCAGCCGAAAGCTCGCGTCGTCCTCTTTGTTTTCTGTAACCCGTGGAACCTTTTGCCCTTGACGTGGGTCAACGTCATAGCGCCGTTGGTCTATAGTCTCCGGCGTGACCAAGAAGATGACGCCTTGCAGGGAAGGTTGTCGGTAATTTTGTACCTCAAGCAAGGAGAACGAGCGATGAGCATGCTGAAAGTGGTCGAGGTTCTCGCGGAGTCCAACAAGGGCTGGGAGGATGCGGCACAGGTTGCCGTAACCAATGCGAGCAAAACGGTCCGAAACATCCGCTCGATTTACATCAAAAACCACGAAGCGAAGGTGGAGAACGGCAAGATCACGATATATCGCATCAACGCCAAGATCTCCTTCATGCTGGA
>Ga0307428_1001745_pt1 | contig 10575 bp, 14 predicted proteins | sample SalMarWE160240MG_FD_202161 | JGI IMG/M metagenome (GOLD analysis project Ga0307428, IMG submission 202161) | Salt marsh sediment microbial communities from the Plum Island Ecosystem LTER, Massachusetts, United States - WE1603-240 | ecosystem: Environmental > Aquatic > Marine > Intertidal zone >...
AAGGAGCACGGGGTCTTTGTGGTTCGAACGTTGTCTCGCCCTCCCTGGGAACCCGGGGGAATTGGGGAGGTGGGGCCGGAATGATTCTCCTCGTGAACGAGGCGAGGGGATGAGCGTCTCGGAGAGACGGCTCATCCCCCAATTTTTTGCAACTGGCTCTCGTGGGAAAGAGAAAGTGCGGGGTCGGCTAATGGTAGGCCGCCAGACTTTGGATCTGGCTGTCCAGGTTCGAGTCCTGGCCCCGCAGCCATCGCGTGGAGGGAAAAAGGCGTGACGCGACTGAACCTCTTTTCCGGCAATGCCAATCGGAAACTCGCGCAGGAGATCGCGGAGTGTCTGGGCATGCCCCTCGGCGTGGCCGAGGTCTCTCAATTTTCTGATGGGGAGGTCTACGTTCAGATCAACGAAAATGTCAGGGGCGCCGATGTGTTCGTCATCCAGCCCACCTCTCCACCGGTGGATCACCACCTGATGGAGTTGCTTATCATGATCGATGCCCTGCGCCGTGCCTCGGCGCACCGAATCACCGCCGTGATTCCCTACTTTGGGTACGCCCGGCAGGATCGCAAGGTCCAACCCCGGGTTCCGATTTCGTCAAAGCTCGTCGCAGACCTCATCACGGTCTCGGGGGCCAATCGGGTCCTGACCATAGATCTCCACGCCGGGCAAATCCAGGGCTTCTTCAATATTCCCGTGGATCACCTCTACGCAGCCCCGGTGCTCTTGCAGTACTTCCAGGAGCGGGAGTGGGATGAGGGGGTGGTGGTGGCCCCGGACGCAGGCGGGGTGGAGCGGGCGAGGGCTTTTGCGAAACGGTTGGGGACCTCGTTGGCCTTTATGGACAAACGGCGGGAGGGTCCTAACGACGCCAAGGTGATGCGCATCGTCGGCGAGGTCAAAGGGCGGGATGTCATTATCGTCGATGACATCATCGATACGGCGGGAACCATCACGCAGTCAGTGGCGGCCCTTCGCGAGGAGGGCGCCCGCCGGATCTACGCGAGCTGTACGCATCCTGTCTTGTCGGGCCCGGCCATCGAGCGCATCGAGAGCTCGGACCTCGAGGAAGTGGTGGTGACCAATACCGTCCCACTGGATGAGCGGCGCTCCTCAAAGAAGCTGACCCTCCTCTCGGTGGCCCCCCTGTTGGGAGAGGCCATCGATCGGATCCATCGCGAGACCTCGGTGAGCTCGCTCTTTGTATAGTTCGGAGTTGAGGGTTCAGGGGACGAGCCGCAAATGATCAACCATGGACCATGAACCATCAACGATGCACCGGTAGGGGGTTGTGAATGGAGTTTCTGGACCTCAAGGTAGAACGTCGGACCGCGACGGGAAAGGGCGTCGCGCGGAAGCTTCGCCGGCGAGGCGAGATCCCTGCCATTGTGTATGGGGAAGGGGAGCCGATCCTCGTCGCCGCCAACCCCAAGAGTCTCCTGCGAGCCCTGGAGACGGAAGCCGGTGAGAACGTCATCCTGAACCTGACGATTGTGAACGGGGAGGAGCTCGCGCGGAAGGCGATGGTGAGGGACGTACAGGTTGACCCCGTATCTGGTACCGTCCTGCACGCGGACTTCCTCGCGATCTCGATGGAGCGGTCGATTGAAGTCGATGTGCCCGTGGAGCTCGTGGGAGTGGCGAGAGGCGTGAAGGATGACGGGGGGATCGTTGACCAGATCCTCCGCGAGCTCAAGATGCGGTGTCTGCCGCGCGCGATCCCGGACAGGATTCAGTTTGATGTGTCCGCGCTCCTCATCGGAGACGTCGCCCATGTCAAGGATCTCGTGATTCCTGAGGGCGTGGAGCTCCTCACCGACGTGGAACAGGTGTTGGTGACGGTGGCCCCGCCGGCGGTGGAAGAGGTGGAGGTGGCCGCGCCACCGGAGGCGGAGGTGGCCGCTGCACCCGCCGGTGAAGAGGCACCACCCAAGGAGGGTGCACCCAAGGAGGCCCCCCAGAAGCCCGGTGGCGCACCTGAAGGGGCTGCCAAGCCACAGGCCAAGGCAGGCGGCAAGCCGCGCCCCGAGAAGGAGTGAGGGTAGGCATTGTGGCTCATCGTCGGCCTGGGGAACCCGGGCGCCGAATATGCCCGCAGCCGCCACAACGTGGGCTTCTTAGTCCTGGACGAGCTCGCGCATCGGCGGAACCAGCCCATGAAACGGCGGCGCTGGGAAAGCCGGTACATGGAGGGAACCCTGAGGGGGCAGCCAATCATCCTCATGAAGCCGCTGTGCTTTATGAATAATAGTGGGCAGGTGGTCAAGACGTGGCTGGAAAAGCGGTCCGTCCTGCCGACACGGCTCGTGGTGATTCACGACGATCTCGATCTCGCCTTTGGTCGGATCAAGGTGCTGGCCCGGGGAGGACACGGCGGACATCAGGGGGTCCGTTCCATCCACGAGGAGATTGAGACCAGTGCGTTTCCGCGGGTGCGGGTGGGTATCGGCCGTCCGGACAAAGGGGATGAGGTCACATTTGTCCTGAGCCGCTTCGACAAGGTCGAGACTCCCGTGCTCCCCGAGATCGTGAGCCGCGCGGCGGATGCGGTGGAAGAAATCGTCGAGAGAGGTGTGGCATCGGCCATGAATCGATTTAATGTCCGAGGGCGCACTGGGGCGCGAGGGCAGACCGCCGTGCAGTCCCCGAAGGAGGTGCGTGAGTGCCAGAGTACGAACTGATCGTCATTTACGATGCGGGGTTGGCGGACGACGTGCTTGAGAATCAGGTGGAGTCGCTGAAGGGATTTCTCGCTCGGGAGGAGGCCGAGCTCCTGGAGCTGCAGAAGTGGGGGAAGCGTCGCCTGGCATACGAGATTCGAAAAAAGCGGGAGGGGTCCTACGTGCTCTTCCGACTCGATGGCAAGCCGACCCTGCCTCAAGCCTTGGACCGGCACCTCAAATTCGCGGAGGTTGTTCTCCGCTACCTGACGGTGCAGGTTGATTCGGCGGCGCGTGCGCAGAGCGAGAAGACACCCATGGAGGCCACAGCCACGGAGGCGAGAGGGGAGGGATCGTAAGCGATGGCGAACTTTAACAAGGTCATCCTTCTCGGGAATCTGACTCGGGATCCGGAGCTTCGATACACGCCGAACAATGCCCCGGTCTGTAGCTTTGATCTGGCCATCAATCGCAATTATACGACGCAGGCGGGGGAACGTCGGGAGGAGGTCTGCTACGTCACCATTGTGGCCTGGGGGAAGCAGGCGGAAACCTGCAACGAGTACTTGAGCAAGGGAAGACCCGCCCTGGTGGAAGGACGCCTGTCCCTGCGCTCCTGGGAGACCCCTGACGGGCAGAAGCGGTCGAAGCACGAAGTGGTAGCGGACCGGGTCCAATTCCTCGGGAGTCGCAAGGGGGCCGAGGCAGAGATGGCCCCCTCTCCCGGAGAGGACGAGGTCCCTTTTTAGGACGCGCCCTCAATCGACCACGAGGCGGTACCTAGGAGATACTCATGGCGGTGATCAAGCGGCGGAGGGGCTATCGTCGGCACAAGGTTTGTAAGTTCTGCGTGGACAAGGTGGAGTTCGTCGACTACAAGGACGTCCGACGCCTCCGGAGTTTCGTGACGGACCGAGGGCGAATCATCCCGCGTCGGATCTCCGGCACCTGTGCCCCGCACCAGCGAGAGCTTACGATAGCCGTGAAGCGGGCGCGCAACATTGCTTTGCTTCCATTCGTTGCCGATATTAGCTAGCGTTGTTCCAACTTGTTTGGCCTAGTCGAGCCTCACAGTTCGGCTCGGTGAGCGTAGTCGAACCGTTGCTCCATTGCTCCAAAGTAAACGCACGTTGGGCGTTTACTTTAGGCGAACGCCGATGAAGGTGATCCTGATCCAAGATGTCTTCCATCTGGGCCGGCCTGGGGACCAGGTGGACGTCGCCAGGGGTTATGCCCGGAACTTCCTCATCCCGCGGAAACTGGCCGTCGAGGCAACCGCGCAGAACCTCCGTGCCCTGGCACAAGTCAGAGCGCAGACTGCAGAGCGGGAGGAACGGCTCAGGCAGGAGGCGGAGGCCGTCGCCGAGCGTATTCGAGGTCTGACCGTGACCATCGCCCGGCCGGCGGGGGAACAGGATCGCCTCTTTGGATCAGTCACGAACAGTGATATCGCCGACGCCTTGGCGCAACAGGGGATCGCGCTCGACCGGAAGAAGATTGCACTCGAGGGGCCGATCAAGACCCTAGGAATCTTTGCCGTGCCGGTACGGCTCCATCGGGACACGGTGGCGGAAATCCAGCTTCACGTCGTCAGTGAGTAGCCGGCAACCGCGCCAGAGAACCCGGTGACCGAAGGGTCCAGACGGTGACAGCCCGCTCGCCGAAGTCCTTTGAGAGAATTCCTCCGCAGAATGTTGAGGCGGAGACGGCCGTCCTGGGTGCCATCCTCCTCGAGCGGGATGCCATGTTGAAGGCGTTTGAAATCCTCCGGGCGGATCATTTCTACAAAGAGGTCCACCAAAGAGTCTTTACCGCCTGCCACGAGCTCTTCGCGCGGAACGAAGCGGTCGACCTGATTACCGTCGCCAATGAGCTCACGCGCCGGGACCAACTCGAAGATATGGGCGGTAGTCAATATCTCGTTTCGTTGGCGGAGGCGGTCCCGACGGCTGCCAACGTGATGTATCACGCGTCGATCGTCAGGGGGAAAGCCATCCTCCGCGAGCTGATCGGAGCGGGCACGTCTATTGTGTCCTCGTGCTACGAGGAAACCGACCCCACGGAAGCACTGCTGGACTTGGCCGAAAAGAAAATATTTGAAGTCTCGAAAGATCGCATCCGTCCTTCGTTCCGACCGATTAAATCCATCCTGAAGTCCACCTTTGAGGATATCGAGCGGCTCTACAGCCGGAAGGGGCATGTGACAGGGGTCCCGACCGGCTTTACGGACCTCGATGATCTCACCGGGGGTCTCCAACATTCGGATTTGATTGTTGTTGCAGGACGGCCCTCGATGGGGAAAACCAGTTTGGCGCTGAGTATGGCGATGCACGCCGCGATGGAGGAGCGGATTCCGACGGCCTTCTTTAGTCTCGAAATGTCCATGAGTCACGTCGTGCAGCGTATGTTATGCGCCGAAGCGAGGGTGGAGGCCTATCGGCTCCGGACCGGTCGCTTGGGAGACAAAGATTGGCCCAAGCTCACCACGGCCGCAGGGCGGCTTTCCGAGGCGCCCATCTATATCGATGACACCCCCAGCATGAATGTCTTGGAGATGCGCGCCAAGGCTAGACGGGTGAAGGCCGAGCACGGCGTCGGCCTTGTGGCTGTAGACTATCTGCAGCTTCTCAAAGGCGGAGGACGCTTCGAGAGTCGGCAACAGGAGATGACCGAGATTTGCCGGTCGCTCAAGGCGTTAGCGAAGGAACTCGAAATTCCCATTGTGGCATTGTCCCAGCTGTCGCGAGCGGTTGAAGCGCGAGAAACCAAACGTCCACAGCTGGCCGATCTCCGTGAGTCGGGGGCCATTGAGCAGGACGCGGATTTGGTGGCCTTCATTTACCGCCCGGGTTACTACAAAGCTCTGCAGAGTCCTGACGAAAGCGAAAACTACGAGGCAGAGATCATTGTGGCCAAACAACGGAATGGTCCCACGGGGATGGTTCCGCTGATTTTTCGGCGGGAATACATGCGTTTCGAGGATGCGGAACAAGCACGGATGCCTCCTTTCGACCTCCCTCCCTCCCCTGAGTAGTTAGCCCTTCCCCGCGCGTTCGGCGGTTACGACTAATCAGGCGCCTCGGGTTCTCTCCCCGAAGGACAGGGACGATGGCAAAGATCAGGACCCACTTCGAATGCCAGCAATGCGGGTATCAAACTCCGCGTTGGATGGGCCGCTGTCCGGAGTGCGGGGGCTGGGGAACGCTGCTGGAGGAGCATCCGTCAATGGAGGGGCAGCGGGTGGCGGGCAGCCGCAGCGCGTCGGCCCTTCCTGTGCCGATCACCGAGGTACAGGGCCCCACCCTCACTCGCCTTTCCACCGGATTTGCGGAGGTGGATCACACGTTAGGCGGCGGCGTGGTCCCTGGCTCGATCTTCCTCGTCGGTGGTGATCCTGGGATCGGCAAGTCGACCCTCCTGCTTCAGGTGGCGGGCCGCCTCGCCAGTCAGGGTCGCACGGTCCTCTATGTGTCGGGAGAAGAGTCGGCCGAACAGATCCGGGTTCGTGCGGAGCGGATCGGTGCGATGTCTCCGCACCTCTATCTGAGTGCCGAGACGCTGCTTGAGGCGATCATCGACCATGGGGAACGTCTCAGACCGGATCTGTTGATCGTGGATTCCATCCAGACGACATATGCGCGGGCGCTCGAATCGCCTCCGGGCAGCATTAGCCAGGTCCGAGAGGTGGCGGGCCGCCTCCTCACCCTGAGCAAGGAGCGAGGGGTCAGCACATGTCTTATCGGTCACGTAACCAAGGAGGGATCCTTTGCGGGTCCCAAAGCCTTGGAGCACATCGTCGATACCGTGGTCTATTTTGAAGGCGAGCGGCAACACGCCTATCGGATACTTCGCGTGACCAAGAACCGCTTCGGCTCCACCCATGAAATCGGGATCTTTGAAATGACCGAAGCCGGGCTCCAGGAAGTTGGCAACCCGTCCCGCATCTTCCTCGCCGACCGACGTCAGGGTGTGACCGGCTCGGTGGTCGTCGTGACCATGGAGGGGACGCGTCCCCTGCTGGTCGAGATCCAGGCGCTCGTGGCCCCGACGCATGCCAGCCTGCCCCGCCGCGTGGTACGGGTGCGGATCTTCAGCGCGTGGCGATTCTGTTGGCGGTTCTGGAGAAACGGCTCGGACTGCCCCTGTCTACCTGCGATGTCTTCGTCAACGTCGCGGGCGGGGTGCGGATTACCGAGCCGGCCGCGGACTTGGGTATCGTGGCATGCGTGGCCAGTAGCTTCCGCAACATGCCTCTGGACTCCCGCATGGTGTGCTTCGGTGAGGTCGGGTTGACCGGAGAAATTCGAGGGGTCCGGCACGCCCTGAGAAGACTTCACGAGGCCCGGCAGCTCGGGTTCGCTCGATGCCTCCTCCCGGAAGCCAACGAAGCCAGACAGCCCGATGGGGAAATAGACGTCGTCGGCTTGGGGACAGTGGATGCATTGATGACCGTTCTCTTTCCGTAAATGTAAAGAAAATTTTGACGGATCGGATTACTTATGGTACGCTATCCTTCAGGAGACGACTGTCGATGCAGCAGACGTTCCGTGTAGGGAATAAGGTTGTGTATCCCGCCCACGGTGTTGCCTTGATTGAGGCCATCGAGGACAAGACGGTTTCAGGCTGTCGACAGTCCTTTTATATCCTACGCATCTTGGGTAACGATACCACCATCATGATCCCGACCCACAATGCCAAGCGGGTCGGCCTCCGAGACGTGATCGGTCCTTCGGAGATCCCCCAAGTGATGGAAATTCTCCGGCGGAAGGAGGTCGAGATCTCGCCGAACTGGAACCGACGGTTCAAGGATAACTGGGAGCGGATTAAGTCCGGGTCCCTCTATGAGATGGCGTTGGTCCTCCGAAAGCTCGTCGTCCTCCAGCGAGAGCGACATCTTTCCTTTGGTGAGAAGAAGATGCTTGAAAACGTACGCCAGCTCATTGTGACCGAGATCGCCCATGCAGCGGGCATTGACCCTCGGGAGGCGGACGGCATGGTGGAGAAGACCGTCGCCACGGCATGAGGGTCGGTTGAGGGAGGTGGTAGCTTCGCGGGAGGTGAGCGGTGATGTCAGGACAGATTGTCCGGGGACTCTTTGTGGTCCTCTGCGGTCTCGTCGGCGTGGCGGCGGGGTCGGTCTACAGGTGGGAGAACCCCTACCTGCTTGCCGGTCTGGGTATCGGGGTGGCCGCGGGCGCGCTCCTGATGGAGTGGATTCTCAGACAAGTTCGGGTTAAGGTCCTCATAAGTGCCCTTGTTGGTCTGGTTATCGGACTCCTTCTCGCCCGATTCCTCCTCGACGCCCTGACCATCCTCTTGGACCCCTTGTCCCGGCCGGTGCGGGTCATTGTGAGTCTATTCTTTATGGTTGCCGTGGGCTACGTGGCTGCCGCGGTGACAGTGGAGAAGGGGAGAGGACTTCGCGTCCTGGATCTCGTCCGGGCGATGAAGGAGCAGCCCGGCGCCGAACGGAATAAGATCCTGGATACGTCCGTCATCATTGATGGGCGGATTGCCGACATCTGCGAGACGGGCTTTATCGAGGGGACGGTGATCGTCCCTGAGTTCGTTCTCCGTGAGCTCCAGCACATCGCAGACTCGTCGGATCCCATCAAGCGGAATCGGGGGCGGCGGGGGCTGGACATCCTCCAGAAAATCCAGAAGAATCCCGACGTGCAGGTCTGGATCCACGACATGGACTTCCCGGATATCCGGGAGGTGGATGGGAAGTTGGTGGCGATGGCCAAGGCCCTCACGGCTAAGGTCGTCACCAATGACTTCAACCTGAACAAGGTGGCCGAGCTTCATGGGGTGCCCGTGCTGAATATCAACGAGCTGACGAATGCGCTACGACCCGTGGTCCTCCCGGGTGAGGAGATCCGGGTCTACGTCCTCAAGGAGGGGAAGGAGTATAACCAGGGGGTGGCCTATCTGGACGACGGAACCATGGTCGTCATCGACAATGGCCGCCGATACATTGGACATACGATCGATGTGTGTGTGACCTCGGTGCTTCAGACGACGGCCGGGCGGATGATCTTTTCCCGCCTGAAGGAAGAGGCCGAAGTTGCGTGACGTCGGCTCCCAGCCATCCGCGTGTCAGCGACCGGCCTGGGGCCGTTTTGCTGACGGTGGGTCGCTGAACGTATGAGGAATGTGACAGCGATCGTGCCGGCGGCAGGCCTTGGCCGTCGGGCGGGCGGGGATGTCCCCAAGCAGTTTCTCCCCCTCCGGGGGATCCCCCTCCTCACGCGAACCCTGTTGGCCCTGACCCGCTCCGGCCTCGTCGACACGCTCGTGTTGGTGGTTCCACCTGGGGCCGAGGACTGGTGCCGGCAGCACATTCTCGCGCCCTATCCGCTTCCTCCTATCATCGAGATTCTCCCCGGGGGAGCCGAGCGTCAGGAATCGGTCTTCCGGGGTTTGCAGCGGGTGACGGCGGAAACCCGGCTGGTGGTGATCCATGATGCCGTGCGCCCGTTTGTTGCTGCCGAGCTGCTTCGGCGGACCATCGAAGCCGCTCGGAACTTCCGGGCAGCCGTCGCGGCAGTTCCGGCTGTCGAAACGGTCAAGGTGGTGGAGAGCGGGTTCGTTCGGGAGACGCCGTCCCGAGATCGACTGTGGATCGCCCAGACGCCTCAAGCCTTTGAGGGGGATCTCATCCACGAGGCGTATCGGCGGGCTGCGGTCGACGGGTTTCAGGGGACCGACGACGCCATGCTCGTGGAACGACTGGGGGTCCCGATCAAGGTGGTGTCGAGCTATTCCGAGAACATCAAAATCACCACCGCGGAAGATCTAGAGCGCGCGGAACAGATCCTCAGTCGCTGGGAGGATGCGGAATGCGGATCGGCATCGGCTACGACATCCATCCCCTCGTCCCCGGACGCCCATTGATCTTGGCGGGCCTCGAGATCCCCTTTGACAAGGGCCTCGACGGCCACTCGGATGCCGACGTGTTGACCCATGCCGTGATCGATGCCGTGCTCGGGGCGGCGGGGGAGGGGGATATTGGTCACCTCTTCGGGGCGAGCGATCCTCGGTATCAGGGGGTCCGGAGCCTTCGGCTGCTCGAGGAGGGCTGGCGCCGCGTGAAGGGCAAGGGTTTCCGAATAGGGAACGTGGATGCGACCGTGGTGGCCCAGGCGCCTCCCTTGGCTCCCCATTTGGGAGGCATGGTGGCCAACTTGGCCCACGTTTTGGATACGGAGCTGGCCCGGATTAACATTAAGCCGACGACGGCCAAGGGGCTGGGCCCCGTGGGGGCAGGCGAGGGGATTGCCTGCCTCGCCGTGGTCCTCTTGGTGGAGGCGGGCGAGGCCGAGTGACGGAACGTCTTGTGGGATTGCGAATCCAGAACACCCTGACCGGGCAAAAGGAGCCCTTCGAGCCGCTCACGCCCGGGCAGGTCCGGATGTACGTCTGCGGGATCACCGCCTACGATCTCAGTCACATCGGCCACGCACGGTCGTCCCTGGTCTTCGACGTGATCCGCCGGTATTTCGAGTTCAAGGGCTACGGGATCAGCTTCGTCCGAAACTTCACCGACGTTGATGACAAAATCATCAAGCGGGCCGAGGCGGAGCGCGCATCCCCGCAGGCCGTGTCCGAGCACTACATCGCCGAGTACAGGAAGGACATGAAGAACCTTGGGATCCTTCCCGCCGATGTCGAGCCCAAAGCGACGGAGTACATTCCGCAGATGGTCGCCCTGATCCAGCGACTGGTGACCCGGGGCGTTGCCTACGTTGTGGACGGTGACGTCTATTTTGAGGTCAACCGGTTCCCCAACTACGGTCGGCTGTCGGGCAAGCACCTTGACGAGCTCTTGGCTGGCGCGCGCGTCGAAGTGGACGAACGCAAGCGGGATCCGCATGACTTTGCGCTTTGGAAGTCGGCGAAACCGGGCGAGCCGTCG
>Ga0307428_1001746_pt1 | contig 10575 bp, 16 predicted proteins | sample SalMarWE160240MG_FD_202161 | JGI IMG/M metagenome (GOLD analysis project Ga0307428, IMG submission 202161) | Salt marsh sediment microbial communities from the Plum Island Ecosystem LTER, Massachusetts, United States - WE1603-240 | ecosystem: Environmental > Aquatic > Marine > Intertidal zone >...
CCGCCGCTGCCGACCGGAGGCGTTTTGCCGCAATTTGATCCTCTTCGTCTACAACACCGCGCTGCGGATCGACACGGTGATGTCGGCCGAATTGGACATGATCGGCCGGAAGCGGGAGAACTGGATCACCATCCCGCCGACGATCTACAAGGGGCGGAAGTGGGGGGGCGATTTTTACCTCAACCGCCACGCCCGGGCCGCGCTGGACGCCGTCCGAGTCCCCGGCGAGAAACGATTGTTTCACTGGGACAACTGGCCGTCGAGTCAGACGTGGCTGCAAAAATACCACGAGCGGATTCTCCAGCGGTCGGGGATAGCCGAGGAGCGGTATTTCGGCAATCACTTTCACGGCTTGCGGAGCGCGCTTCTGACCTGGCTCAACGAGCAAAACCCGATGGTGGCAAAGATCGTCGGCGGGCACCGCACCGGCGACGTGCAGCAGAACCACTACGTCAATCCGCGGATAGTCATCGACTTGCTCGAGCAGGTCCCCCAGCCGCGGCCGGTGGAGCCGGAACGGCAGGGGATGCTCTTCTGAGTGGTCAGTGGTCAGTGGTCAGTGGTCAGTTACTATCCACCATCCACTATCCACTAGCCACTATTTCGATCAACCACCGGTTGACTTGCCGGGGTAAAGCGGCGGCGGCACGGAGGACCGCCGCCGCTTCGGCTTATACGCCAGTGCGGGCAGTAGAATCGCCGCCACGCCCGCATGTCCGGCGGCGGCCGTCAAGCGGGCACGGCGTATTGTGCTGGCTAGAGCTTATTGGTTGCGCAATCCGCAAGCAGTCCGCAGCGGAACCAACGCGCCGGCTGGGAGGCCGGCATTCGCGCCGGAGGTGTCATGGAAGCACGCCCGCCCGCCAGGCGGGAGGAGCGGTTCGAGTCCGCCCCGGCGCTCTTGTGTTGCGATACGCGGTCCGGGTGTCGGTTCGGCGGTCACCGTCCATCCTCTCACCAAGGAGTAACTTCGATGAAGCGAGCGATTCTGAGTCTGTGCCTGGTTGGGCTGATGGCCCTGCCGGCGTTCGGCAAAACGGTGTTGTACGACTTCACCGCGCCGTGGTGTGGGCCGTGCAAGAAAATGGCCCCGGTAATGGAGCAATTGGAGAGAGAAGGCTACGCCGTCGAAAAAGTGGACGTGGACAAGAACCGCGAACTGGCCGAACGGTTCGGCGTGAAGGCCTTGCCGGCGTTCATCGTTGTCAAAGACGGCAGAGTTGTGGACCGCATGACGGGCGTGACCACCATCGAGCGATTGCGGCGGCCACTTGTCCGCAAGCCGTTGAAAGCGGCCGGCAAGGCGGTTAAGCGCCGGCCGACCCCTGCCTGGCGTTATGAGCGGGCCGTGGGCTACCGGGCGGCCGTGGTGCGAATCCACTGCCACGACGGTGGGCGGGTCTGGTCGAAGGGGTCCGGCGTGCTGGTCCGCTGGGGCAAGCGCGTGGTGGTGATCACCGCCCGGCACGTCGTCAAGGACGCCAAGAGTATCCTGATCGACTTCCACAACGGCAAGCGGAGCCGTCGCGTAAGAGTGCTGAAAGTGGACGCACGCTGGGATTGCGCTGTGTTGGACCTCGGCGAGTCGCCTCCCAAGGGGATCGAGCCAGCGGAATTTGCCTTTGGTCAGGAGGCGAAGTTCCGCGACGGCGACCGGCTGGAATCGTGTGGCTACGGGCCGGACGGAAAGCTGGCCTGCAACAGCGGGTTGTTCAAGGGATACCGGCACTCGAGTGCCGCGATGCAAGGGCCGGACGACTGGATGGTGCTCTCCGGCCACGCCCGCGGCGGCGATAGCGGCGGGCCGGTCTTCGACTCCAAGGGGCGAGTAGTCGGCGTGCTGTGGGGGACGGATGGCCAGGAGGTCGTCTGCGTCCAGGCCGGCCGAGTTCACGTTCTACTGGGCGAAGCGATCGCACAAGCGGCAGAACAGCAGCAATGGCGAGGCGGTTGTCCGGGCGGATCGTGCCAATTGCCGCGCAGACCCACGCCGCCCCAGGCGGAACCGTTGGCCCCGCTAGAGCCGGTGGACCAGGCCAAGCTGGGCGGCAAGGATAAAACGTTGTTGCCCTGGCGGAAGGAAGCCGAGGCCAACGACAAGGCCCAGGACGCCCGAATCGAAGCGCTGATCGGGTTGCTGGAAGCCCAGGTGCAAGTGCGGCCGGGGCCGTCGGTGGATGTGCAAGTAGGGTTGCCGTTTGGACGAACAAGGGCGCGCTGGTGAAATATCTTACCGACGATCAACAGGTCGAGGAAACGAATTGAACCATGAAAAAACCGGGCCGCGGCTGATCCCCGCACAAAGGCCGGCCGGCCGGCTGTGTCCTCGCCAGCCCACAGCCGCCGGCAGGCCGCCCGGAGATCGGTAATTTGCGACGAGCCCTGGAAAAAGGGGAACGCTGATGAGCGCTGATCGAAAGCGAAAACAAACGTTGTTGTTTCCCTCCGCGTCCTCCGCGTCCTCCGCGGTGAAATCTCCTCGCCCCCCGTCCTGGCCTGAGCAGCCGCGGCGGCGGTCGGACTCGAATTTCGGCTACCGACTGTTTTGGGTCCGATCGGACGGGCTGGCGATGGTCCAGCGGTTTTCCGAGCTGACCGGGAAGTTCATTTGCTTTGTCCGGCCGGATATGGACGGCTGTTTTTTGCCGCTTTACGGCCGCGGATTTTCCAGACTCCGCGACGCCCAGCGGTACTGCGATCGGCACTACGGGAAGGCGGAAGACGAGGGGAGAGGGGAGAGGGGAGAGGGGAGAGAAAAACGCGCGGAGAAGGCGCGGCGGAAGAGGAAGCTGCGGCGGCGGCTGGCGGCCGCTGGAAACTGAGAACTGAGAACTGACAACTGAAAACTCTCGAAAGGGCCATGATGGCCGGAGCAACGGACGCACGAGAGCAACGGGATTTGCCCTTCGCCGAGGGCGAGGCGTCTCACGCCGAACGGTGGAGGGTTGGGGCTTAGGATTTGGAGCTTGGGGTTTGGGGTTTATCAAAAGGAGAAAAACATGACAAATAGTGTAGATGACATTGATTCTTTGATGGGCCTGATCGACGAACTTGTTTCAGATCGCAAACAACCTGACACATTCATCATATCGCTTGTCTATACATTGGTTGATCGTTACTTCGATGATCAGAAGGTTAATCGCTTCAGTATGACCCTGCTGAACGCTGCTATGAAGCGCCCCAAGCTAGTAGACTATTTATCACATTCCCTTCCTACCATTCCCATGTCCGAAGAGGGAACTGTTCGATTTGGTAATTTGAAGTTCCCGATCGGCAAACACAGAGGGGAACTGGTGGAGCACGTTTCGCTGGATTACCTGTGTTATTTTGCGCGGCAGTCTGTGTTCGGCAGTGACCTCAAACGCTATCTCGCGTCGGATCGAATCCAGGCCGAGATGGTAGCGGAAAAAACCGGGAAGCGATCGAGGGAAGATTTCAGCGACACCAATCTCGCGGAGCAAGAGGCGCACGAGCCGGACAACGACTGGTAGAAATTGAAGATTAAACGGGTATGGAAACAAGCCATGAAGGCATCTGAAGGGACTCAGACCGTGCTCTCGTTCGCCGAAGCGGAAGCCTCTTACCAGGAGCGGCGAAACGAGCTTTGGATGGCAGCGCGGATGATGGGAAATCGGCTTGATGCGGTAATGGCCCGATTGCTCGATTTAATTTTCGCCTTCACATCTGGAGGGGAGAAGGGAAAAATCTTCCGCCGTAGCTACAACGGATTGGCCGAGCGATCTCAGTTTGGGCTTTGCTGCTCGCGGGATAAGGCGATCAGCACGGTGCGGTTGGCGATGCACTGGGGGCTAATCAACGCTCAAAGCCCGCGACGATTCGATGGAGCGCAGCTCGACACTGAGTATTCGATCAATTGGCAGGGCGTGAAATTCGTGCGTATTCAAGGCCGCCCATTATCATGCGAACGGGGGGCGGCAACAGAGTCTGCCACAGCCACTACCCCGTCTGCCACAGCCACTACCCCGTCTGCCACAGCTACCAGGTGGTCGCCCAGGCAGACTCTATTTAAGGAACAAAGCGGTACCATTAGCGCAAATTCCGGAACCGGACCGGGGGCCGAGCCGAATCCGACAGTAAAAGATTCGGCTGCGGAAAAAGGCCGACTGCGGACGGCGGCCATCAACGCGACCAGGGGCGGTTCGTTGACCGACGCCCTGATCGGTCAGTCCCCGATCCTTTCGGCGGCCAAGGAGCGGCGGATCGCTCCCCTGCCGGCCGGCAACCTGCTGCACGGCGTCTACGCGCCGATCAAAGGTCAACATCTCCACGAACCGCTGCGGCTGGTGAAATGGCACCGTATGCAGCTTTCAACGGCCGTTCCAGTGATGGGCGATACGGAGGCGGATCTCCTGTTGACCCTGGCGACGGCTATGTACGCGACCTCGCTGCCGGAGCATGAGGTCGTTAAAAACCGCGTCGCGATCTTCGTCGGTACGATTTCGCGGCGGCGATGGACCCGAGCGTTGCCTTTCGTCCCGCAAGCGCGGACGCTGCTGGACGAAAGGATCGCCGGGCATGGTGCGGCTTGGGCCGGTCTCGCGGACGAGCCGGTCGAGGCCGCGGGAGAGGCGAGGGCGGAGCGGTGAAATTGAAAACGAAGAAGCCAAAACCATCGGCCGGCGGCACTGGCTTAGCCAGTGGCACACGCTCGACGCTGACGCTCGATCCGTGGCGGGTCAAACCGTTCGCCGACCAGCCGCGGAAGCGGTTCCGGGGGATCAAGCAACTGGCCGAGTCGATCCGCCTGGTCGGGCAGGTTACGCCGATCATCGTCACGCCCGCGGACGGAAACGGGTTCGACGCGGAACTGCTCGACGGCGAACGGCGGTTGCAGGCCTGCCGTTCGGCGGACATTCGGATCAAGGCCGTCGTCGAGGAGAAAGTGTCGGCCGACGTGCGGTTCGCGCTGTCGATCGCGGCGAATTTTTGCCGGCAGGGACACGACTGCATCGAGATCGCCGAGGCCGTCGAACGTTTGCAGGCAGAGGGCCGGACCTACGAACAAATCGCCTTGATCTTCGGCAAGACGATCTCTTTCGTTTCCCAGCACTTGTCGCTGCGTCGGCTGCACCCGGCGGTGCAAAACATGCTCGAGCGGGCCGGCGACGAGGCCCGGCAGACAAGACGGGAAATCCGCGCCCGCGGGCGGATGACCTTCTCGGTGGCCCTGCTGCTGGTCCCGCTGGACGAGGCCTCGCAGTTGAAGGCGGCCAAACACATCGCCAAGAAAAAGCTCTCGATGGCCGCAGCCAGAAACTACGTGTGGAAACTGGGCAATAAGAAGGGCCGGCCGGTGGGCAGGACCGTCTCGCCCCATCAAAAGTTTCAGAAACTTTGGAACCAGACGGACACCTACCGGCACGCGGTGGAGCGGTACGCGACGCTCCGCTACGCCGATTGGGAGCCGGTGCTGGCCGCGATGAAAACCCGCGAGGCGCGGGTGCTGGCGGGGCAACTGCGGAGACTGTCCGAGGACCTGGGCGGGATCGCCGACGTGCTGGAAAAGGCCGGTGAGAGGTGAAAAACGAGGTGAAAAACGAGGTGAAAAGACGGCCGTGCAAGAACGATCGGGCCTGGGCGGCGTACCGGCGGGCGCCGCAAGAGGCGGAGCTGCGCAACCGGCTGGTGGAAGGTTACCTCCCTTACGTGAAATCGATCGCCCGAAGACTGAAAGCGAATATTGCCGGGCGGGCGGAGCTCGAGGATTTGATCCAAGCGGGCGTGTTCGGGCTGATCGACGCGATCGAGGCGTTCGACACTGCGCGAGAGGTCAAGTTCGAGACGTTCTCGGCCCTGCGGATACGCGGGGCGATGATCGACGAGCTGCGAAAGATGGATTTCATGTCGCGGCAGCAGCGGGAGAAGGCGAAGCGGTTCGACTCGGCCCTGGCGAGGCTTTTTCAACAGCCGGGGCGGCCGCCGGACGAAGCGGAGATGGCCGCGGAACTCGGGATCGAAGTAACCCGGCTCGGGGAATACGCCCGGGCGTCGCTCGCCGCCGCGACGTTCAGCCTCGACGCCCCGCCCCCGTTCGACCGTGGCGGCTGGAACAAGCCGCTCGCCTGGCGGGACGTGCTGACCGCGGCGGCCGGCGACCCCGAATCGGACGCCCGCCGGCGGGAGTTCGTGCGGCTGGCAAGCGAGCTCCTGGACCGCCGGGAGCGGGTGCTGGTCCGGCTCTACTACTTCCGAGGTTGGTCGATGCAACGGATCAGCGTCTTTTTGGGCATATCGGAGAGTCGGATCAGTCAAATACACGACGGGATCATTTTCCGGCTCCGCAGCCGGCTGGCCTGGCTGGAGGAGGAGTTGTTCCAGGCATGAACGAGACGAAACTGAACGACGATTGTTGGGTCTTGCCGAAACGGCTGCGCCGCGGACTGCGCGAGGCGCTCGCCGGCGGCCGCGGCCGACTGCGGATGGACTCGCAGGACCTGGCCGAACGGATCGGCGCGGCGATCGACCGGGAGGTGGAGCGGCTGGCGCGGATCAGGGAGGAAAGGGCGCGGCGAAAATGGATCAAGGAGCGGTTGGCCTCGGCGAATCAATACCTCTCCGGCGTCGGCCGATCGCCAAAACCGACCGAACGCGACAATCGGATTCTCAAGGCGGTGTTCGAGAAGGAGAAAGCGGGGGCGGAGCGGTGAAACTCGCCCGATCCGCCAAGCCGCCGGCGGAACTGCTGAAGCCGAAGAAACCGAGGGGATAGTGGGTAGTGGATAGTGGATAGTGGATAGAAAGTGGCCAGTGGTCAGAAGGAGAAAACCATGAGTTGGGTTCACATTCGCGATTCGATTCGTCGCGCACGCAAACCGCACGTCTGCTTGCTTTGTTTGGAGTCAATCCCGATTGGAGAGAAGTACATTTCGCGGTTCGGATACTCCGACAGAAAGCCGTATGGCATGGACATGCACTTCGAGTGCGAACGAGAGACCTGGGCTTGGGATGATATGGATTGGGAGACAGCCGAACCGGGCTTCATAGATAGACCGCAGCCCCTGACCACTGACCACTGTCCACTGACCTTCACCTGAACCGAGCGGTAACGGAGTAAGGCGATGTTCGGGCTTAAACGGCGGAAACCGAGTTTGGCGATCGACGTCCGGTGGATCGAGCCGCGGGACAACCAGGCGGTGCTCGCCATCAAGCGGTCGTGCTTCCCCTGCCCTTGGAAGAAGCGGGACTTGGTGCGCGTCTTGGGGAGAAAGGGAAACGCCGGCGTGGTGGCCGAGGTCCGCCACGCCGTGGAGGCCTTTATCATTTTCCGACGACCTTACAGCCGTCGCGGCATTGCCCCCATGGAAATCCTGAACCTCGCCGTCGCCAGGCACCTGCGCCGCCGCGGCATTGGGCGGAAATTGGTTCAATCGATCGACAATCGGGCCGGGATCGTTGCGGTGGTTGGCGAACAAAACCTGGAAGCCCAACTTTTTTTTCGAGCGCTTGGTTTTTGCGCTACGGGAATCATCCCGCGGCACTTTGAACACGGGCAGGACGGGTATCGCTTCGTTTATGAAGTGAAGTAGGGATTGGGGATCGGGGATTGGGGATTGGAAAGATGTCCGACAATTCGGTTGATATTGATCCTAAAACCGTTGCGGCCGTCCGATCGCCGATTGCGATCGACGCGCTCGACGGACTTCATCGCTTCTTGAAGAAACACCGGCCCGGGCGCGTACTTTGCATGCGACAATCGGGATGCTGGTTTCTCTTCGAGGAAGTGCAAGAGGTGAAAAATGGGTTGGAGAAAAGGGCCGAAAAGTAGTGTCGATCGAAGGGGTATCCATCCTTGCGAACCACGGTCCCCGCGAGAGTGGCAGGAGTCGGTCGATGCCGCTGAGGCCTGCCTTCTGTTGGATTCGGCGCGGCAATATGGCCTCGTCAGCGGCGGCCCGAAAGTGATCGTTGAACGGTGCGAGGATATTCTTCGCCGCGGAGCAAAACGGCGGATAAAACCGATCCGTTCAAACGTCGATCGCTTCATCAAATCCCTCTGCGTTTCGGCCGATCCGGCCGACTGGCCCGAGGATTCGAGAGTGCAGGAGTTCCCGGTGTCCGACGATTCGTTGCCAAAACTGCGGGACCTAAAGGGAATTGCGCCGCGATGCACGGGGAAGACGTCCGCCGTGGAATATGTACGGCGCCTACGCGACGCCACTGACAACTGACCACCGGCCACGGATCGTGTTCAGACAACTGAGGACCGGAAAATGACCATCATGGATATTATAGGGCTGGTTGCGTTCATCGTGACGGTTGGCGTTCAAATTGCCCTCCTCATAGTCGCTGGCGCCCTTATTGCTTGCGGTGGTGGTGGTGGGCATTGCAACGGGCCGCCGCCGAAGGATCAAAAACCATCGCCTCCGCCCCCACCGCCTCCAAGGCGCATCCACTGACCACTGAACACTTTCCGACTGCTAGCATCGGCCAATTTATGCTGACAAACCCTCCCGCCGTGGTATAATGTCGGCGTGGGGCCGGAACAGAAAGTGGCCACCTTACCGGACTCCGCCGCCGGCCAGAAACCGTCTCCGAGACGTTGCCACTGGCCGGCGTTTTTTTGCGCAGGGATTGGGGATTAGAGGTCCAGGATTCGGAGTTCTTCTCGCGTCCCTCGTCCCCCACCCCTCGCCCCCCGTCCCCCGTCCCCCGCAATTTTTTCTTGAAATTGGCCACCTGGTCTGCTAGGCTCACTGGTTGGCAACGCTCGGGAACAGGCATCGACGCCCGAGGTGTTGCCGCTTTCATTAGTGGTCAGTGGCTAGTGGTCAGTGGTCAGTACTGACAACTGATAACTGAGAACTGACGACTTCTTCCGCCGGCGGCGCTCCGGGTTTCTCTCCTGACCCGGAGCATTCAGGGGCGTGATCAAGCCAATCGTCATCGCCAAGGTGAAGCGGCTATTGGCCGAGGGACTCAGCCAGCGCGCGATCGCGCGGCGGCTGGGCATAAGCCGCGGCACAATCGGGGCGATCGCCAACGGCCGTCGGCCGGACTACTCGGATCGAGCAGACGAACCAAAGATAGACCCCAACGCACCGAAGGTCCGCTGCGGCGGCTGCGGCGGAAAAGTCGCGATGCCCTGCCTAGCTTGTCGGGACCGCGCGGCGGCGGCAAGAAAAAGGTCAAAGGTTCAAGGTTCAAGGTTCAAGGAAGAACCGGCCGAGTTGGCCCTCGAATTGCGCCCGGATCACCAGGCCCGCTACGAAGAGGTCCACCGAGCACGGCAAGCGGCGGGGGAGGAACCCAATCCCCAATCCCCAATCCATCCCGAGCAAAGCCCGGCCGATCGGGCAGCGTAACACCATGAATCCGCACATCGAGACGCCAGCTCCGACGGCCGGGCGAAAAACTCCCGTGCGCTACGCCGACGTGCGGAAGAAAATCCGCGGCGGCGACCTGCTGCTGTTCCGGCCGCGAGGGCTCCTCTGGCGAGTCGTCGGCGTGGCCGGCCGATCGGAGTACACCCACGCCGCGATGGCCGGTTGGTGGACCTGGCGGGTAATGTGCATCGAGATGTGCAGCCGCGGCGGCCGCGCGACGCTGCTGTCGAACCACGTCCGCCGCTGGCCGGGGGCGATCGACGTTTACCGGGCGAACGCCACCGGCACTGGCAGAGCCAGTGGCACACGCGACCTGACTTTCTCACGCACCAAGGCCGTCCGGGCGATGATCGGCATTACCGGCCGGCGGTACGGATGGTTCAACCTCTTTCGGGCCGCGCTGCTGCACCTGCCGATATTTCGCTTCCTCGTCGCCCCTGACGCCGACGACGCGGCCGATTCCGCCTGGCCGCCGTTCTGTTCGCAGGCGGTCGCCGCGGCCACACGGGCCGGCGGGGTCGATCCAGTGCCAAGGCTGGCCGACCGGCTGACCGAGCCGGGCGACCTGGCCCGAAGCCCGTTTTACGCTTACCGATTCACTTTGGTTTGAACAGGAGGAAACAGGGTGGAGAGTGGCCAATGGGACAAATGAGACCAATGGGACTTATAAGTCCCATTCGTCCCATCTGTCCTATCTCTGAGATTTTCGCGCTATGAACAAAGCTGAATTGAGTGCCGTCTGTTGGGCCGCGCTGGAGGCGGTGGCAAAAAAGGAGTGCCGCCGCGACGCGCTGACCCAAAGGGCCGAGTACGACGTCGCTCTGCGGATCGCCGGCGAGGTCCGCGCCAAACCGTTCGCCTGCGAGGCCGAGGCCCACGTGGTGGTGAACCACGACGGCGTGCGGGTGGTTTCGCAGGCCCCGCCGCCGGCCCACCTGGTCGCCTATCTGCTCGGCCTGCTGTCGCCTCAGAAGCGGGAAAACGTGCTGAAGAAATTGCCCGACCAGTTCGCCGCGGCCGACAACCGGCTGCCGGACGTCGACGCCGACCTGGCCGAGGCGTCGAAGAAGATGCTCGAGCGGCTGCGGGCGAAAGTGCAGCAGCAGGTCCGAGGCGCGATCTCCACCTCCTACACCGTCCATCCTCTCACCAAGGAGTAACTTCGATGAAGCGAGCGATTCTGAGTCTGTGCCTGGTTGGGCTGATGGCCCTGCCGGCGTTCGGCAAAACG
>Ga0307428_1001749_pt1 | contig 10539 bp, 7 predicted proteins | sample SalMarWE160240MG_FD_202161 | JGI IMG/M metagenome (GOLD analysis project Ga0307428, IMG submission 202161) | Salt marsh sediment microbial communities from the Plum Island Ecosystem LTER, Massachusetts, United States - WE1603-240 | ecosystem: Environmental > Aquatic > Marine > Intertidal zone >...
ATAAGGAATTTTAGTATAGGAGTGAAAGATATTTAATGGCATTTTGGGATGTTAAATATGAGGCAAATGTAAAACCAGACGATGATGGTTGGACATTAGATGGAGATGACCATTCTTCTGCGGCTGGTGGTATTTTAACAATAGATTCTACATACAGTGACGCAACCAGTTACAGGAAAAATACAACTTTTAATTTTAATATTGGAATAACAATTGAGTTTAAAGCAAGAGTAATTTCTGCCGAAGGCACTAATCCCTTTTTTGTAAGAATTTCTAATAATGAAGAAGAAGAATATACCGATTTAGTATTACGTTTAACTGCTGTTTGGGGGGGTGGGAATGTTCTTAGTAAAATATGTGACATCGACACTACCAGTGCTTACCATACATATAAAGTAAAGATTCTTGGTACAACAGCAACACTATATATTAATGGAGTCGATAAAGGCAATTGGGAAGTTTCAGCTGCCGGTGAAGGTTCAACGGGTAAAGTACATTTTGGTGATGCCAGCTCCTCTGCTTCTGTTAATATTAATATTGATTATTTTTATTACGCAGGTTCAATAGATTATGGTATTCCAATAGTAACGACTCAAGCTGCTACCAATATTAAAGATATCTATTGTAATGGTAATGGCAATATTACAGATAATGGTGGAGAAGTTATAACTGAACGTGGTTTTGAACGGGGAACATCAGAAGAAGCACAATATTGTATAAGACAAACAGGAACAAATTTGGCAATTGGTGCTTTTTCCTTAACTATAAGTGGATTAAAGCCAGAGACCACATACTATTATAGGGCATACGCAACAAATTCTTATGGAACTGCTTACGGTGCTTGGGTATCATTTACGACTAACGCCTCACCTTCTTATGGCATTTATGAAGAAGATAACACCCCGACTATCACCTTCTACCTATCAGAAGATGACGGCATGACATGGGGGCAGAAACGCGGACCATATACCACAGACCAAGCGGATATAGAGGTAACGAAACTATTAGTGAGAGGAAGCGGGAAAAAGAAGATTAAATTTAAAACGACAGCTTTAACAGGGATATCGGCTTCAGTGATGGTAAAGGCAGATATTAAAGTATAAAGCATATTGATATCGGGGATTATTAATAAAAGGAAGTGATTTTTTATGGCAACAAAAGAGACATTAGATTTATACCATTTTGCGATGAAATATAATGAGTATAATCCTTCTGGTAGTGGAACAAAAGCTCATAGGGAACAGCAACGTGCAAAAGCGGAAGCGTGGAAAACTTATCAGGATACAGGAGCAGTTCCCTGGGGAGAAGCGGCTGTAACACCAACTACGCCAACTATGCCAACTGGCGGATTTGTAGCCGCTCCAACTACTCCGATGGTTACTGCACCGACAGGTGAAATGCCTACCTTTGGCGAAGGGGCAGCAGCAGGCATACCAACACCCGAAGTCACCCCGGCACCGGCTTATGAGATATCACCCGAACAACAGGCTTTCGAGGAAATGTATGGCGGTCTGGTAACTTACTGGGTAGAGGCAGGTGGCTATGGTATACCGGAAGAAACACAAGCCCTAATGATCCAGAAGCAGACTGACGCACTTAAAGCAGCGGAAGCGGAAAATATCAGGGTTATGACTAATAACATGGAACGGCGGGGTATTACCAACAGTGGCTTTATATTCGCTAACGAGCAGGCAATTCGTTCTAATACCACCGTAGCTATAGCAGGGGCTATTGCCGATGTGCAGATTAACTCGGCACTAATGAAGATGGCGAGCTTTGAGAAAGCTATGGGGGCGGCAAGTACGTTCTTGGGATATTTAAGCGAACAATCACAGCTAAAGTATGCTCCTGAATTTGCTACTTGGTCAGCAGAACAAACAGCTAAATTACAGGCATGGCAGGGCAAATTAGATGTCTATAAGATGGAGATTAACCAAGCCTACCAGACACAGAATATGGAGTTACAGGCACAGCTAACCAGCGAATTAAATGAACAACAACACGGTTATGATATTGAATTAGCTGAAATGGAATTAGAGGCTAATCAGAAGGCAGCAAAGGCACAAGGTACAGGAAGTATAATAGGTACGATTATTGGCGGAATATTTAGTTTAATAAATCCAACGGGGTAAATATATGATAGTTCTATGCGAAGATAGCAAAGAATTTTTGAACATAACAGACAAAATTAAATTGGTTAAAAATCCGAAACTAACTGAAAAATCCTTATATAATTTTATGATAAGCGGACTGTATAATAAACGGGTTTTTACCTTTATTAGTTATGATAAGGGAATAATGAATGGTTGCACAATTCTACTTTTAACTACGGATATACTCGGCGAGGTAACACTAGGAATGGTATTCACCTGGATAGATGCCCATTATTTAAAATTGTATGGAAAATTTATAGAGATAGCAACCGATAAAGCCAAAGAATTGGGAGCAAAGAAAATCGTTATTACGACTAATAGAAAAGAAGAAGTTATTAATAGACGAGTTAATAAATTTGGTTTTAAGAAGGCTTTTTCGGTATATGAGAAAAGAATAGAAAAGGATGTGATCTAAATGGCAGGTGGAAATTTTTCAGGATACTTTCTTCAGGGGCTTTCAAGTGGACTTCAATCTGGATTGAACATGGGACAACAGATTCAAGAAATGCGCTGGCAGAAAAAGCAACGAAAAGAATTAGAGGAAAAGCAAGCCAAAATGTTAGAGGTAAGTAATATTTGGAACGCTAAAATTAAAGAAGCTGGTGCTGACAATATATATTCAGATGAAGAAATAGCCCAAATAAGCACGATATATTTATCCGGTGGTTATGAATTTACGGAGCATTATAAAGGTGCAATGGACGCTATAAAAAGTATGAATAAGGCAAAATATGACCAGGAAAAAGAATGGATGGATTTATTTACAAGCGGAGTTGAAGGATTGCCCTCCGGGGATATTCAAGCAATGTATGATTATGTTTTGCCATATATTACCAGCGAAAAGGGGAAAAATATACTGGAAGCACACAACAATATTCTTCAAAAGAGAGCAAAAATAGCACAAACACCACAGACGGTCAGCCCTTATGATTTTTACGGGCAGTCACCTGCTGATGTGCAAGGGCAAATTGCCGGAAGCGTGGCAGGGCAGACACCAGGATTAGAGGGCGTAGAGTTTTCACAGCCAGCAACAGCACAGCCGACCGAAATGGATAAGATGGGCGAAACACAGAAGAAACTTGATTATGCCTACAATACCGGCAATGCTAATTATTTTAATCAAGTAGCGAAATCGTTAGGTTCTCCTGCGACCTTTGACACCTATAAGCAGGGGTATGAGAAGCCGGTAGTTCCTGGTGTAGATGGAGTAGATGAACCCACACCCGAAACTGTTAACACTCTACAAGACTGGGAAGCCTCTTTTGATATTAAAGACGAAAAAGGCCCAAAGACAGAAGAAGAATATAACCGCCAATTAAACTTATTAGCACAATCAAAGGACAATTATAGGCCTAAATATGCAAATTGGAAAGAAGCATTAATAGCAGAAGCAAAAGGTATAGGAAAAGAATTAGAGGGTATAACAGACAAAGGTGATTATAATCTTTTATTAAATGTCTATATGCAGAAGTTAGAAGAAATAAAGGCGAAATATCCCGAAGTTAATTTAGACCAATTTAAAGAATTTAAAGAAAATAAAAACTGGTTTGATAAATTAAAGGAAAGGGTGGGTTTGTAATAATTGAGTTTTTTAGATAAATATAAATTAAAAGAAGAAGAGAAAGAACAACCCTTTTCTTTTTTAAATAAATATAAGACTCAAGTAGCCGAGCCTTCCACAACTATGTCTACTACAGGGGCAGACACAGGCGGTGCAACTGGTATAGGCGAAATGTTTACTCCTGAAGGGATAGCCAGTAGACTAAAAAGTAAGACTTATCGCACAGGGGAGAAAGAAGAAACATTCTTTGAGGGCTTGCCAGAAACAGGTAAAAAAGTTGTTCAGATGTTAGGTGGTATGCAGGGATTTAAACTTACCGAACCAGAAATATATAAACAAATAGATGACATATCTAAAAAAATTAATGAACAACCAGACCAGTTAAGTAGGATAGCCAAAGCCCACGAATTATTGACCGGAGAACCTATAGAACAAAGTCTTGAAGAAATGGGTAAGCCGACATTGCAACCGTGGGATAAATCAGGTTTTACCTATCAGCCCAGTGTTGGTGAAATTGAATATACCAAATTACCTGAAAAGTTTAACGAGGCACAAGGATTGGCACAACAGGCGACTCAATTTAGTACGTCAGGGAAAATTGGTGATGTAATGCGGACAGTAGCCCAAGACGCAGTTCTTGGTTATATGGCTGCTACTGGACTAAAGGCATTATATAAAAGTGGTATGACGGTTGAGGGAAAATGGATAAGTGGTAATAAGTTAAAATCTGCTATGGAAAGAGCCCAAAAGGCATATATTTCAGAAACGAATAAGTTTAAATCTTCATTAAGTAATAATGATTTTGAAATAGTTAAGGCAATAACAAAAATAGTTAGGACAACAGGAGTTAAGGCTGGTGAGTTGGCAGGCGTAAAAGTGCCTCAAGAAGTATTTATGGGGCAGGCAGGGCATATTACTAATTTAGTTAAGATTATACAAAATGCCGGCAAAATTACGCCTGAAGTAACGAGTCAGTTAAAAGCATTATCAAATATTGAAGTATCACAAATCACCCAGCAGTTACTAAACACCTCTCCTGCACTGGCAAGTGAGTTTCTGAAGGCAATAGAGAAGCCAGAGGGGATACCAGAACCTGCCAAAGTTACCCCACCAACCGAGCCGAAAGAGGTATTGAAGGCAGAGGTGAAAGAGCCGTGGGAGATGACAAGAGAAGAGTTTGGATTAAAAGAATTAGAACAACCAGTAGTGGCGAGGAGAAATGAACAACGAATTAATAGTATTCATAAGGCATTAATAAATTATGCTATCGAAAAAGGCAAACCTGTACCCCCCGAAGTATTAGCTGACTATCCCGACTTGAAAGCGAAGCCCACTCCCGCTATCCCCGCCGAGCTTGAAGGGCTGGCAGAGGAAGCGAGGAAGCATAAGAGTGCGGAGGAGTTTGTAGAAACACAAAGCGAAAAAAATAGACTATATGAACAGGCACAGGGTTTTAAAAATAAAGATGATTTTATTGCCCATTACAGAGGAAGTGCCACACAATATAATAATTATACTCCTGGATTGAGAAAGTTTGGTACTACAGAGGACTCTCAAAGAATATCAGAGTTAGGTATTGACCCTAATAAAAAAATCACTATTTACAGAGGTATAGATGATATTGAAGGAAAATTTAAGAACACAAAGATAAGTGATGGGGATTTTGTTACAACCGACTTTGATAGTGCCAAGTCTTATACAAGCGGGGAAGTTATAAGCAAAGAAGTAAGGGCTAAAGATTTAATAACAGATTTCCCCAACGAGTTTGATCCAAAAGACCCGTTTTATGTAGGTGCTGAATTTATATACTCCAAAAGCAGTAATAAACTAATTAAATATACTGATAGTGAATTAGAAAACATATTTAAAGAAGCCAAGAGTAGTGAAAGCGTTTCCGATAACAAACAGGCATTAAAAGCTGAAAAGGCAAGCAAGTATAAAGAATTAAGGAAAGAAGCAGAGGCAAGAGTTAATGTAGACGTAAAAGAAGAAATTAAAAAAGGTGTTAAGCAGGCTATCACCGGCAAGAAGTATGCCGGACTATCAAGTAAAGAAAAAATAGAAGGTAATATATTAATAGGGCAGATACACAAGGTAGCCAATGATAAAGGGCTGACAGGCGTAGAATTTACCGCCTTAAAGCGTAAATATGGACTATCTCCTCATCTTGCCACCGCTACCAAGCGAATGACTATACCACAACTACAAGAAGTCTTAAAGGCAGTTAATCGAGCAAGACCGAAGATAGTTAATTATAAGCACGTTATCACTCCCAAGACCGAGAAGAAAATTCAATCACTTAAAGACAACTTGATAGACAAACTTCAGATGACCGAAGAAGCATATCAGCAGGCATTAAAAGATGTCCACGTTTTTAAAGAGCCAAAGTATATTGACGCTAAAAACTTTATTACCGAGAAGCAAGGCAAGGATGTTATATACCGGCTAATCGGTGAGTCTGACATATTAAGGGTAACCTTGCCTTATGAGAAGGCGGTTAATGAGAAACCTGAAATAAAAAGGTTAATAGATAAAGAAAAGGCAACTATTAATAAATATAAAGATAAGGGATTAAAAGACCCTAAAGAATTAAATAGTATGCGTGTGTATGCCCAGAAAATGGGCGAGATAACGGGTACTCCTGTTTATAGAATGTATCAAGATTTAGTCAATATTCATTTGGAGAATAAATTAAAGTTAGCACGGTTTATTAATGAGTTTGATGACTATAAGGACATTATCAAAGATGAGAAGGCACTTAAAAGGGTAGATGATTATATTGTTAATAAGTCTACCTTAAAAGATAAGCCTGAATATCCGGGAAAGATCACCGGACAGGAAATAAAACTTGCCAAAAAGATAGAAGGTATATTAAAAGATTATGAGGCAAAGGCGAGAACAGAAGCCTTTTTAAATAATTTAGACCACCCCGAAGATATACCACAATATCAGGAGTTCAAAAAAGAGATAGATAAGGCTAAAGATATCTATGAAAGCAAAGGTTATGATGACCTAAAAGAGTATATGAAAGACCAGAAGTGGGGAGTGGTTAAAAGCGGTTATTCACCCCTGCAAGTGATATCACCGAAAATCAGAATATGGAAGCCTAAACCGCAGACCTTCGGTAAGAGCCATATTAAGCCGAGAACGGATATTGAATATAAAGAGCAGGATAGAAATATCATACAACGGTTACTGTCCTATAAAAAACAAATGGACAACCTTGTATCTATGCGACCCAAAGTCAGGGCTTTAATAACTTTAGTTGATAGTAATTTAGATAAGTTCCAAAATCCTAAAAGGGTAGAGGAAGTTATTGAAGTATTTTTAAGGGAACTGAAAGGATATAACAAACCCGAAGGACTGGTCGAGAGAAATTTAAACAGGGCATACGCACAGGCAATGCAGACCATTATCTTGCCGAGTGTAGCTATGTTTGGGAGAAATGTATTACAGCCGATTGGTTTCGGATTTGATAAAATTACACTGATAGACCCCCGAAACAAAAAACTAACTACTGATGAAAAAGATTACTTAAATACCTATGTTAGCCAGATGGAAGTTATGAAAGTTGATTGGTTTATGACAGGTGAAAAACCCTATGGCGGCAAGATAGGTGCAGGATTAATGAAGGTAGTCAATAAAGTAGGGATATATCCTTACTCCGACCAGGCCAACAGGCACTTGTCATTTTGGGCAAGAGTTAATCAAGTTAACAGGGCTTTTGCAGGCGATAAAAGTTTAGACAGGAAAATGAAGGCAGCCAAGTTTGCCGATATGGAACGTTCCGAAAGAATAATGGCATTAGAGATATTAGCTAAAGATGGCGAAGAAGCGATGGCAAGATATATCGCAAGAGTGTTTACTGATGATACACAATTCGTTTATGACCGTTCCCAGCGTTCTCCCGCTGAAATGGGTAGGGGCAAGTGGTTATCTAACCTTATGTTATTCCCTCGTGCATATAATGAAATGTTATTAAAACAGGCAAAACATTTTAAAGAAGGCACACCAAGACAAAAAGCGAGGGCATTTAAGGTGTTAACTTCTGTAATTGTGGGCGGTCTTTTGGTGGGTGCAGCTTATCAGAAAGTTACAGGTAGAAGGCAAAACCCTTATAATCCGCTGACCCTACTTGCTTATGAACCCGGCGGACTTGCAATAGGAACGGTAGAGGCAGTATCAGATGTTTATGTGAATACTATAATGGCAGTTGGTGGGGATGATAGGGCAGTGGCGGCTTTAACTACTGCTATCCCCAGACTTGCAGATATGTGGATACCTTTTTATGCCTATACTACCAGAGGATATGAAGCAGTCACTAATACTAAAAATATAGATGTTAAAAATTTAAGGAAGATCAGGGAACTTTTAAATCAAGAATATAAAACAAGAGGCGACGCTTACGTATTAGAACGAAACGCTTACCAGAAGTGGCAATATCTTATTGCAGGTGCAGGGATAGATGTAAAGATAAAGGAACAGCAGGCGAAGAAGAAGAAAGAACCTACAAGTATATATCTTAGTAAATATAAAGAACAATATACTACGACTACCAATAGCTATTTAAACAAATACAAGAAGTAATTATTTATATTTATTCAAATATGTAAATATATTAGGTGACTTATAGTTTGTATCAACTTTCCCAGTTATCGTATTAATCCTTGTAACGACAACTGTATCATTATCAACCCTTACAGACTGTATCTGATACTTTGGCACAACCAAATATATTATCCCTGCAACTACCAATATAGCCAACCCTAACAGCAGGGTTTTACCAACTTTTTTCATATAACCGTTCATAATAGACCCCCTTTGTATAACTTTATATATACACCTTTTTATTAATAATGTCAAATAGAGGTGACTAAATGACTACCGACTGGACAGAAGAAACCAAAAAACAAGCTCCCCACTGGAAGAGTGAGGATATAACCGATAGAGGCGTAACGGCAGGTAAAATAGCTGGCTTGACCAGTGGTGGATTAAATAAAGCAATTCACAATGATATTAATGCCGAAGTTATGGCTATAGATATAGCAAATGCTTATGGGGATAAAAACACTACTGATTTTACCGAAGAAACAAAGGGAACTATAGATTTCACAGAAGAAACCAAGTCTACTGTAGATTGGACTGAAGAAACCGAGTCTACCATTGATTGGACGGAGGAAGATAAATAATGAAAAAAATATTTATATTATTAACTATTATAACGCTATGTTTTACAAGTTACATCATTGGATATAACACCACAACTACAACCACCAATTTAGAATTAGTCAAACCTTCTTTAGATGATGAAACTGTTGTTTTAGTTACTACCATAAACGATAATATGGACTTAATCGACGCTGTATTCGATACTGTAACCCTGACCGAGTTTGCTTTTCTTGACGGGGTTACAAGTAATATACAAGACCAATTAGACGCCGGCGGTGGTGGCGGTGGTGGTACTTATACCGCAGGGACAGGATTGACTTTAACTGGGACCGTATTTTCTACTAAAGACTCCGAAATTGTTCACGATAGTTTATCGGGATTTGTGGCTAACGAACATATAGACTGGACAACAGACCAAGGAGCAACTGTTATTCACGCAGGCAATTATACCGATACTGATACCACTTATACAGGCACAGCAAATGAGATTACTTTAACTGGAACGACTTTTAGTTTACATAATGATATAACAAGAGATAGCGAATTAGATAGCTATTATCTAAAAACAGCTATAGACACATTAGGAGAAGTAGAGACCATTTATAATAAAGATATTGTAGATACAACGGAATTAGCGACTTATTGTGAGACTACTCAAGCATATTATAACGCTATAGGTGATTTACCTACCGCCGCAGTAACCACAGGAGATACCACCCACATTCCCACTTCGGCTGGTGTATTTACCTTTTGCGAGACTACTCAAAATTATGCTTTAAATAGTGAACTCCACGCCGCCGTTACTATAGGTACAGCTAACGGTTTGTCTTTAGACGGGCAAGCTATAAGTTTACAATTAGCGACTACTGACCAGCATGGAGCATTAAGTGATACCGACTGGAATACCTTTAATAATAAACTTGCTAATATTACAGGTGAAAGTATAGGGGATTTGTCAGACGTTGGAGCTGCTACCCTCACCGATAAATATGTATTGGTTGCTGATGGTGATAGCTGGGAAAGTAGGGCATTAGTTGAAGCTGATGTATCTAATTTAGGTACAGCTGCTGCTTTGGTAGCTGATAAATTATCTGTATTTGCTGCAACTACTTCCGCTGAACTTGCAGGGGTGATATCAGATGAGATAGGTGCAGGTAAATTAAGATTTGATACTTCTGTTACAGCCAAAACCACTACAGCAACATTGACCACAGCCGAGGCAGGAACGATATTAGTAAGTGCTGCAAGTGCATATACAATAACTTTACCTACCGCAGTAGGAAATACAGGGCTAACATATCACTTCAAAAAAACTGATGCAAACTATAATCTTATCACGATTGACGGTGATGGAACTGAAACTATTAACTATGAAAATTCTACATCTGCACCAAAGACTACTTATAATCGACTGAACACTTATTGTGCAGAAGTAACAATGGTTAGTGATGGCTCTAACTGGCAAGTGATAGATGAGGCGTTGGGGCAAGTGCCAGAGTGTTGGGTGTATCGTAGCAACTTTCAAAACAACTTAACCAATGCCGAAGAATTAAAAGTTGACTTAAATGTAGAAGTAATAGATATAGGTTCTAACTATGATATATCTACATGGGTTTCAGGAAATTGTACTTCAACTTCAGTAAATCATGTCGTGGA
>Ga0307428_1001750_pt1 | contig 10538 bp, 8 predicted proteins | sample SalMarWE160240MG_FD_202161 | JGI IMG/M metagenome (GOLD analysis project Ga0307428, IMG submission 202161) | Salt marsh sediment microbial communities from the Plum Island Ecosystem LTER, Massachusetts, United States - WE1603-240 | ecosystem: Environmental > Aquatic > Marine > Intertidal zone >...
CGCCGACGATTTCTGGGCGCCGCAAAAGCTGGCGCTTCAACTGGAGCAGTTCGACCGGAGCCCCGAGCTCGACTACTGTCTCACCCATGTCGAGCATTTCCTCGCCGCCGAGCTGACGGCCATGCCCGGCTACGCGCTCGGCCCCAGGCTGGAGAGGCCCATGCCCGGCTATCTGCTGCAGACCCTGATGGCGCGCCGCAGCCTGTTCGAGCGTATCGGCCGCTTCGACACGAGCCGCACAACCGGGGAAGATACCGACTGGTTCATGCGCGCGGCAGACAGCGGCGCCGCCACGAAGGTCCTGCCCGACGTACTCGTCCGCCGCCGCATCCACAAGGCCAACATGACGCGGCTGCTCGACCAGGAGATTGGCGCCAACCTGTTGGACGCCGTGAAGGACTCGCTCGACCGCAGGCGGCGGACCGGCCGCACCCGAGGCGATTGATGCGGCACCCCCCGGACCCGAGCACCTAGGCGGGAGCGGCCGTGCGCATCGCGCCAGGACCGGCGGATCTCTTCAAGGCTTGGCAGCGGTTCGGCCCCTATCGGCGGGGCGGACGCGGCCGCCCGCCGACGGACCTGCCAGAGCCCGGGGCCCTGCGGAGCGTCGCCGAGAGCGCACCGGTCCTGGACTACATCCTGGAGCAGAACATCCTTCCCTTCTGGTTCCCGGGGGCGATCTGTCCGAAAGGTTTCGGCTTCCGCCTAGACCACGGCCTGAGCGGCGGCTGGGGCCATGCGCCCGCGCGGCGGCTCATTGCCCAGGCGCGCACGGTCTGGTTCCTCGCCCACCTGATCGCATCCGGGCGCGGAACCCAGGCGCACTGGGAGGCCGCGGCGGCGGGCTACGCCTTCCTGCGCGACCACATGTGGGATCCCGAGCACGGCGGCTTTTTCTGGGAGGTCGATGTCGCCCAAGAGGCGCCGAGCCACCCCGAGAAATCCATCTGCGCCCAGGCCTTCGGCCTCTTCGCGCTCTCGGAATACGCCCTGGCCTTGGGCGACCGGCCCGCCGAAGCGCTGGCCCGCCAGCTCTTCGATCTCCTGGACCGCCACGCCTACGACCCGGATCATCCCGGCTATCTTGAGATGCTGAGCCGGGACTGGCGCGGGATGGCGAACATCCACTACCTGGGGACCGACCCCGGCCACAAGACCATGAACACCCACCTGCACCTGCTGGAGGCGGTCCATGTCTTTTTCAAGCTCACCGGGGAGCCGCGGGCGCGGGCCCGGCTGGAGGAGCTGGCCCATATCATGAGCCACGTCGTCTTCTCGCGATGGCCGAGCGCCTCCACCAAAGCGCACCGCCGGGACTGGACCCCGCTGACGGGACCGCCAAACCGGACCGTGTCCTACGGCCACGATTTCGAGAACATCTGGATGTTGGCGGACCTGGACGAGACACTCTCCGGAAAGCCGGCAGCGCGGCTCGATCTCTATCGGACGGTGTTCGACGCCACGGTCGCGCGGGGATACGACTGCAGGAAGGGTGGCTTCTATCAGGCCGGACCCGTCCGCGGCCGGACGCTCCCGAGCGCGAAGGTCTGGTGGGTGCAGGCCGAGGCGCTGCTCGCCGCCCTCTGGATGTTCGTCCTGACGGACCACGAGCCCTACGCCCGGTGCTACTTCGATACCCTCGACTGGATCGTCGAGCGGCAGGTCGACTGGCGCCACGGCGAATGGTTCGCGGAGATCGCGCCGAACGGCCGTCCCCTGGGAGTCAAGGCGGGCCCGTGGAAGACGCCCTATCACAACGGTCGCGCCATGCTCGACTGCCTGAGGCTTTTGGAGCGCCGGGGAGACGGCCCGGCGGCTTGATGCGGGCCGCCCGGGCGCGGTTTTACTTGGGTTTTCGTCGCCGACCGACCATGTATTCTGGACAAGAGCTGTATTGGTTGCCTTGTGAATGAATAAGAAAGTTCGGGCTTTTCTGGTGCTCGCGCGCGCGTTGCGCGTGGACGCGGACGACGGCGAGGACGTCCAGTTCGCGGCCGAGCTGCAATCAGGCGATCTGGACTGGTCCTGCCTGCTGCGCCTGGCCGACCGGGAGTATGCGACCACGACCCTGGCCGCCGCCCTGCTTCGGCGCCGGCTGCTCGAGCGCCTGCCCGACTCGGTGCGCGGCGCGCTCCAGCGCCGCCACGTGATGGGCGCCGCGGTCAACCAGCGGATTCGGCGGCAGGCGGAGGAGGCGATCGCGATTCTCAACGCCGCGGGCTGCACCCCGATGGTGCTCAAGGGCGGCCTGCACCTCTTCGAGGCCCCGGCGGAGGAGATCGGCGCCCGCGTCCTGCGCGACCTTGACCTGGTGGTGCCCGCCGACCGCCTCGATGACTGCGTCGACGCCCTGCGCCGCTCGGGCTACGTGCCGGAGGGCGAGCACGAGGATTGGACCTACCATTACCGCCCCCTGCACCACCCCGGCCACCTCGTGCCCATCGAGCTGCACGTCCTGCCGGGCGAGCAGCGCCGCTTCATGTCGCCCGAGGAGGCCTGGGGCGAGGCGGTGCCGCTGCCGGTGGCCGACCTCAGCATGGCGGCGCTCTGCCCGACCCATCGCATCGCCCACAACGTCTTCCACTCCGAGGTTCAAGACGCGGGCTTCGCCCTCGGCGAGGTCTGGCTTCGTCAGCTCCACGATCTCGCCGTTGTCTGCCGCCGCTACGAGGGCGCGATCGATTGGCCGGCGCTCTCGACGCGGATGCGGCAACACGGCCTCGAGCGGGCGTTTCGGGCCCGGATGCACTTGGCCTCGGAACTGCTGGGCGCCCCGTCGGCCGGCTTGGCCACGGGCGATTGGTGCTCCCGGTTTCATCTGCGGCGCTGCCTGGCCCAGCAGCGTTGGCCCGGCCTGGCTGACCGGCTGCGCTGGGTGGCGGGCGTGCTGGGTCCGGTTCGCGCCCATCACATCGACCTGATCTATGCCAGCGGCACCGGCGGGCTTCGCCTTCAGGTCCAGCGGGCCCGGCACGCCGGGCGGCTCCTGCGCAAGCACCGGGGCGAGCTGCGCGCCCGCGCCGCCGCCCGCGGCCGGAACCTGGAATGAGCCGCCTGCGGGACGATCCGCCAGCCCGCGAGCCGCGCAATCCGAGCGACGAAATCGAAGCGGCTTTCCGAGCCTTGGAACGCGCCTACGCCGCCGCCGCCAAGGGTCCCGATCCCCTGGCGGTCGCCGACTACCGCATCGCCGGCTACCCGGTGCGGACCCGGATCGCCGGGCGTGGCCTGGCCGCCGACGTCGACCGGGCCCTGGGCCACCTGCGCGCCGGCCCGGGCGGGCGCCCGGCGCTCACCATCGAGGTCTGGGACGAGACCGAGGCCGGCCCGGTGGACTGGCCGGGCTGGCCGGGGGACCCGGACGTCTACGGCACGCTGTCGGTCAGCCCGGACGACCGCTACCTCCGCCATCAGCGGCAATCCTCGGTCATGGTCCTGGACCGCGCCGAGAGCCGGATCATGGGCTGCGTCCGCGGCCGCGACGCGCTCTGCCTGGACGAGCGGGCCCGGCCCTTTCACCGGCTGCTGGCGATCTGGCTCGACGAGCGCGGCATCCAGTTCATCCACGCCGGCCTGGTGGCCCATGAGCGGCAGGCGCTGCTGTTCGTGGGCAAGGGCGGATCGGGCAAGACCACCTCGTCGGTCGCCTGCTTTCTCGATGGCTTCGGCTATTTGGGCGATGACTTCGTGGGCCTCCAGAAAGTCGACGACGGACATTTTCTGGGCCACGCGTTCTATGCCACCTGCCTGATCGACGCCGACCACGCCCGACGCTTTCCGGCGCTGCTCGAGATATCGGACGCCGCCAACCATGATTTCGAGGACAAGCTGGTCACCTACCTCCGCGACCACCGGAAGGACGGGTTCGGGCGCGAGGCGGGCCTGACGGGCATCGTCCTGCCCACCGTCGTCGACCGCGAAGAGACGACCTTCCGCCCGGCCACGGCCATGGAGGCCATGCTGGCGCTCGCGCCCTCATCTGTGGGCATCCTGCCCGTGGCCGGGCCCAACGCCCTGGAGAAGCTCGGCGGCCTGGTCACGGCCGTGCCCGCCTTCTGGCTCGAGCTGGGCCGTGACGTCGACGGGATCGCGCCGGCCGTGCGGCGGATCTGCGCGCATCTCGCCGCACATATTCCCTGAGTCCACCCGCGGGGGCATTTCGGGAAGCGCCATGCGGTCCGGCTGTGATATATAGATATATATATGACAGTCATAGGGCATCACTGACGGATCGATCTCATGAAAAAGTTAAGGCCCAATAGCGCTGATGTCGCCGCCAAAGTAGTAGACGGTGAGGCGATACTAATAAATCTATCGAACGGCATGTATTACAGCATGGATTCAGTTGGCGGACTGATCTGGTCTATGATCGAGCAAGGCCACGATCTGGGCGACGTCGCGGCCACCATCGAACGGCACTATGAGGTCGACAGGGACACCGCCGAGCGGGACGTCCAGGCGCTGGCCCGGGCGCTCCTCGACGAGGGCCTCGTGGTCCCCAGCGACGGCGGCTCCGCGCCGGACGCGAACGGGGTCCAGCTGCCCCCGGCCGCCGACGGCTATGCGCCGCCGCAGCTCAACAAGTTCGACGACATGGTCGACTTGTTCGCCCTGGACCCGCCCCTGCCGGAGCTCTCCAAGCTGGACGGCGGCGGCACGGAGGACACCTAGAGCATCGTCGAGGTGCTGCCGTGGCGCCGCTGATCAGCTGCATCGTTCCCGTGTTCAACGGCGAGTCGCACCTGCGCGAGACCTTGGACAGCATCCTGGCCCAGACCCATCGCCCGATCGAGGTCATCGTCGTCGTCGACGGGTCCAGCGACGCCAGCGCCGAGATCGCCCTGGGCTACGGCCCGCCGGTTCGGCTGGTGCGGCAGGATGAACGCGGCCCCGCAGGGACGCGGAACCGCGGGATCGAGGAGGCCCGCGGCGACTATCTGGCGTTCCTCGACCAGGACGACCTTTGGCATCCCGAAAAGCTCAGCCGGCAGCGCCAGCGCTTTCGGCTGCGGCCCGAGCTGTCCGTGTGCTGGTCGCACGTCACGCTGTTCTGGTCGGGCGAGATCGCCGAGGAAGGCCGGCGCCGCGCCGGCCACCCGCGCGGCGGCACGGTGCCCGGCTATGCGACCACGACCATGCTGGCACGCCGCGAGGTCTTCGAGGCGATCGGGCCGCTGGACGAGACGCTTTGGTTCTCGGACGCCACGGAGTGGGTTATCAGGGCGCGGGAGGCAAACGTGGTCATGGAGATGGTGGACGAGGCGCTCACCTTTCATCGCATCCACGGCGCCAACCTGACCCGGCGTCAAGATGCCAGGAGCCGCGACGAATTCCTCCAGATCGCCGAACGGGCGCTGGCCCGGCGGCGCGCGCCCGGCTCCTGACAGCGCGGCGGACGGCGCGGTTGGCGAACGGCACGACCACGCTGGCGGAGCTCGAGTGCGCTCTCGAATCCGTCTGGCCCAAGGAACCAAGCGTTCAGTTGTTGCGTGCCTGCCTGCTCTCCGGCCAGCCGGCCCGAGAAGCCTGGCAACGTTTCGCGGCGCATGTCGAGCGGCCAAAGCCGTTCATCGAGCAGGATCAGACCGGCCTCAAGGGCCTGCTGCCGCTGCTGCACGCCGCTGCCCGCAGCAATGGCTTCGAGGCCGAGCCGGGGCTCTGGACCTATTTTCGCTCGGCCGTGCTCCGGGAGGAGCTGCGCTATCGCGTCTACCGCGATCTTTGCGGCCAGGTGCTGGGCGCCCTGGTCGAGGCCGGGCTCGAGGTCGTGGCGCTTAAGGCCTGCGCTCTCGCCGAGATCGTCTATGACGAGCCGGCGCTGCGGCACTGCCACGCCATCGAACTGCTGGTGGCGGACGGTGACCGGCCGCGGGCCGCGCCGGTGCTGGACCGCCTCGGCTTCCGGCCCGCCCGCCTGCGCGAGGCGCGCCCGGGCAGGCGGCAGGGCTTTCGCCATACCCATGGCCTGCCGCTGGTGCTCCATGTGGACTTGTTCGATCCCCCGGTCTATCGCAGCGACACCGAGGCGCTGTGGTCCGAGAGCGTGCCGGCGACGGTGGCGGGCGTTTCGGTGCGGGCGCTGGCGCCGGCCCACAACCTGGTGCACGTGCTGGCGGCGGCGTACGACGATCCGCAGCGGGGCGGCCTGCGCTGGGCCTGCGATGGCTGGCTGCTCTGCCGCCGGCTCGATGGGCCAGGCTGGCAGGAGCTCCAGCGCCACACCCAGGCCTGCCGCCTCGAGCTTCCGGTCCACACCATGCTCCGGTTCCTGGAAGGCGCACTGGCGGCCGGCGTGCACCACGAGACGCTTTCGAGCCTGGGAGAGGCCGCCGGCCGGTCCCCGAGGCCGGCGCGCGAAGCGGCGCTCTCGGGCGCCGTCGGCTCCCTCTCCGCGGCTCGCGGCGCCTGGTCCCGCGGACTCGGCGTTCCCGCTGTCCGGCGCGACTTCCTCCGCTTCCTGTTGTGCCCGACCACCTCCTACCTGCGCTGGCGGTACGGGGCCGCCGCCGCCGTCCCGCCCTTCCTGCTCCGCGCCTATCGGCCGCTGGCTTACGTTGCACGGGGCCTGAAGTGGCGGCTGCTTGGCCTGGCCCCGTTCGATCGCTTCACCCGCCGCGGCCAGGTTGCGGCGGAGATCGAGAAGGCGCGATCAACCGGGACCCGCTGAGGGCGGGCGATCGACCGTGGCCCATCTCCGTCTCGCCGTTCTGAGCACGAGCTTTCCGCGCACGCTCAGCCGAAGCAAGGCCAATCCGTAGCGCGGGCGCGTACCTCACGCTTACCCGAAAAACAAATGGGTCAGCAGCTTCCTGATAACCCATTCGATTTGATTGGAGGGCGATCGGGGACTCGAACCCCGGACCCGCTGATTAAGAGTCAGCTGCTCTACCAACTGAGCTAATCGCCCATATTGCCGCCCGCGGCCTGCGGGCCGGGGCGCGGCGGCCCCTTATATAGTCAAGCAGGGCCGGATTGTCGATAGACGCGCCCCCCGGCCCGAGGCGCCAAGAGTGGGCGCCCGACCGGCGGCCAACCCGCGCCACGCCTCACACCGGGTCGTGGCTGTCGCGCCGGCCGATCTGGATGCCGCGATGGACATGCACGCACATGATCAGCCCGAAGCCCATCATCAGCGTCAACAGCGCCGTGCCGCCATAGGAGACCAGCGGCAGCGGCACGCCCACCACCGGGATCAGCCCCATCACCATGGCCATGTTGATGAATACGTAAAGGAAGAAGTTCACCGTCAGCCCCATCACCAGGATGCGTCCGAACTGGTTACGGCAGCCCACGGCAACGGCGATGCCGTAAACGATCAGCCCGCCATAGAAGGCCAGCAGGCAGAGCCCGCCGACGATGCCGAACTCCTCGGCCAGGATGGTGAAGATGAAGTCGGTCTGCTGCTCCGGCAGGAAGTTGAGGTGGGCCTGGGTACCCTGCAGGAAGCCCTTGCCGGCGACGCCGCCCGAGCCCAGCGCGATCTTCGACTGCAGGATGTGATAGCCGGCGCCCAGGGGGTCCCGCTCGGGATCGACGAAGGTCAGGATCCGCTGCTTCTGATAGGTGTGCAAGTTGCTCCAGACCACCGGGACCGCGGCCAGCCCGGCCACGCCCACGGCGACGAACTTCCAGATCCGCACCCCGGCCAGGAAGAAGACGATGCCGCTCACCGCCAGCAGCATCACCGCCGTGCCCAAGTCCGGCTGGCGCAGCACCAGCGCCGCCGGCGCGGCGACCAGCAGCAGCGGTGCGATCAGGTAGCGCAGCTTGCCCACGTCTTCCATCGCGGTCTTGTGGAAGTAGCGGGCCAGCGCCAGCACCAGCGTCACCTTCATGATCTCGGAAGGCTGCAGGCGGACCCCGGCGAATTCGATCCAGCGCTGGGAGCCGGCGCCCACGCCGAGGAACTCCAGGGAGCCCAACAGCAGCAGCGAGACGAAATAGATCAGATAGGCGTAGCGCAGCCAGAAGCGAACGTCGATCGCGGCCACCAACAGCAGCACGCCGAGGCCGATGACGAACCGCGTGATCTGCCGTGCCGCCCAAGGCTCGAAGCTGCCGCCCGCGGCCGAATAGAGCAGGGCGAAACCGACGCTGGCGGTGAGACACAGCAGCAGCACCACCACCCAGTTGACCCGCGCCAACTTGGCCATGAGCGAGATGTTGTCGGGGCCGGTCCTGGCGATCTGCATGGCGCCTTCGCTCCTCTTTCCGACCTAGCCCTTGCGGCCCGGCACGGCCGGCGTCTCGGCAACGTCCCCGGCCGGCTGGCGCAGCGGGTCGCGCAGCAGGGCTTCGCGCATGATGTCGCGGGCCACCGGCGCCGCGGCCCGAGAGCCGCCGCCGCCATGCTCCACCACAACCGCCACGGCGTATCGCGGCGTCTCCACCGGTCCGAAGGCGACGAACAGCGCGTGGTCGCGCCGATCCCAGGGCAGGTCCTCGTTTTTGATCACGCCGCGCAACCGCTCCTCGCGGCTGATGCGCCGAACCTGGGCGGTGCCGGTCTTGCCGGCCATGCTCAGCCCCGGCTCCCTGAGCCGCGAGCGGCCGGCGGTGCCGCCGGGCTCGTTGACCACGGCGTTCATGGCGTCCCGAATGAAGTCCAGATGCGCCGTCTTGATGCCGAGGCTCTCGAAGGTGGCCTGCGGCCGGGGCTCCATGCCGTCGGGACCCGGAATCTCCTGCGCGACGTGCGGCACCACCGCCTTGCCGCCATTGGCGATCCGGGCGGTCATCACCGCGAGCTGCAGGGGCGTCGTCAGGATGAAACCCTGGCCGATGCCGGCCACCAGCGTCTCTCCCTCCTGCCAAGGGACCCCCAAGGTGGCGCGCTTCCAGTCCTTGGTAGGGATGAACCCGGGCTTCTCGCCGGATATGTCGATGCCGACCGGCTGGCCGAGGCCAAGCCGACGGGCCATCCCGGCGATTCTGTCGATGCCGACGCGCCGGGCCACGTCGTAGAAAAAAACGTCGCAGGACTGCTTGATGCCGTTCCTGAGGTCCATCGTGCCGTGGCCGCCCGCCTTCCAGCAGTGAAAGCTACTGGTGCCCAGCTGGACGACGCCGCGGCAAAAGACGGTGTGCTCGGGCGTGATGACGCCGGCTTCCAGCGCCGCCAGGGCAACGCACATCTTGAACACCGAGCCCGGCGCGTATTGGCCGGCGATGGCCTTGTTGATCAGCGGCTTCTTGGGGTCCGCGATCCATTCGCGCCAAGTGCGCATGGCGATGCCGTCGTGGAACTCGGCCGGATCGAAGCTCGGCGCCGAGGCCAGCGCCACCAGCTGTCCGCCATGCGCGTCGAGCACCACGGCCACCGCGCTCTGACCGGCCAAGCGCTCGAAAACGAAGTGCTGAAGGCCGATGTCGAGCGACAGCGTCAGATCCAGGCCCGGCGTGCTGTCAGTGCGCGAAAGCTCGCGGATGTTGCGGCCGTGGGCGTTGACCTCGATCTGGCTGCTGCCCGCCTTGCCGCGCAGCGCCAAATCATAGGTCTTCTCGATGCCGTTCTTGCCGATGCGGAAATCCGGCAGCTTGAGCAGCGGATCGCCCTTCTGCTCGGCCTCCGAGACCGCCGCCACATAGCCCAGCACATGGGCGGCGGCCTCGGAATAGGGATAGTAGCGGATGCGGCCGACTTCGATAATTACGCCCGGAAGATCGGGCGCGTTCACCTCGATGCGGGAGACCTCCTCCCAACTCAGGTTCTCGCGGATCGTGGTGGGCACGAAACCGCGCTTGCGCCGGACCTCGCGCAGGATCCGGTCCTGCTCGTGGTCGCTGAGCGGAATGATCGACGCGAGCGCCGCCATCGTCTGCCGGACGTCGATCGTGCGCTCCGAGACGATGACCACCCGGTAGCTCTGCACATTGGCGGCGATCGGCACGCCGGTGCGGTCGAGGATGCGGCCACGGGGCGGCGGCACCAGGCGCAAGTTGATGCGGTTCTCGTCCGCGAGCGTCGCATACTTCTCGGCCTCCACCACCTGCAGGTAGTACATGCGGGCCATCAGCGCCGAGAACAGCGCGAACTGGCCGGAACCGACGATCATCGCCCGTCGGGAGAACAGCTTGCCGCGTTCGTAGTCCGGGTTCATTGCTCAGCCCACCCGGCCGACTTGGCGCTGCGCCCGCCGCAGCAGCCAGTTCACCCCGGGAAAGATGGCCACGGTGATCGACAGCTGAACCGCGACCAAGCTGGGGTCGAGGAGGGCCTTGTGGAGCGCCGCCTGCACTGCCCAGCTCAGCAGGCCGTAGCCCAGCGCCGTGAACAGAAAGCCGAGCCAAACGACATTCAGCGACTTGCCGAAGAGCCACCGCCGCTGGCTCAGAAGTGCGCCGTAAACCAGTAGCAGCACCAGGGCGTTGACGCCGAGCACGACCCCCGAGACGGTGTCGATCAGCAGGCCCACGGCGAACACGGCCACCGGCGGCATCAGATCGGGCCGATGCACCGCCCAGTAATAGAGCGACAGCAGCGCCAGCGCCGGCGTCACGGCGAGCGAGCCCAAGATCGGCATGGTCTCGAACAACAC
>Ga0307428_1001752_pt1 | contig 10530 bp, 13 predicted proteins | sample SalMarWE160240MG_FD_202161 | JGI IMG/M metagenome (GOLD analysis project Ga0307428, IMG submission 202161) | Salt marsh sediment microbial communities from the Plum Island Ecosystem LTER, Massachusetts, United States - WE1603-240 | ecosystem: Environmental > Aquatic > Marine > Intertidal zone >...
ACATCTCCTTAAATTGCTACCAGCGATTTCTTGCGCCTCACTATATTTTCCCTGATATATGTTTCCACTGTTTTTATAACCATATCCGGTTCTACCATAGTCAGACAATATACTTCTGGTTTCTGGTATTCGACATATTCGGCGGATGTCCTGTTTCTGCACCCCCTACACTTAAGGTCATCTATCCAAATGGGGTACTCCACAGCATCTGCATTTCTGGTACCCGGATCAACACATCCATATATTATAAATGCAGGCGTGTTAACTGCCTTAGCTATATTTGCACACACTGAATCGATACCTACAAATGCTATACATTCCTTGATCAAAGATGCAGTTTGTTTTATTGAACATCCGCGACAATCATTACCAACATTCATACGCAGGGTTTCTCTGTCACCGAGTTCAATAATATCGTAACCTTCGGCCAGAAAATGCATTGCAACTTCTTTAAATCTATCAATCGGCCATTCCCTGCTTTTCCACGTTCGCCCAGTATGAAATGCAACATAACGCTTGCTCATATCTATCTTATTTTTCGCCCACCTTATCTGATCAGCAGTCAGGGAAATATCCATCTTCCTGCTTTCCAATTTCACCCCGCACTGTTCGGCCATAACATCTATAGCATTGCCTCCAGGATTGTCTTCATACCGAGGTGTCAGTATAATATCGTAATCTCCGGGCTTTGGAATATATGGCTCCATGTGATCAATATGAAGGTTGCCCGCAATGATATCTGGGTTTTCGGTCTCAACTACTAAAAATGATTCTGGATACTTTTTCTTCAGTTCTCTCACTATCGGGGTGATCATCAATACATCACCCTTAGCACCTTTCCTTTTAAGCAATATACTGGGCTTTTGCGCTGTTTTTCTTTTCACAATCTTATGCACTTTTGGAGTTTCTGACTTATCTTCAATGACCTCATCTCCGCCTATCCATTTCGCAAACAATTTCTGATTGTTTTTTTTAGACACATCACCGAAAGACCTGATAATGTCTTTCTCTGTTTTGCTCCCAAAATGTTTTATGGGGAGATTGATTGCCTTTATCTTCAGTCCAATTTTCTTCACCCTGAACGACAAATCCGCATCTTCGCTGTAACCAGGATTAAATCTCATATCAAAGCCATACAACTGCAAAAAAAGTTCCCTCTTTGCAAACAGACACCATCCCTCAAGATAACTCCATGGCTCATTTTCTTTCCCGGTCCCAATGTGTTCAAATCGCCTTTTTTCATAATCAGGCTTAACCTTTTGGCAAATTGCTCCTATTAAATCAGCTTCCTCGGTTCCCTTGATCATAACATCCAGCCAATAATCCTTCAGCACCTTAATATCATTGTTGATAAACAATACATATTCAGATTCTGCAACCTTCAGTCCCTGATTATTTCCGCCTGAAAACCCTCTGTTTTGAAGGTTGTGAATCAAGATATCGTTCTCACCATCTACATGGTCTTTCAAATAATCAAATGTATTATCATTTGACCCTTGATCAATAATAATAAGTTGATACATGTCCGAGTTAGTGTATTTTTTTATCGATTCAATGCAGATTTGCGTATATTTAACCTGATTCCAGGCCAGGATAATAATGCTTACCCTGCCATCGGCATCTATCTTTGGAAATTCTAGCTTTGCTTCTTTTTCCTCTAATTGGACTGCCACCAATTTCTCTTCTGTTACATTGCTTAACTCCTTCAGTGATTCAGCCTCCTTATCTGGCACTATTATCGGGTCCATATTCTTATCATAATGAATCTGTATCATGCCAGTATATCAGGCCTCCATACATAGAGATGATAAGTTAAGAAATATACCGCTATATTATCGCTCCTCTCATATGGCCTCCATTTGCTTTCCCTCCATCGAGGACAAATGGGTATTTCAGATGGGACTGGGTTCTTCGGATCTTCAAAATCATACAGCGTAATTTCATTCACATTCATTTTTTCAATGACAAAATCCCTCATCTCTTTAAGTTTACGTCTCATTTTGTCGGTAGAAATCTTTGATCTGCAATCGATCTGCAAAATTGCCGGCTCACCCCATCCATGACCTTCATCAACCCAATTCATTTCAATCCATTGCTCTACATCCGGTTTTTCAGGCGCTCTTTCTGAAAAATACACCCTATAAGTGGGTCCCACCTGTGCATATAAAAACTTATTCATTGAACGTTCTAAATTGAATGGTAAATTTGATGCTGGCAGTGTCATTATCTAATTCTCTATCCTTAGCTTTGCCCTCGCTTTTATCGACTTTAAATTACTATCAAGCTCTTTTTCTGTCTGCCTTATCATCCCCACAGGCTTTATTCCAGAAACAATATGACCCGCACTGAATGCATCTTCCCCTGTATCGGGATCTATCCAGTGCAATACTTTTGCAATCCTAGGAAATATCCAATGATCTCTTGTGCCATATTCAAGGTGTCCCACAATCTCATTTTCACTTAAGACACTCCATGCCAACTCTCTGAACATTACTACCTTTAACCATTTTCGTTCCCAAGAATCAGCTACACTATCTCCTTCTTTTGATCTGCCACTTTTTGGCGTCAGATCAATCAATCTTTCAAAAGTCCAATTAGCTAATTCCCACATTTCAACAAATGCCCTTTCCAGGGCCTTTCCCGCCTTTTCACCTTCTTTGATCAATGGCTTTAGATCAACCTCGCAATATATTTCCATTTTAAACCTTACTAGCTGTGATCACACATTTGCCGCTACTGGAATTGTAACCTGCTTTAATTACCTGATATTTCTTATCCTGACTTTGAATCTGATCTGTCAGCATAACCTCTACATCATAGATAACAAAAACCATATCTGCCTCTTCATATTCTACTAAGCCCCTCACAGCCTTACGTTTTCTGACTTTTGGAAAAACAGCGGCCTTAATATCTGAGAGCCCAGGGACCAGTGTTTCATCTCCTTCTAAAACCTCATAATCGCTGTCACCCGTGACTTCATATCTCAGAATATCAATAGTAGGATTTCCCTGTAATACCCTGAATTCTTCCCATCCTTGCCGTATACCAGCATCAACCATCTGCTTATCTGTCTCTGTCAACATAAGAAGCCTGCTAACCAGTTGAAAAGGTTCCTACATAACCGCCAAACCTTTTCTTGAATTTATTCTCTTTGTTATCGATTGACTTGCGGGCCTCAGTAGTATTAAAACTGATACTTGATCCCTCCATGTTTACACTTGATATACGGGTCATTTTTTCAAGCAAAATCTTTCCAGCCTGCGCCTCGGCCCAAAGCAGCAAGTCATCTTCATCTATATCCGGTATCTCATTAAGGCCTTTAATACATGAGGCTATTAAACCAATTTTTTTTCCACTGGATGTTGGACATGGAAATAACTGTAGTTTACCATCATAATAATCCCAATCACCGCCGAAACGCTGTCTGAACGATTCCATTTTTTGCTGGAGCTGAAGGACAACTGACGGATTGTGGAATACAGATATACCACTTAAGCCAACCTTGCCAATTTCAGGAGCCACCCTATACAAATCCGAATCTAAGGTAGTTCCAAGCGGATTCCACATGCATTCAATTACGTTAATTACAGCTGATCCAGGGATAACATCTGACAATGTAATCTCCGCTACATCGGCCTCTGTGTCAAATGTTGCGTAAACTGTTTTTGGCCGATACTTTGAATATTCTCTGACCGCAGAGTCAATAGCACTACCTATCTGGTCACTGCTAATGTCTGATACCGAGGGAGACCCGATATTACTTCTTATCTTTGTTATCAGTTGGTCCTTGTTCAGTGTCATCTTTTGTTTTCACCTCACCGCTTTCCTCATTAAACTCTTTAGATACCAAAACCAGCGGCCTATTTTTGCCCTCGTGCTTTCGGTACCATTCACCCCGGATTGTCTTGCCGGGTGGAACTATAACAGGACTATAACTCTCATCGTAAAACAATTGATCTATGTTTGTCCGGTTCCTAAATAAAGGACCCTTTTTGCTTGCTGCCATGCTATTCTCCTTTCTTGGCTATAATTAAAAAGCTGTATCTATCAGTGCCAACATCCATCTTGCTCTTAATTATCTCAAGACTCCCAATTTCATTAAGCCAGGTAAGCACTAACCCCATGGTTAATTCCTGCTTATGCTCAGGATTGTATTCCGTGTAATAATCTTTATGCGGCAGATAAAGAATTAAATGGCCTCTTGGTTTCAGTATCCTATACCATTCTGCCAATGCTTCCACAGGCTCATCTAGATGCTCAAGAAAATGGCTTGAATATACATAGTCAAATTGTCCATCCACAGCCCATTTCAATTTGCGAGCAGCATTACCGATTACGTCTACTCCGGGCAAATTTCTTAGATCTATCCCCACAGCTTCAGGCCGAATCTTATCATTGCCACAACCGAGATCAACCCCAAATCCATTACAGTATTGAATAACTTGCTCTCTTATTTTTGCTGTCTCACTCATCTTATTTACTCCTCAGGACCCATATACAATCCCAATTTAGCCTTGGTTTTACAATTTGATCAGTCAAATCATGTTCTATTTTCAGACCAGCGCCTTCAAACCATTTTTCCCATTGGGACTTGGGCCATAGTCTTTTTCTACTCTTAAGCGCCCTCTCTGCATTACCAGGTCCGATATGATCACTGGCAGAAACTGCAACCACCAAATATCTGCCCGTTATTTCCTTAAGATTTTTTAATGCTGTAAGAATCTCACGTCCCCCCTTCAAATAACATAAAACCCTGTTGCAGAGGACAATATCGTACTTCTGCGATATCTTGAGCGTTGCAATATCGCCCAGACTCACATGATCGGGCACAGGGCTATTTTTGATTGCATACTCTGATATATCTACTCCGAGAGCCTCTTCATTGCGCTCTCTTAAAATCTTTACTACCCAACCGAGACCGCAACCAACATCCATAAACGTATAACCTTTACCGCCAAAAAGTTGCAATATGGCATCCACCCAATACTTATCATGTGGCGAAACACATCCCCTATTTGCTCCCTTTGGTGGTGAATGATCATCTACACAGAAAAACCTGTCATCAAAATAATCAGCAGAGAACTGACCACTATGTTTAGAAGACATCTGTTTTTTCATCCCTCTTACCTCCTTTTCCTTATGCTCTGAATAAAATGTTAAATCCTTGTAATATTTCGTAATCGGGCAAACTTTATAGCTTTTATGGTACGGTTCTCTTGTCGTTGGATCAAAGCTGCATTTTGCCTCTTTTATAGCCTTTCTAATTTCTTCCTCTGTTATACCATACCATCGGCTATTTTTAATCTCTGAATATTTCAAGGTCTTTTTGACCTTTGACTCTTCGCTTTTCAGCTCAGCAAAGTGAATCATGACTACTTCAGGCACATATCTTTGCCACGGGAACGTGAAATTACGTGGATGCTGAATAATCTTCCTGCCTTCATACATGGGATTTTCTAACCCTTCTCCTCCCCAAGTTAAACCAGGTATATTTCGATAAAGCGCCATCATCGGGTCCCGTCCCTTATCGTACATATGCTTCGTATCATGCACAAGGTGGATTTTTGGGAACGAATAGGCAGCAATTTCATCATCCACCTCCAACAAATCATTGATCTTATCATAAATGCTATCTGACGCCGTAACATCTGCATCAGCCATAAAAGTCCATTCACCCCTGGACTTGCTTTTGACAAAGTTCCTCTGCGCGGCAAATCCCGGCCATGGATTCTCATAAATTCTAAACCGGTCATCTTTTAGCTGATTGATAATATCCAGTGTTTGATCTTTGCTGCCACCATCAACAATTACAAATTCAACTGGATAGGCCACAGCATCTGCAACCTTCAGCAAAAACCTTATATGCTGCCCAATCATTTCTTGTTCATCCTGGCACATGAGATGAAAAGTGAGCTTAGGATTTTTCATTGTTACCATCGCTTAAAATCATTCTATGGAAAATAAAACCTTCGGCTGCCTGACCCGTTTCTGGGAGCAAAGAGCCGAAAAATTGATTTTGCCTGATCATGATCTCCAAATATTTGGGCTTACGCTTCAATTGTGTTTTAAAACATTTAACCAGGTCAATTTTATTCTTCAAATCGATTTTCTTAAACACATCAGGATAATAATCAAAACTTGTGACAGTTAAATAATACAAAACTGAAATTCCAATGCTCCGAGCAACTGCCATTCCAACCTGATAGGCCTTAAAATGGTCTTGATGATAATCATACCTATAAGGAATATACAAAATAGTAGGCTTCAGACTGTCAAGTATTTGAACAACATCCGCAATGGACGTATTCCAGCTAAAAAGCAGTGTTTTAGCTTTAAGAACTCTAGCGGTACACATTTGTTCTTTTTTTCTGATTGCCGGATCACCAGTTCTATCCTCATCAGATTTCAAGATGCAGAGACTAATGTTATCAGAAGACCGTTTGTGCTCAAACAATGTTCCGCCACAACCAATTTCTATATCATCTATATGAGAGCCAATTGCTAAAACTCTTTCTTTCATTTATCTTCCCATTTAACGTAACAGCCATTCCTGGCCGTGTATCTAAACCGCATACCATTTCTTCTCAACTGATTTTTCATTCGTTCGGATTCTATCGAAACAGTGCCTGCAATAGTATGAGATTGCAAATCAAATAAAGCTCCATCTACACTTATTAAAATGTTTTTGCCTGCCCGTTTTCTAGTCTCAAACTTGATGCCAGCATCTACCAACAAGCCGATAATGTAATTTTCGCTAACCTGTTTGGGATATAACTTTTCTTTCAGTATTCTAACTGGAATCCCAGCGGCGAAACATCCATGAGGAAGATTAATGTTAACCAAGGACCTTGCTCCTACTACAACACAATCTTCAATAACTACCCCTGGATTAACCCAGGCATTTGGCAACCAAACCATGGAACCAATTCTAACCGGAGCCCACTTAACAGGAAAACCGGAGTTGGCTGAAAGGAATGCTCCATGAGTAAAGACCTTAGTTTCAATCCCTATTCCAACTTCATGTCCAACATCTACTCCTCTGGCAATATTTATCTGTGAATTCCAACCCATGTGAAGCCAATCACCAGCGTCGAGGTAAGCTCCAGAATCGAAACAAGAGCCTCCTCCAATCCAGGCCCCATGATCTAAATAAGACTCAGTTCCAAGGTGGACAATCCTTCCTTCAATTCTTGCGCCAGATCTAATAATTGTCCTATCCCCAATAGAACCCTCTCTGATATTAATAATAGCTCCTTCTTCAATTTGAAGATCTTCACCAAAGTCAACATTTGGATTCCTATTGATTATCTTTTTGAGGTACCTTTCCATGCGTTCCTTCTGCTATGAAAATTGCTACGGTAGAAAATGGCACTTGCCAAAGAAAGGGTCCAAGATTTGCCAAAATCTCATCATAACCCCAGTCATACAAATGTTTTTCCAGGACATTTCTTTTCGCCCCCGGCTGGGCATTGTTCATCTTTGAGTCATACGCTCGGGACCAGTTTCTCAAAACCAAGATAGGGAGACAGAGCCACACAAACTTTGCTTTCTCTCTGCTCTGCCGGAAAACATCAATCGCAACATCTCTTTCTAAATGCTCCAAAATATCTCCAAAGATAATTAAATCATAGTTTTGCATAGTTTTGAGCTTATCCTGAATCAATTCAGGATAGACTTTGTCATAAATATTTTTTAGCTGATATTCAACATGATATGCTTCAAACGGTTCACAAGCATGAAGAACAAACCCCTCAAGCTTATTATACTTCTTTACCTCAGGAATAACCTTTCTAATCAAATGACCATATGCTCCTGCCCCAGGCCCAACATCCATTATCCTACTAATCTGACCAATAGCCATAAAATGAGTAACCCATTCCTCAAAAAACATCTTTCCTTGTGAACTACTACCTGCCATTATCTTATACTCAGATTAAATGATTCACCGTTTTGCTCATCGGTAAATCCAGACATTATGCCATTAAAGATTAAATTTTCGTCAGCCTCAGCCAGGCAACTCCATCTCCGGCCACATTTGTCACCACTTTCCCAGCATGGCTCACAACCATATGCCCTTGCAAGATCAACCACCTTGCAATTCGGATATTTCACACGGTTTTCCGCAGGCACACAGGCAAAAAAAGCAACATTCTTTTTCCCCAGGGCCCCAGCTATATGTGTGATTCCTGAATCAGTGCTTACTACAAGGTCACACGAATCAACCACTCCGAGTAGGCCAAGAAGATCCAACATGCCACAGGTATTGATAATGTTCTCTCCCTCCCAGCCTATATTCCTGTCTCCATCTAAGAGAGCCACCTGTATGCCTTCTTGGGCAAGCCTATTCACAACATTTTTAACTTTTTGGATTGGTATACTACGGTAGGTCTCGGCACCTCTGATCTGGAAACCAACAAGAGGACCTTCTTTGTATCCATTGGCATGAAGTATTTCTCTTGCCACTTTTTTTTCTTCCCCTGAAATAGGTAGGTCAAACCTGTATTCCTTTAGATCAAGACCAAGCAACCTCGCATAGATATTAGATCGATGATAGTTTTTCCCCCATCCTGCTCGCTCGGCCCTTTCTAAAGACAGATTGAAGTCATAGCCTATATCGTAGGCCTCAAATTCAATTTTCTGTTTTTTTACGGGTTCAATAAAATCAACATATTTGAACAACGGCATATATCGATCAACCGTTGCAAAAAAGATCTGGCATAAAGTATAAAGCTCTTTTATGCGATAGAACACCGGCAGCATTAAAAGAATGTCGCCGATACTAGACTCCCGAACCAGACAAATCCTGGCATCAGGCTTATTGTTAAGGATCTCATAAATTGATCCGACGGGCTCAAAGCTCACAGGAAAGCTTGCGCCCATCAAATCGAGATCGTTCAAAGCAAAATATGGCTTTACAAAAACAGGTTCACCTTGGCTGTCATAAAATACTTGGGTCAGTCGTTTTTTATTATGCCAGAGCACACCCTATTAACTCGCGGTCAAGGTTATAGTGGCAAAAAATCCGCTCCGCACCATTTTCTTTGCAAACCTTGTCATGACCCCCCGCCGTGGTGTAAAATCATCCGGATCTATAATTAATGGCGTAGTATATATCGGAATGTATGGCGCATATACATAACCTGTCTCAATCCAGGAAGGCCCGTTGTAACCCATCAGTATTTTGTTTGCCGTAAACCATGGATGTTTGTAAACCTTGTATTTCTGTGCCAGGGTACCAAACCGGATCACGCCAATATTCTGTGTCTGTGCATCGGCGCCCTCAAAAAGTTTGAACTTCTCAAGTTTTTCCAGTCGAGCACATACGTCCGGATCTGCAAGTATCCAGGTGGCATTTCTGAAGATCTTTTTGAAAACCAGGTTATTAGCATCTGTTATTGCATTATACAACGTTTCCTTATAAATCTTCGGATCTAAACTGGAATACGTTCCGGTTGTCGGCACCGTGTAAGACCAGTTAACGTTCCCAGCCCCTACATTGGATTCGATATCCAGGATTATCTCCATATCGGTTTCACGAATAATCTCATTAGCCGTTACCCCCATAAGCAGAGTTTCCGCATCTTCACCGTGGTAAGCCTTGAGGTCCTGCTGGGTTTCTAACTGCCATTTAGCCTTTAGTGCTTTCTCTTTCGCCGTAACAGATTCACTTGAAATCTTAAAAGTGATCTCTTGAACGTTTCCACCAGGGTCTCTATCTGCATAATCCTCATCAGAGCTTAGATCTACCCGGTCACCCGAGGTACCGGGAGTTGCGGATCTGTAAAAATCCATATAAAACACCTTGCCATCGGGTCGGCTCATAGGCTGAACGGAAACCAGCTCGTTGGCTATCAATTTCGGGAAAACCCTGCGGATCATGGGGAAAATATACGGAGCTGCCGCTGCTACATCGGTATATTCAGTCGTCTCCATATTCCATTTCGCATTATCCAGAAGAATTTCTGTTACGATTCTCCTGTGAAGCCCACCATCAGGATCGTTTTTATGCTCAGCTTGCAGCCCTTTTTCCTTGTCCTCCCCTTCGGTAAGATACGACCACCGTTTATGCCTCTCTTCTACTTCAGTATAAGGGTTTTGGTCTTCCATCAAAAACTTATCATGTTCCATGATTATCCTCCTTTCATCAATTCTATTAATATACAGAATCTAATCCGCTAAAGGCGGACATGGGTTAATTTCTATTAAAAGATCCCGGCCAAGCGCTGTTGTTTCTTTTTCGCAGCATCTTGCTGCTCGTTAAGATCCTTATCCTCTTTATCTTTGTCCCCGGTTTCTCCAGTGCCAGCAGGGTTCTTATTTTCTTGCACTACTTTATTAACCCATTCCTTCTCGGTTTCAAGCTGCTTATCAACCGCTTCTATGGACTCACATTTTGCCAGCCTTTCCTTCAGAACATTCTTGAAAGGCTCATTCTTCAAAGCCTCATCTAAATATTCTTTGACATCATTTGCAGCTATCTTCCCCCGAGCATCATCAAGGTCTTCTCTCATCTTACTGACTGTAGATTTA
>Ga0307428_1001758_pt1 | contig 10494 bp, 18 predicted proteins | sample SalMarWE160240MG_FD_202161 | JGI IMG/M metagenome (GOLD analysis project Ga0307428, IMG submission 202161) | Salt marsh sediment microbial communities from the Plum Island Ecosystem LTER, Massachusetts, United States - WE1603-240 | ecosystem: Environmental > Aquatic > Marine > Intertidal zone >...
ACCGGCCTAACTACCGTAGATAGCGCAACTGGCACGCTGACCACTAATCTTGACGATACCGCGGTTACTCCTGGTTCTTATACGAGCGCCGATATTACTGTTGATCAGCAGGGCAGGATCACTGCTGCGGCGAATGGTAGCGGTGGTGGCGGAGGGCCTGCTGTTCTTCCGATAGCTGTAACCAATGATGCGAGCCCAATTGCTTCCGGGGATGAGCGCGGATTTTTCACAACCACATCTCGCACTCTTGATGATGTAATGTGCTGTCTTATCACAGCTCCAACTGGATCGGGCACGACCATTGATATTCAGGAGGCTGGGACAACTGTTCTAAGCACGGCTATCACGATTGACGATGGAGAGAATTGCGGGGGCTCATCCGGCACTCAGGGCACAGCAGCAGCCGCGGCAGTTATCTCAGACAGCACTCTCGCAGCCTTCGCATATATCACCGCTGAAGTTACCGGTGAAGCGGCAACCACGCAAGGTGTTGGCCTGCAGTGCTACTTAACTGTGGAGTAATGCGATGAAACGTATACTAGCTGGAGCCTTATTCCTTCTGGGTAGCCAATGCTGGGCTATTGACCAGGTTACTCCATTTGAGGTAACAAACGGGCTGGTCTTCCAGTGGGGCATGAAAGAAGGCTCTGGCTCTACAACCCTAGACAAAAGCGGAAATTCGGACACAGGAACGCTTGGGTCAGGTGCATCATGGGGCTCTGATGGGCAATATGGCACCGCAGTCGATCTTGACGGCACAGTTAATGGGTATGTCGACGGCACTACTACTTCAGATACAAACTATACTGGCGCTATTACGATCTGCGGCAGAGTAAATGTAGATGATTTCCAGGCAAATGGATTTCAGGTTGCTGAAAAATGCGCAGGTAATGGCGCTTCCGAGTGCCCTTTTGAATTTCATATTGACGCGTCTATGATGTATCTAGTACGGTCTAACAGTAGTTACTGTGCTTATAACACTGTATCAAAATCGTTTTCAACCGGGCAATCTTATGAAGTGTGCTCGTCGGTAGCTGATGGGCACTTAGCAACTCAAGCTAAATTTTACGTTGACGGTGCGAATGTTTCTGGTGAATCGCTAGTATCTTGCCATGTTGCTCTTAGTGGCGATGCTTCAGGATCTGGAACGGTTATCAGAGCAGGAGAGCGCCGAGATGGCGCTATAAAGGCCGATGGAAGAATGCAACAGGTGAGAATATGGAACCGTGCACTAAGCGCAGACGAGATTGCGATAATCAAATGAAACAGAAAACATGGTCGAGGCTTGCTCCTCAACGATATTACCCGGCCCAAGTTTGGCTCTATGATGCTGGAAGAACCGCAAGCGTAATCCGAATAAAGCTGGTGCCCAGTGGCCGCAAATAACTGACCACTGTGCCTGATTCTCTATTCGTAATTACTCACTGACCCATTGCGCATTCCACCTTTTACCATCGGCCGTTGTCAAGGTTATAACCACATCCTCTGGCTTTTTTGGCCGAGGGTAATTCCCATAACCCCAGGCCGGGTTGTAAATCGTAAGAACCTCGCCTGTGTCGTTGTGCATTTCTATTGTATACGCTGGGTTGGGGCGGCTCATTGCAAACAGATCCGCTTTATCTTCAAAAGAATCTTCTGCATATAAACCGGTTGAGCCGATTAACCCAACAACCAAAACGAGATGCTTGGCTGCAATACTCATAGTTCACCTATATTATTTCAAGTCGTCCGGGAGGCAATCCCAGAAGCCGTTGTGATGCTGCGCACTTACCGCGTAGGCAACAGTCCCGAGCACTAGGCTGACCGGCGCCGCAGTGGCAACTGCAATCGGGTTGTTCACAGTGGCAAACCAGCCGAAGTCCTGGGCTGAGTCGCGCACGCTAGCGCACGTGGAGAATGAGCCGTAGCGCTTTGCAAGAGACGGCCCCGCTATCTTCAAGACGGCAAGCGGGCCGAGCCCAACAGCATTGACAATGGGATTCGCCTCGGCACCGACATCCAACAGGGTGGTAGCAACATCTCCGGCTTGGGTAAGCTCCGACGAATGCCACAAATGCCTATCAGCGGACTGAGTCCAGTAGAGGTCGGTGACCTTGCCGTCCGGACCGGTCTCGAAGACCATCCAACCAGAGACATCTAGGTTGGGTAGGGTGTACTGCGCCAGGCCGATAGTCGGCTTCTCGGAGCTCCAGCGAGTGTTGCTGAAGTGGATCGGCTGTACTGGCGCCTTCTGCGCCGGCTTTGCCTCCGAGAACACATCCCCAAACTCATAGACTGGGATATCGGTATTGTAACGCGAATCGTGGTAGAAACGATTCATCTCAGGGGAGAACGCCGAGATCTGTTCAGCGCCTGCATTGTTCTCGTGCTCGTAGGTTGCGAAGGGGTCAGCATGCGCGAAGCAAGGCGTAGCCATGGCCAGTGTGAGTAGTAGCTTTTTCATGTTTTGGTTCCGTTCATGTTGAGTCTCTGCAGCTCGCGAATCGGGCGAGTCGCCAGCAAATCGAGCCGCAAGTCGCCAAAACAGTTAGCGATTGCTTGCAATGCATTAGCCGGGTAGGAGATATCCTGTTTGTCCATCATGCGACAAGCTATCCTGTCTAGCTCGTCGGCGTAGCGGCGAAGTATTCTCGCGTTTTCCTCTATTGCGTCGGCGGTTGGCTTAATGTCCATTACATCGTACCTAACAAGTTGTTTGAGGTTGTCTTAGCTTTTCCGTTATGTGACACGCAGGACTCCCTCCCGCTGCATTTCATGCACTCGTCTGCATCCACGGTCACAGATAGATTGTTGCTTTTGATGAACTGCATGATGTGATCGAAGGCGTGCGGATTTGTCTCCCAGAATCGCCTGCCAATCCAAACCTCTATTCCGACGTCGTCTTCCGCGCCAGCAATAGCCACCTCGCCTGTGCCAAGGTATCCGTAAGCCAGGCGCCATGCCCAATGCTCCATCATGTCGGAGGACCCTGATGGGCGCATTTTGGAGCCATCTTTCTGATGGTCGTGTACTCGAATACAGCTTTTGAACATTTTTGATTCTTCCTAGAAAAATATGAAGCGAATCACAATTGCCCATACGAGAGCACTAGCGATTATTGCGACGCAGAAAGGAATTAGGCGCATTAGTTTATCCTCTTGTTATACCGCACTAGGTAGTTCAGCGGTGCATTCAACCTCATTTCCCCATACGTCCCAGCCTTGGCGCTGGCGGCGGGCGAACAGCTCCACCCTTGGGCCGTTGCTCATTCCCTCAATCAAATCCTGGAAAAACTCCGGCTTCTTGCTGTGCTTATCGGTGCGCTTCACCTGCCACCATGTCGAATCCTGCCGCGTCTTGCCGGTGGGCATCTTGCCCTTTCGGCCCAACAGCAAGAACTCGCTTGCCGGGCAGTACAGCCCGCCCTGGCCGGTCCCGCGTGGGGCCTTGCACCATGTTAATGTCTGGCAGTATTTGAACCCCCACGCTTTGAGCACGTCGAACGCATGTGGCAGGTACTTTTGCGTTGTCCACAGGTACAAGTCGCAGTCGTCGTCGGCAATGCTTGCAACTGGCAACGCCTTTATTTGCTCTATGGTCATGTGATCGTAGCCCTTGCTAAACTCCTGCATGTACTGCCCGTTTGGAAACTTTTTTCTAGCCACTTCACTTTCTGAAGCCTTCCCCCACTTCCCGTACTGCCACGGCGGGTCAGCAACTATCGTCTTGTACTTCTTCAATTTAACCTCCTGTGCCTGTCCGGCTCAGTGCCGCCGAACAAGGCATTACATACAGTGAGTCGCACCGCCGGTCGTGGTGCAGTTGATGGGTAGACCAGTCCCGAACTGGTACGAATGAGACGATGATTGCACAGGATGAAGCTGCGGATGTCTCATGCCCGGGGCCCATCCAGCGCCTGTGCCAAGACCGGCTGTAAGGAGAGCGCTCACTCCGCCACCGCCTTGAGCTCGAACGGCCTGGAGCTTGTCCCAATAATTGGGCGCTGCACTTTGAGCGGAGTATCCTGTATCCGCGGTTCGTAGTTGCGGACCAGCGCAGCCTGCAAGGGCGATTGTGGTGACGATCAATAGCTTTTTCATGATTAACCCCATCTTGTTACGTGTAGCTTGACAAAGGTCGGGTACACTTCTTGTCCCAGAAATCGGGCTAGTGTCTCGATGGCCCTCGGGTGTTTGCCGTACAAAGCGCTATCCACAAATAGCGTGCGGACGACTATGATTGAGACTAGATACTTTCTGATCATTTGGTTGCTTGTCTTTTCTCGAGAATGAAGGAGTGATTATTTAGCGTCTAACCTAATCAAAAACGTCGCACATTTTTTCCAAAAGGCCACACGCCCCATATATGTTGTTTCTATCGCGCAACTTCCGGAGTGCAGCACGCTCTATATCTCTTATTCTTTGATACGTAACACCCATCTCTTTTCCAGTCGCTTCTAATGTTTTGCCGTCTTCATAGCGCATCTTCAATACACTTCGCTGCCTATCACTCAGGTCGGCAGACTCTAACAGCTTTTCAAAAGAAACCGATTCAACATCCTCCATGTATTCAAGAAACGCAGCCGGATCTCCCGTGCTCATATGTTCAACCATCTCCATCTCGGATCTCGACAGCATTGCCGTGAACGTGTTCTTCGGTAATCCATCAAACCAATGCGCCTCAGGATACAACTCCTGTGGTGTACATACAAGCGTTTCAGCTAGCTTCTGTGCTGCAGGGCGCACCTTTATCTCATTTTTCACCGGAGAACAGATATAAAGTGGGAGCTCTAGAGAAAGAATTTTTCCTATAGTTCCTTGATTTACACCAGACTCCCTAGATAAATCTGCGGCAGTCCTTAGCCCATTCTCTCGCATTCTCGCGAGAAGCTGTCCGTTCTTTATCTTTAGCTCTAGCTCATAGTCTTTTGTAGTTAACATCACGATTGCCCTTTCAGAGAATAGAAGAGTTGTAATTTCTTACTCGTCCTCAAATTCACAACACATTGTTATTTGAGATGCGCCAACAACAAGCACTCCTCTGCGTGCTCTCGGAAGCCGCAGCCACCTCCTGAAGCATCTCGCTAACGCCTCCTCTTCTGAGTCCGCCTTTGGGATGCCCAACACCTCATCCTCTAGGCTGTCATTCTCGGTTGACCTTAGGTATGGGTACAGGTGCGAAGCCTCTATATCGTCCTCATCGAACGATGATGCCCAGCAATGCCAAATCGGGTAACCGTTAATCTTCATCTTGCGCACCTACCAATATCTCAGCAGCATACTTGCGCGCACAATCGGGAATAGCGCCTATCACAACGTGTGCAAAAGCTTTGCACATTTCCTCTTCAATAGCGTCTCCCGCTTCCGCGCCATGGGTGGCCGAAATAGACGCCAGATCCCTATATAAGCGTACTTTGATTTTATCCAATGAGTATTCCAGCAAATTCAGGTCGCTCCATGTTTTGTGGAACCTGTACACCGTAAGCCCATGGTTTTTAAGTATGCTCTGCGCATTGCGATAAGCGCTGTGTGCTTGTTCGTTCATCTTGTCACCTCTTACAAGTTGTGGTCTGCCCATAGCCAATAACCATTATGATCTGCCGGTGCAGGCCATTGACGAATCAGTCTGTTGTGCTCGGCGATATACGAGTCGGTCTCTCCCCACAGCTGCAGGAGGCTTGCTTGTCCATATTCGAGCACGTCTTTCGTGTTTTTGTGATGCGAGCACGCTCTACAGCTGCTGGCCTGCCTCCGTTGCACATCCAATAGCGCCCCTTGGTTGATCTCGCGCTCATGGCCGCATCTCTTGCATACGACCTGATACCGCCAATTCCTGCCTTGGTTATGCACGTCGAGGACTTCGTATTGGGATACGGTCTCACCAACTGCAAATATGGGGTTGGGTGTCATTGCGGGATCACGATCCCCTTGGCTCGATCTTCTGTGAGCTTTTCAGCGTTGCGCGTTAGCGGATGCTCAGGAATGCGCGGAGACGATGGAATGAATCCACTCCCCCTGGTTGCGCCAACTGCACGTAGGAAATCGTTTTCTGCCTTTGCTGAATTGATGATAACTTGGGCGACTTCTGCTCCCATCTTGATGCGTTCGAGGTCTACTTGGGTTTCGCTATCTTGCACCGCTTCTAGCATTGCAAACAGGTGATCTCTCAGGTCTTCAATTTTGTTTTTCATCAGCTTTCATCCTCTTGTTGATTTGGCGCTGCAAGGCGCCTTTGAGTTGGCACAACTTGGCCAGTTCTTCTGGGAAGCGATGTACGCTATTTCGAGCAAGCTGCTCGCGTTTGGTGATTGCCTCTAGGTTTTCGATCCTGAGGTCAGTCTTGTCACCGTTGCGAAAGACTACGTAGTGATCCTTTGGGACCGGGCCATGATGCTCAATCCAGAGGAGTCTATGGACCCCGATCCAGTCTTTGGCAGGATTGCCTGTATCTGTTTCCTTGCGCTCCAGGTATCCTGCATCATTGATTCGCTCGGTTCCAACGGGGAGCCAGTTGTGAGGTTTGGAGCCAGGCTGGAATTGGACTGCCCGCGCTCTCCCACCCGGGTCAAAGCCTTTTTTGCCCTTATTGTGAGGGATGCTCCCCTTTTTGAATTGTGTTGCTCGCCCCAGGCTATTACCTGGCTTCCACCCAGGGCTATTTGGGCCTGACATATACTCTTCGCTCTTGCGCAAACCAAGGTCGAAAGCCTTTGTGCACACGCTTTTAAGTGTACGTCCGAAGCGCTCTGCAAGCTCGTTTGTCGACGTGTCCTGGTAATCCTTGATCAGGACTGAGATTTCCTCCTGTGTCCATGGTTTGCGTGCCATTGTCATAACCTAATAGGCATAACAACCGCAAACATGTCAGTTGGAGAATCTGTAGGCTCAATCAGGAGGCTTCCATTCGAATCGGTTATTCCGATGCGCGCAACTCCGCCGAATGTTGCGAGTGCTTCTGCCATGTATACCGAATTGACCCCGATAACGACAGGCTCCCCGTCGTATTCAGCGTCTACACTGTCAGAGGATTCGCCATCGTTGGCGCTGCTGGCCGCAACCTCAATATGATCCGGCTTGAAATCGAGTCGTATCTCGTGGTGCTGGTTTGCGGTCAGGGATACTCTGTCAATCGCTTTTATAAGGGTTTTTCCATCTACGCGACAAACGCTTTTTGGACTTGGAATGATACGTCTCCAATCCGGATATTTGCCATCGATCAGTTTGGTGTCTATGGTGGCGCCAGGGAATGACACTAGGGCTCTCCCGGGGCCATAAGCAAAACTTATATCGCCATCTGTTGGTAGCGAAGACTCGATGATCTGCGCGGACTGGCGCGGTATTATGATGTCGATTCCGTCCAGGTAATCACCTCTAGCCTCGGCTGCGTGCAGACGGTAGCTGTCTGTTCCGCATGCTGTGAGCGTTCCATCCTTGGTCTCTAGATGAATTCCATTCAAATAAAATCTAACATCATTTTTCGCGGCAGCAGGTAGCGTTGTTGCAATCATTCTCCTCAGCGTTTCGGCGCTGATGGCGATTTCCTGTAGGCCGCTACTGTCTTGCCTCTCCGGCCATTGCTCGACCGGCAGTGTCGGTAGACGCCAGCGGCTAGATCCGCTAGTGAGCGTAAAGCTGTTCTCTCCAACGCTGCACGCGATCTCATCGCTCGGAGCCGCGGCGGCGATGGCCTTGAGCTTGTGGGCAGGGGCCGTCCAAGCGTTGGCATGCTCGATTCCGTCCAGTGGAATATCAATTGACTGCGTGACCTCGAGGTTGCTGCTGGAGATCCGCAGCGCGCCCTTGATTGGCTCGACCAGGACGTTGCCTAGGATCGGTAATGTGTTGGTGCGTGCAACACAGGAAGTCACGGTGTCAAGCGCCATCCGTAGTTGGGATTTTGGGATTAGAAACTTCACAGCTTATTACCATGGCCACTTTTTGCCAGCACTGCCCTAACTCGCCCAAGATGAGCGTTGGCATGCTCCAACTCATAGTGCGCAAACCTGAGGCTCGTCTTGAGTATCTCGATCTGGCGTTTGGCGTCGATAAGCTCTTCGGCGCTATTGATCAGGTTATTAACCAGGGCGCTCCGAACATTTTCAGGTAATGGGTGGCACCAATCAGCATCAAGCGCGCGGATTGTTTCGATTGTCGTGAGGTTTTCGGCGATTGCAATATTCATTTTTTAGTCTCCTAGATCAGGCCGCTGTAGGCGGCTCAGGTAGTTTGGCGCGCTTAATTTGGCCGCGATATCGTGGAAATCGGACAAGCCCTTGGTTACCCTGCGAATTCCGACGCCTGCGCTCGAAAGTAGGATGCATGAGGATCTCCGCCGTATGCAGCTGCTCAGGCGCTTGTGCAGGCTCGTCCGCGATGCCTAGCATCAGATCCAGCGTACTCGTATAGAGCTGTCTGATGAGCGCGTTGCTGTCGTAGCTCTTCGGGTATGTACCGGTACTCTCGCGCCAACGCTCAGCCCAGGTCCGGAGCCGCTCGACATTGCGAACTATCTGGTCGGCAATTCTGACCTCTTCGGTATATGCTGATATGGCCGCTGCAGTTAGCTCGTTCATGATTAGCCCCTGTATTTGTAGCAATCTCTTTCGTATCTGCGGGCGATCGCTACGAGGAGATCAATATCGGCGCACTTTTCCCGGTTCTGAAAGTCGTAAAGGATCATCATTTTTGCGCTGAATAAACCAGCTGCGACCATATCCCACCTACCAAGAGACCCATACACATCCCACAGGCTTTCCAGCAGGAAATCAACGCGACTGCTTACATTCCTATCCATGACGATATACTCCTGTGGTGACAGAGAAGCTTCCTGCGAAACCCACCGATCGTTCCTGGGTTGTTTATCAATGTATCGCAAGGCTGAGGATAGACCCGCATTTCAGTCGGGTGGTCGGCGCGATATTTCACCCCATACCGATTCAGGTGGATAAGCCTGCCGCCATACTCGCGCACCCAGTTCGCCTCATGCTCTGTGCGTAGGTCGTGGATCACGACCCCTGGAACACCCTCATCGCGCAACGCGCGAACTCTGCGCTCTGCCCTACGAATATAAATGTCCCACTGCAAGCTGCGAGCGTGGTCTCCGATGATGCGCATCAGGTCGCGCGGAGACCGCCGCAGAAGCGAATTCATGATGTCTATGCCATCTTCTATGTTATGGCCATCCCATGCGGGGATGAGCTTCAGCACGGTCTCTCGGATCGGGTCGGCGAATCCAAGAATTCGATATCCGAGTTCCTTGCTAATGATTGTTGCGGCGGTGGTTTTTCCGACATCAGCCGGACCGCAAAGTCCAATCAAATCAAACTTGTACATTCTATTCTCCCATCTATACCTTAACCACGGGAACGGACCTTTCAGGCTCGCATGTGGTCAGTTGGTTTTTGTACCTGATGTGTCGGTGGGCCAGCTCCGGCCCTCGATAGGTCCTTACATCTCCGTGGTACGTTACGCGCACCACCTCAATGTCACCGTGCTCGCGGTACGTCTCCTGCAAGACTTCAATGAGCTGTGCTAGGTTCATGTCAATCTCCTTTTCGTTTGGTGGTTTCTGTGTGTAAGTTAAGAGTACAACCAGGGTTTCGTCCTGTCAACACCTAGGTTGTACTTTTTTTACCGTTGTAGTTCAGCGCTCGATCTGCATCAGCTTGTGGCGACGCACGGCAACAAGCCTGACCAGCTCATCGTGCTGATCTGATGTGCCATCGAATCCGTCGCGAAGCATGTCTTCGGCATCCGCGAGGTCCTCTGTGTTGGTTGCTTTCTCGATTGCAGATCGGATCTCAAAATTTACACCCCCTTCCTGCGGCTCTGAGCGACTCCCCAACGGCTCAGACTCTGGCTCTGGCTCTGGGTCAGCCTCTGCGTCTTCGATGGCTTCAATAGCCTCTTGCTCCAGCTTCGCGTGCAGTATCGGATCGCACCCTCGGCGCTTCTTGAATTCCCCTGAATCCGTGACCGCAGGGATCGAGCCTCTTACCCCGTGGATCTCCGAATTGAATTCGATCCCGCGAGAATCTACCCACCCGCCATCAATCTCCTTTGGCCACTCGGGCTGTTGCTCCACGATTTTCCTTTGCCTTGACTGGCTCATAATGCTAGCGGAAGCAGTGGATGCGTAATCTTCGACGCGCTTCGCTTCTCCGGCGTAGATGATTTCGGCATCATCCTCGTCCTTGATACCGCTGAAGCCGAACGCATATCGAATACCCTGTATGGCTGCCTTGTGCCGAAGCATTCTCCTGGGATGTGATTTCCACGGATCGGTTGCGCGTCGGCACTCGTCCATGTATTCCGTTACAATAATCGGTCGCGTGCGGTCTTTTCGATACACACGGCAGGTGCAAGACACCGGAGCCCCATCATCGCCATCATCGAATTCGAATTCCATTCCGTCGAATTCCGGCCTTCTCTGCGCGAGATTGATCCACCCGTCTATACCAACCACCGGAGTCACGCCACCGCCCCTGGCTGGAAATGCGTAAATTTCCTTTGTTAC
>Ga0307428_1001760_pt1 | contig 10483 bp, 6 predicted proteins | sample SalMarWE160240MG_FD_202161 | JGI IMG/M metagenome (GOLD analysis project Ga0307428, IMG submission 202161) | Salt marsh sediment microbial communities from the Plum Island Ecosystem LTER, Massachusetts, United States - WE1603-240 | ecosystem: Environmental > Aquatic > Marine > Intertidal zone >...
CCGGTCATGCAGATTTTGGGGGAGAAGTTGAAAGAATCTTGAGAATGGTTAATGGAGTTCTTTTAATTGTAGATGCCTTCGAAGGGCCTATGCCTCAAACTCGATTTGTCCTGCGTAAAGCTATGGAGTTAAATCTTATTCCCATAGTAGTCATTAACAAAATAGACAGGCCTAATGCCCGTCCTGCTGAAGTTTTAAACGAAATCTATGACTTATTTATTGAATTAGGGGCTAACGATAAGCAGATAGACTTTCCGGTTATCTATACTTCTGCCCGTTCGGGTTTATCCGGATTTTCTCCTGATTCTTTAGAGGATAATTTAATACCTCTTTTTTCAACTATTTTAAAATATATACCTGCTCCTTCGGTGGAATATAATTCTCCTTTGCAATTATTGATTACCAATCTTGGCTATGATGATTATGTGGGGAAGATAGCAATTGGACTTATTAGTCGAGGAAAAATTCAGGAGGGAGAAACAGTCACTTTAATAAAGCGGGATAAAAGTCAGGTATCTAGTAAAGTAGTAAAACTTTATCTTTTCGAAGGATTAGAAAGAAAAGAAGTAAAGAGAGCTGATGCCGGAGAGATTGTGGCTATAGCGGGAATTAGCGAAGCTAATATTGGAGAGACAATAGCTTGCAAAGAAAAACCTGAGGTCTTATCTAAAATAAAAATAGATGAACCTACTTTGACTGTAGATTTTACTGTTAATGATAGCCCTTTTGGTGGTCGGGAAGGAAAATTTGTCACCTCTCGCCATTTAAGAGAGCGTCTTTTTAAGGAAGTTGAAACTAACGTGAGCCTTAGAGTTGAAGAAGCAGAATCAACAGATACTTTTCATGTTTCAGGAAGAGGAGAGCTTCATCTTTCGATTCTTATTGAAAAGATGCGTCGAGAAGGGTACGAATTTCAGGTTTCTAAACCAAAGGTTATTTTTAAAAATATTAAAGGAGCGAAATGTGAACCCATAGAACTTATGACCTGTGATATCCCTAAAGATAGCTTGGGAGTAGTTATGGAAATTTGCGGAAAGAGAAGGGCGGAGTTGGTTAATATGGTTGAATTTTCTTCTGATCAATTGCGGCTTGAATTTGAAATTCCGGCCAGGGGACTGATCGGTTTTCGGGATGAATTTCTTACCAAGACAAAAGGTAAAGGAATAATGCATCATATCTTTCTTAATTATCAGCCATACAAGGGGCCTATCCCTACTCGTTCTCGGGGAGTATTAATTGCCTTCGAAAACGGAATAACCAGTACCTTTGGTCTTCATAATGCTCAAGGGAGAGGAACGTTATTTGTATGCCCGGTTACAGAAGTTTATCAGGGAATGATCGTAGGAGAAAATAAGAGAAGTGATGATATGGAAGTTAATGTATGCAAGAAAAAGCATGTTACCAATATGCGTGCAAGTGGTTCCGATGAAGCCTTGCGTTTGGAGAAACCCCGTCAGTTTTCTTTGGAACAGGCCTTGGATTATATCCAGGAGGATGAATTGTTGGAGATTACCCCTTCTAATATTCGTCTGAGGAAAAAGCTTTTGGATCATCATTCTCGCCTTCAACGAGTTAAGAGTTTAAAGATAGGTTAATATATAAAAAAGGGGATAGGTAAAACACCTGTCCCCTTTTTTATATTACGCAGGTTTAAGGAAATAATATTTTAATAATCCTTCTAACATCTTCATTTATAACCTGATAAGATATTTCCAACCCTTTACGTTCGCCTTTTATAATCCCCGCAGCCTTTAATTTAAAAAGATGTTGAGATACAGTCGATTGAGGTAAACCAAGGCATTCCTGAATATTGGTAACATTGCTCTCTTTTTCTATAAGACCCTTTACAATACACAGTCTTGTAGGATGAGCAAGTGCTTTTAGCAGTTCACTTTTTTGGATAAATTTATTTTCCATATAATCACCCCATCTCTTATTTTTTATTTAAATAAATAAATTAGTGTCTGCTGTCTCTGCGGCAGAAAGTTTACTTGCTTTAATCAGGTCTGATTTTTCTATTTTTTCGTATTGATAAATGTCCAGATTGTCTTGCTTTTGAACAGCCGGGAAATAAGTTTTATATCCTCCGCTGAGGTTTTTAACCTTTCTATATCCTTTTTGTCTTAAGATTCGACAGGCAATATAACTCCTCAGCCCTGTCTGACAGAAGATGATAATCTCCCGGTCTTGGGGAATTTCGCTTAACCTGTTTCTTAATTCATCAACCGGAATATTTTTTGCTTCCTTTATGGTGCCCAGGCTATATTCTTCAGCTGTTTTCACGTCTATCAGGCTACTTTTTTCGCTGTCTAATTTATTTATATCATGCCAGTGGATTATCACGCTATCTCCTTTTAAGATGTTGGAAGCCACATATCCCGCCATATTTACCGGGTCTTTAGCCGAGGAATAGGGTGGGGCATAGGCCAATTCCAATTTTTCTAAATTATAGACCGTCATTCCGGCCCGTATTGCTGTGGCGATAACATCTATTCTTTTATCTACTCCATCGTAACCTGCTATCTGGGCTCCCATGATTTTACCGCTATCGGGTGAAAAGAGAAGCTTAATAGATAAGGGAAGAGCTTCGGGGTAATATCCGGCATGAGATGAAGAATGAGTAAAAGATTTTTCATAAGTAACATTACATCTTTTAAGCAGTTTTTCATTATTTCCGGTAGCTGCCACCGTCATATCAAATACTTTTAATATGGAAGTACCTTGAGTCCCCTCATATTCTTCCGGTATCCCGCAGATATTATTGGCTGCAATTCTTCCCTGTTTACTGGCCGGTCCGGCAAGAGGGATAAGGGTTGAGTTTCCGTTAATATAATCTACTACTTCGATGGCATCACCAACCGCATAGATATCAGGATTAGAAGTTTTTAAGAAACGATCTATTTTTATGCCGCCCCTTTCACCAATTTCTAACCCTGACATTTTAGCCAGAGAGACTTCAGGGCGTACCCCTATGCCGATTAAAACCATATCGGTTTTTATTTCTCGCCCGCTCCCGAGTTTTACCAGAGAAAATTTCTCCCGATGTTCAACTTCTTTTACCTCATCGTTTAGATAAAGTTCTACCTTTTTTTCTTTCAAATGTTGATGAATCAGGGAGGCCATTTCACTATCCAAGGGAGCCAATACCTGTTCAGCTAATTCAATTATGGTAATGGCAATTCCTCTTCTATAAAGATTTTCCACCAACTCCATCCCGATAAAACCCGCTCCTACTACCATAGCACTTTTAGGATTATGTTCATCAATAAAATTTTTAATAGCCAGGGTATCGGGTATGTCTCTTAAGGTGAATAGATTAGGAGCATCAAATCCTTTGATAGGTGGTTTAATAGAAGTAGCCCCGGGAGAGAGGATTAATTTATCATAACTTTCTTTATAATTTTTGTTACTTTTGATATCGTAAACATCAATCTGTTTTTTTACAATATCAATATTTTTAACATCGTTTAAAACTCTTATATCAAGATTAAATCTCTTTTTCATGCTTTCGGGGGATTGAACTACCAGGTTATCCCGTTTTTTAATTACTTCACCGATATAATAAGGGAGGCCACAGTTGGCAAAAGAAATATACTCTCCCCTTTCTAAAACAATTATTTCTGCGTTTTCATCGAGACGTCTCAACCGGGCAGCCGCACTTGCTCCTCCGGCAACGCCTCCTATAATGACTACTTTCATGGTAGGTACTCCTTTCAAGTGAAATATATCACAATATCTATATATTACAATATTACGATATTTATGTCAAGTAATTAAAAGGTTTATATGTCCTTGTGAGGAGTGAAGCAGCGAAGCAATCTCGTGTTCTGTTTTATTTATAATTCCTTCAAATAATTATAATAAATAATATAATAAAAATATTTTAAAAAAAGAAGGAGTTTTGAGATTTATGCAGTATAGTATAATATATATACAATAAACAATAATAAAAAATAAAGAAAAGTTCTTTAAAAAAATTTTGATAACTATGTGAATGAGTCAATCCCTATTTTTCTGTAAAATTAAGATACCATCAATTCCTCCCTGGTGTTGACTCCTTCTTTTATCTGCTTAATTTCTCTTAAGAGTGTATCATCCATACCTTTTTCGTGATCTTCCTCCGGCATATTCATATATCTCCTGCCGGTCTGTCACTCCTCATCAATCTCCATGAGTCTGAGACAACTATATCTCAGACAAGATGCTTTATTGGGAAAAATACCAACTACCTTGGAACGTTGTTTTAGGTCTTTGTTTATTGCCCCTTCAATGAGATTAGTGGTACGAATCTTCCGCCAATGACATGCCGGAAAGGATAGATAAGTCAGCGTGGATTCCAAGGCCTCTTCTAATAAACGGCTGACTTTAGGATAGCTATGCTGATATTTCTCGGCAATTAATCGGGCAATAGACATGGCCATCTGTTTGGTCGGTGAAGCATAAATTTGTTTGAGATAGGCGGCCAATTTTGTTCTTTCCTTGTAGGGAACTTTAGCTAAACCGTTTCGCATAAAATGACAGATACAACGTTGATGTGGTGTCCCGGGGAAGACTTCCTGTTGGGCTTTGATTAATCCTTTATGGGCATCGGAGATGGTCAAATCCACCTTTTTCAAACCTCTTTCCTTCAAAGCTTTAAAATGGTTCCGGTAATTTTCGTAACTCTCCTCTAAGGCGATATCAACCCCCAAAATCTTGCGCCGTCCGTTTTTGTCAAGACCCACGGTGATTAAGACTGGCCGGGAGACTACCTGATGGTTTTCTCGTAAGAAGAAATAGACCGCATCGGTGAATAGGTAGATGTAATGATCTTTCAGTTGTCCTTCCCGCCAATCTTTGATCTGAGGATCCAGTTCTTGGGTAATTCTACTTACGGTGGATTTGGCATAGGTAAGATCAGGAGAGAGTTTGCCCACAATCTTTTGTACCCGATTGGTGGAGACGCCATCGGTGACCATCTGGCAGATGGCAGCAAGGAGCGCCTTCTCACTTCGCTGGTAGTTCTCAAAAAGGCAGGTGTGAAAGGCAAATTCCCGGATTTGGGGTTTGGCCAAAAGCAGGTTACCGACCCGGGTATTGAAAGAACGGGGTTTGTAGCCATTCCTATTGGCTTTTCTCTTTTGGTTGTCTCTCTCGTGAGATAATACGCCCACTTGTTGGTCTCTTTCTTCTTCCATCAATTGTTGTAGTGTTGTCCTGAGTAATTCTTTCATAAAATCTTCATCCTTCTTCATTGCCTCTTGCAAAATAGTCTGTATTGATTTACTATTTGATTGGGTCATCTTGATTTTTACCTCCTTAATGGTTTTGGTTGTATTTTAATTATTATGGAGGTTCTTGATGGCCCATTTCAAGTTCTTCTATTTACTTTTACAGAAAATATAGCACAGACTCATGTGAATCGTTTTAAAAATTTAAATATCTATTCTATTATCTGATAGTAAAGCAGACTTTATCAACTAAAGGTGAATTATTTAGTAAATAATTCAAAAAAGTTGAAAAAAGCAAACTATCCCAAAGGATAGGGCACAAAGTCATGGGTCTAAATCACTTTTAGTGACATGATTTCCAAACTGCCAACTTTTAAGAAAAAAAGCTGGCAGTTTTTTTTCTTGTTGGTTACTTATAAGCTAAGTCACAGTACAAAAATATTAAATAATACAATTATTCAATCTTAAAAATTATTCCAAAAAAATAAAAATAACCCCTTGGTCGTTAGGCCAAGGGGTATGCCAAACCTTATGCCAATTGCCCCTGTATCACCAAAAACAATTGGTCGGCTTGTAATTAATATTTTAATGCAATTTTTAAAAAATTACAAGTATTTTAGCAGTAAAAAAGTCCTGGTATAAGGTTTGGCCAGGACTTTTTTGTTTTAAAAAAAGAACTACAAAAGCAAATAATAACCAAAATTGTATACAGTACCAAATTTTTTAATTTGGGAGGTACATTTTTAAATGAAAAAAGTAATTGGTAAAAAAGTTTTAATTTTGCTATTTTTTTTATTATTCTTGCCTTTATTTTCCGGCTGCTTTCTTGCCCCTATGAATCATGCTCCTGTTATTACATCAACTCCCATCACTGCAGCTACAGTCGGAGAACCATATATTTATGATGTAGAGGCAAATGACCCTGATGGTGATTCTTTAAAATGTTCTTTAACTACATGTCCAAGATGTATGACGATTGATTGTGATACCGGAGTTATTAATTGGATCCCCACTTCTATTAGAAATAAAAGTCATGATGTTACTGTTAAGGTGAGTGATGGAGAATTGTATGACACTCAAAGTTTTTCAATTACAGTAAGTGAAGCTCCATCAATTAATCTACCCACACTTAGCAATAATGCTCCCGTTATTACATCAACTCCCATCACTAGTTTATTAGTTGATGGACTATATACTTATGATGTAGAGGCCACCGATTCTGATAACGATATCTTGACATATTCTTTGAAAACTAATCCTACCGGCATGACGATTGATTCGGTAACCGGTGAGATTAGCTGGGCACCTATCTCCAGTCAAATCGGAGATAATGATGTTACAGTGGAGGTAAGTGATGGAGAAAAATCTACTTCCCAGAGTTTTATAATAACCGTTTATGATATACTCAAAAGTATCAACGTTCTTCCCGATACCATGACCTTATTTGTAGGAGAAGGCTGTATCCTTACCTCAATTACTGCCAGTTACAACTACGGTCCGGATAATCCGCTCACCCTTGCCGATTGTAGCTATAGTTGTAATATCGGAGGCATAGCAAGCGTCTGTGATGGTGTAGTGATTGGCTTGGCAGAAGGTCCAGACACAATTACCGCAAGCTATACCGAAGGCACAATAACCAAAACTGATACTGTAGAAGTTATGGTAAATCCTATTGGTTTAGATTCTATCACCGTTCTTCCCGATACCATGTCCTTGTTTGTAGGGCAAAATATATCTGTTGACTCGATTACTGCAAGCTATAATTATGGTTCGGATAAAACACTGATCCTTGCCGATTGTAGCTATAGTTCAAATAATGAAACCGTAGCTACTGTTGCCACTGGAGTAGTTACCGGCGTGGGAGCTGGTTCAGCCACCATTACCGTAGACTATACTGAGGGGACAATAACCAAAGAGGATACGGTAGCAGTGACGGTTAATCCTATACCGCCTAATTTAGAGCTACTCCCTCATACTCAGAAAGCAAAGATTGGTGAATCATTTTCAATAAATGTGGAAGTAGAAAATGTGACTGATCTTTTAGGAGCCAGCATTACTTTAAATTTTAATCATGTTGCAATGCCATTTCTTTCAGCTAAACCGGGTAGTTTTTTCTCTGATGCCGTTGTATTACCTGATCTTAGTGGTCCGCATGGTTCGATAACTTTAAATTTGGAAAGTTTAGCAGGGCCTGTTAGTGGTACCGGGAATATTGTGATTGTTTCCTTTATTGCTGTGATAAAGGGTAATAATTATCCTATCACCTTTGGTGTTACCGAATTAAAGGATAAGGACAACCAAATCATAGTACACACAACTGGTTCCGGCTGTAAAGTGCATATAAAAAAATAATAATGATTTATATTGTATCTTGATGTTCTCCGCCCTTTCAAGGGATGGAGAACATCTTAAATAGAATATATATAGCGAATTTTTATGTTGAATTATTTATTTAACGTTTCTTTCCAACCATCCGATGATACCCGATAGGATGATGGCTGTGGAGAGGAAGCAGGCACCGACACCTATGAACATGGCTCCGCCCAGGCTGCCAAACCCGCGCCAGATGGAAAAGATTAAAGAACCAAAGGCTAACATTGTGGTGAGGGCACTAAGAAGAATAGCCTTTCCCGTACTGGCAAAGATTTTATTTACTTTTCCTTTCTCTTCGCTGCGCCAGCGATGAACTACATGGACTCCATAATCTATACCGATACCAATAATCATTGGCAATCCCATGACATTAACTACGGTAAGCTGCATGCCGGTTAATTTCATTAAACCAACCATCCAGACAAACCCAGCTACTAAAGGTATCATTGCTATTACAGCGTATTTGATTTTGCGGAAATCGAGCCACAAGAGCATAAAAACTACTAAAATAGTCAATAATGCTGCATTTTTTCCGTCATTACCTATTACACTGATAAGTTCTTTCATTACCGGGGGCATACCAGTTACTTTTTCACTTACTCTATTTAAATCGTCAGTAAAACGATTAAGATAATCTATATCCTGCCACATATTTCCTGAAGGGAAGATGGTCATTAAGAATTGAGTCCGATTTCGGTTGGTATATCTATCCAGAATAGATAGAGGAAGGTCCTTAAATTTAATATTTTCTGTGGTAGCCATTTTAAGAGCAGTTTTTTTAAAATAAAGCGCTCCATATTTTTGAAATTCTTCCAATCCTTTTATCCCTTCTTGTCGGTTATTTTCTAAGTAATTAATAAATTCAGTAATTATACTTTTTAACTGAGGATTATCGGGATCTCCTACGATTTCGCTACATTTATTATCTACCTTGTCCTGTCCTCCAATAAAAGCCATATCCTGGATTTCCATAATATTCATTTCTAATCTTTCTAATTCTAAAAGCAGTTGGTTAAATTCAGCTTCTGTAAGACCATCTTTTAATGTCGTGCTTGATATTGCTTGATTAATTTCTCGGATAAGAGGAATTCGTTTTTGCTGTTCTTCAAAAGATGGTAAATACATAGAGATATCATCAACCAGCGCTACCGATTTTACATTTTTCAGTTTTTTAGCCATTTCTCTTAATTCTTCAATACTATCAGTTAAAAGTAAGGCATAATCCATGCTCAAGTCAAATTTATCCAATATTGTATCCTGCAGGGTGATGGAAGTTAATCCCTTTGGTTCCATGTTCATATAATTATGATCAAAAGATATTTTTGAGGCGGAGACCAGTAAAATAATGGTAATTAGTATTGCGCAAATTAAGGTAGCACTATAACGCCTGGATAACCAGTTGCAATTTTTCCCGAATGATTGGAAGGAAATATCTTTATATGCTGGTTTTGTCTTTATTTTTCCTTCCGCCAATTTCTTTTCCAGGCGGCGTTCCCGCAATACCAGTAGGGAAGGTAGAAAAAGAAAGGTAACTATTAATATAGCAAGCAGACCGGTACTGCTAACAATACCCATCTCTTTCATTCCACGCGAAGAACTGATAATTAAGGCAAAGAAAGCTGCACAGGTTGTGAAGCCAGCGGTTAATATTCCTTTTCCGCTTTTTAGAAAAGTCTCTTCCATAGCTATATTAATCGGTTTTCCCATAGAACGGCTTTCAGTGAAGATAGAGATTATATGTATTGAAAAATCAATTCCCAATCCAATCAAGATTACTGCCACCATTGAAGTCATAATATTCAAGCTCTTAACCAGGATGGCGGTCAGTCCGATTGCCCAAATGAGCCCGACCGCTAAATTCAGAAGGGCAAAGAGGGGAGCAGCCCACATTCGAAAAGAAAGAATTAATAAAATTAAAATAGCAATAAAAGCAAATATACTGGTATAACCCATACTTTGCTCGCCATAAACCATCTCATCACGACCCAGAGGAATCATTCCGGTGAGCCCTGCCTTTACTTCCGGATAATCTTTTAGAACTTTGTTAATTACTTTTTGAATGGTATCTGTTCCGGAAATCATCTTGCTCATATCTGTCATGCTGAAATTAGGGATAACATTTATAATAAGAGCTTGTTTATCATAAGATAATAGATAGGGTTCTCCCAGTAATAATTTATCAATAGCTTTTTGAGCTTCTTCCGGAGAGTGGATTTTCCCGGAAGAATAATCTTTCATTACCGAAATCAGATTGGAGATGCCATCTAAAATAATTATAGTATTGTCTTCTTTCTCTCGAGTAGAAATAGACTCTTCTTTGCCAACATATTCCTTTTCGAAACTATTGTTTATATTAGTTAGTAGTGGGACTAAATTGGGGTTTTGGTATAACTCTTTCATATTTTGCAAATCATCAGCTTTGACCAGCATTAAACCATGTTCGCGGATAAAATCTACATCTTGTTTGTAATCAATTCGTTTAGCATAAAGTTTTCCATCCTTTGGGTCGGTTGCCAACTTGATTTGAGGAACAACTGCTTCAGTAAAAGCTTTTATTTTTTCTTCTTCTCCTTCAACTACTACTATTATATTAGTAGCCGTTACAAACTCATTTATTACTTTGTTGTACTGTATTGTCTTTTCACTCTTCGTAGGGAGCAAATCAGTCCATCGCATGCTCTGTTTTAATTGTGAGGCAAAAGCGCCCATTATCATAGTGATTATAACTACCATAATTACCATCTTCCAGGGATGTTGAGCATGCAGTTTGGCTAAAGCTTTTAAAATATTATCTCTCATAATTTATCTCCTTTGCAAATTTCTTTCAGTGAATAGACTGTCATCTAATTCTACATTGTATTTTATTTCGAGCATTTCTATACTTGTCTGAGAGTTTTCCT
>Ga0307428_1001762_pt1 | contig 10477 bp, 19 predicted proteins | sample SalMarWE160240MG_FD_202161 | JGI IMG/M metagenome (GOLD analysis project Ga0307428, IMG submission 202161) | Salt marsh sediment microbial communities from the Plum Island Ecosystem LTER, Massachusetts, United States - WE1603-240 | ecosystem: Environmental > Aquatic > Marine > Intertidal zone >...
TTGGAAGCAGTATATCAAGAGGCACTGGGAAGGGAATTTGTTTTTCAGGGAATACCATTCAAGGCACAACCAGTCATTGGAATAACTTACAAGGGCAGAGCTCTTAACAAAACATACCAGCCAGACTTTATCTGTTATGAAGAGGTTATTGTTGAAATAAAAGCAATCTCGGCTTTGTCTGGCATTGAAGAAGCGCAACTCATAAACTATTTGAAAGCTACAGGTTATCATGTCGGTCTCTTATTGAATTTTGGCTCTAAATCTCTTGAATACAAAAGGTTGGTTTATAATCTGCGAGAATCTGCGTAATCTGCGGACCCCATTTCCGGTCATACCCCCAGTTAAACCCCGATGAAACAAAAGAAAAAAGGTTTCATGGGGCAGGCATAAAAGAAAGGTTTAACGGGGCAGGCAGTTTTGGGTAAATCTTAAGCGATGATCAAACGCCTTTTTTACCGATTTCCACGTGTCCCGTTAAACGCGGCGCTTATTTTTAGATGATACTAGTGTGGCTGCTGGTTTTGCGGTTGAGAAGGATATTTTCCCTGCTATTTCCCCCCACGGTGGGCAAAGAGAGCCTGGAAGTACCGGACCTTTATCTTGAATCTTACTATTAGGAATACGAGACGGTAATGTGATAGTATCGTATTGAATAAGGTGTTGCTAGGAAGTCGAAGAGAGGAGGTGATTTCAATGACAAAAAGCAATATTCCTCCTAATGTGGTATCGAAACTTACTTACTTAGAAAGAGAAATTCTCAAGCTGAAACAATCCACAAAAAAGAGGCCAATAGAGAAGCGGCTAAGGAAATCAAAACCGCTTGGCGGATTGTTGAAAGGCGTAAGGGTTGAACCTGATGATATTGAAGAGGCAAAGAGGTCGTTATTTAGAACCAGTTCCTAGGAGAGTAGGTTGTCCAATTATGTAGCAGATACCCATGCCCTGCTGTGGTACCTTACTGACGACGATAGGTTAGGCGAGCAGGCAAATTTGATATTTGAGGAGACGGAGCAAGGAGAACACTTAATCATTGTTCCAACTATCGTTCTCGTAGAATCTCTTGATATTATTGAAAAGAAAAGGGTGTCATACGATTTTAACCTTGTTTTACAGGCTGCTAGAAGACAATGAGAACTATGTTATCTGGGATTTAGACCTGGAGACAGTAACGCAAATGGTAACAATCAGAAGAATTCCTGAACTGCATGATCGTGTTATCGTTGCCATCGCCAAAATAGCTGAAGCAGGATTAATCACTAAAGATGGTAAGATTATAGATGCAAAAGAGGTTAAAACGAAGTGGTAGTAATGGGCCATATCCGATAAGAATTCCACGCTGTAGAAAGAGCCCGGGGTGTTGTGGAGATGGTAAATGATTGTGGAAAGAAAGGAATCTAAGGCTCATGATTCCCTCTTTCACCCTTCAGAAGTTGCTGTTAGTTTTAGGGGATGGGACTCTGATCCTTGCAGCCGCCCATCTCTCCCCGCTGATACGGCTTGGGCAGGTGAGCAACGTTCTTTACCACTAAACGAGTGCAACCGCGGTTACGCTGTTCCTCTAAGGCCGACTGCAGGATTGTCGAGATTCTGGCTTAAATGGCTTAGGGTGCAGGGCGTACGACCAAGGGTCCTCGATTGTAGACAAGAGGTGGGATAAGGATGGATGTTAATCCCAAGAAAGTACTTGTCACAGGTGGGAGCGGTTTTATCGGGGCCCGCCTTGTTGCTGCGCTTCTGGATGCCGGCCACACGGTCACCATCTATGATAAGCGGCAGAGCGAGCTATTCCCTGATTTGAACATTGTTGCCGATGTGAGGGATAAACTCGCTCTGGCCTCAGCCTGCAAAGGGATGGATGTGATCTATCACCTGGCCGCTGAACATGCGGATAACGTAAGACCACCAACTCTCTATTATGATGTGAACGTGAAGGGGGCGTAACATGTGGTTAGCGCTGCTGTTTCACGGGACATCCAAAAGATTATTTTCACTAGCACCGTAGCCCTGTACGGGCTGAACGCAGGTATCCCTCATGAAGAGTTCCCGGTTCGCCCTTTCAATGAATACGGCAAAAGCAAGCTTCAGGCCGAGGAGGTCTTTCGGCGTTGGGCCAGCGAGAATACGGCCCGTTCCCTGGTGATTGTCAGGCCTACTGTCATTTTCGGGGAGGGCAACAGAGGGAATGTCTTTAACCTGCTTTCCCAGATTGCCTCCGGTCATTTTGTCATGGTGGGGAAGGGGGCCAACCGGAAATCCATGTGTTACGTGGAAAACATCTCCGCCTTCTTGGTGCATGCCCTCTTCATAGGTCCTGGAATCCACCTTTACAACTATGCAGATAAACCGGACCTTGCTGCAGCTGAGCTTGTTGCGATTACTCGCAGGAAGCTCAACCAGAACGGCAGAATCCTTCGTATTCCTTACTTGATCGGTCTAGCAGGCGGATACTTCTTTGATCTTGCAGCCCTTATGACAGGAAGGAAGTTTCCCATCAGCTCGATCAGGATCAAGAAGTTCTGTGCCGGCACCCAGATTGCCGCTGATAAGCTCCGTGAGACGGGCTTCATCCCACGCTATTCCCTTGAGCAGGGTTTGGAAAGGATGATCGCCGCCGACTTCCAAACCAATTCAGAGAAATGATCTCTTTACCCATTTCATCCGCAGATTACGCAGATTAGACTCATTTTATGAGAGATGAAAGGACATTTACTATCATAGGGGCAGCAATGGAGGTCCGCCCGCCTCGGCTGAGCCTCGCGATGCCGGGCGGGTGGCGGGCAGGTTGAAATCAAGGCTATCTCAGCTTTATCTGGCCTTGAAGAAGCGCAACTCATAAATTATTTGAAAGCTACGAATCTTCATGTCGGTCTCTTGTTGAATTTTGGCTCTCAATCCCTCGAGCATAAGCGATTGGTTTACAATCTGTGAAATCCGTGGACAGCAACTGCGTATCCTCCATCGGGGAGTTCGTGGATCGCTTTGAGGGGATGCTGGCAGGATTTACGGGTGTAAAGAGAGCCGTGCTGTGCGTCAACGGCACGGCGGCCCTGCATATCTTCCTGAAGATGTCAGGCGTCGAAGATGAAGTCCTCATGCCCGCGCTTACCTTTATCGCCACGGCAAACGCCGTGAGTTATTGCGGCGCGGTGCCGCATTTCATAGATATCGAGGAAAGGACGTTAGGAGCCGATCCGAGAAAACTCGAGGGATATCTTGATGAAATGGTTGAGATAAGAGACAGCCTCTCTTACAACAAGCTCACGGGGAGACGTATGAGGGCGATCCTCCCGATGCATACCTTTGGCCATCCCGTAGATATGGACCCGCTCATGGAGATTGCACGAAACTATAATCTTACCCTGATTGAAGACGCAGCGGAATCTCTGGGCGCGTATTACAAGGGCTTGCATACGGGGGGCATAGGCAAGGTGGGGATTTTAAGCTTCAACGGGAATAAGATCATCACGACCGGCGGCGGCGCTCTGCACGCATGATGATGAGATTGCCAGGAGGGTAAAGGTCAATAGCCCTGTCACGTAATCTTATGGTCTCCTTATCATCTTCTGGATATCTCCAGGATTTTGTGCTAACCTTGCTATAAAAATCAGGGCATGGAGCTAGCGGATATCGCTGAGCGTGTAGTGTACATGCCCTACACTCATTTGTGGGTCATAGGAGGCGAAGAAAAAATGGAAAAGATGAATTTAGAGCATGCGAAACAAGAGTATGCTGGGCAGTGGTTGGCCTTCTTGGTGACTGAGGGAACGCCCACAGGGGAATTGTTTGGCGAACTGATTGCGCGTAACCCTGACCGAAGGGAACTTCATCGAGAGCTGAGGAAGAGGAAAGTAAAACGGGCCTATGTCACCTTTGCAGGACCCGTGATAAAGCCTGGCTATGCGGCGATCCTGTGATGCAGACCCAGCTTGACATCCCTATCATTCTTAGACGCCTCGAAATTTGTGGTCCGGCTGGTAGTCGAGAGGTTGACGTGATCCTTGACACGGGCGCTGTTTACACTGTTTTGGCCTGGGATGTGGCCAAAGACATCGGCTATGATCCAGCCATCTCTGAGCGCCGGACGCCCATTATAACAGCCAATGGGGTGATCGAAGCACCATTGATCACAGTGGAACGTATGCAATTGGCAGAACTGGAGGCAGAAACTGTTGACATCGTTTGCCACGACATCCCCGAGCTTGCAGGGATTGAAGGCTTGCTCGGCCTCAGCTTCTTGCAGCACTTTCGAACCGTTATCGACTACGCCAAAGGGATACTGGAAATAACACTGGCCAGTAGGCAAGCGGAGACAAGTAGGCCTGGTCGGCAATAGTGCTCACTCCGCCTCTGCTACACGACACGAATGCGTAGTGACTTTCTCCCATTCTTTTCGCCCCTCATTTGTTTAGACGGGAAATAATCACATAAAGAGAAACGCAAACCATGAAAGTCCCATTTGCCGCTCCAGATTGTGGAGATGAAGAGATTAATGAGGTTATCGATTTTATCGGGTGCATAAAGTCCAAGGATCCCAGGGGTACAAGGAGAGATCAGAAAAGAGATGCTTTTGATACCAGAGACAATGTTCTTCTATCAATTGTTGGCATCGGAGAAAGCGCCGCGCCTCATGACCTTGCCCAAATTCATGAGGATGTGATTTTCAGGGGAAATAAGTGGGGGCAGGAGGAAAATTTATGTTGAACAAATTTGTCCTGCACATTCCTTACATTATTTATATGGAGGTAACTTCGCTATGTTAATAGAATATGTTGAAGAAGCATCGAGGCGAGCCCGTTACGAATTGATTGATGATGAAGATCCTTACTACGGCGAAGTGCCGGAATTGCAAGGTGTTTGGGCAAGTGGAAAAACACTCGAAGAATGCAGAGATAACCTGAAAGAGGTTATCGAGGGTTGGATATTGGTTAGCCTGAGAAGAAATCTGCATGTACCGAGGCTCGGGGCATGTGAAATAAAGTAACTCCAGGTGGCGGTAGGTTAAATGTCAAAACTGAGTCCTGTCTCTTTTAATGAGTTTGTAAGAAAGCTGAGGTGATATTCTAACTTATGGTCAAGAAAGAATTTACCAAGGTAATTAGCCAGTCGCAGGATGATAGACTGCGAATAAAAATAGAGACAGAAAAGGGTAATGTCATTGACATGGTCGTTCAATATGAGGCCAAATTTGATGAGGAATGGCATCCGATAGTCAGGTATGATTGCTCGCATGGCTTTCTGCACAGAGATGTTATGTTTCCTGGGGGCAAAAAGGAAAAGCATCCCTTAGATATACCGGATCTTAACTCTGCTTTGCTGTATGCCGAGCAAGACATTAAAGATAGATGGAGCTGGTATAGAGAGCGATATAGAAGGAGGCTAAGGAGATGAGAAAAGATGAGATTGTAAAGAAAAATATCTCATTGGTTTTTGATTTCTTGAGGTATGTAACAAAACATCCTGAATTGATAGAAAAATTGCCTGATGGATCTGAACTGGAGTTTCTGGATAAGGATCTGCCTCTCTTTGAGCCAGAAATAAGTCCTGAGGGCGCACAAAAGGCGGTTTTGAGGGTTGACCACACCTTTGATCTTGTCACATAATATATCATGACCTTTCAATTGAGCACATGCATTTTTGACCTTGCATTGAGTATCCCTGCTCTTTTTCCCTTACCTCCTTTATGCTGATTATCTGTTTTTTTGTCCGCATGAGAATTGGAACCCCGGTTTTGTTTAAGAAGGTGCTGTGGGGGTTATGCAGAAAGCCTTTTACAATCTATAAATTCCGCACCATGATAGCTTATGTACATTATCTTTAGTAACAATGAACTCAATGAGGAATATGATTAGATTTGCCTTGATGGGTGACAGGCATTGGCGGGCAGGTTACGCAGATTAGAGTTTTACTAATGACGAGATATTGACAAAGAGAAGTAGGCCATTTAAGTTGATAAAAAAAATATAGTGTTGGATATGGTAAAAATATACTGAAAGAAGCCGGAGTCTTATTAGATGGATTTAGCATAGAGGTGAAAGAAATGGAGTCAAGAAGAGAGCGAATCAAGAGAAGAGGGTTGATTCAGATTCCTCCTGAATTCATGCAAATTCTCGGCCTGTCTGAGGGCGATGAAGTCGACCTCCGGGCTGAAATATCCAAGCTCGTAGTTGAGCCTGTAACAGCAAGAAAGCGTATTCGACTAAGTGCTGAGATTGTGGATGAATTGGTAGATAAAGAAGAATTGTATGCGCCAGAGTTTGCATGAGCGATATCCCGAAGCACAGTAGGGTCTTTGTAGATACCAACATTCTCCTCTACGCTCTAACAGATCATTTGCGATTCGGAGCATGGTCTAATGCGTTGTTGGATCGTATTCATCGAGGTGATTTGGTCGGGTATGTTTCTGCAATAGTTTTGAATGAGCTTATCCATCTCGTGATCCTAGGGGTGAGTGCGGAAATTTTTTTAGAAGCTCGTGGATTGATGCGGGTTCACAGACTGTTATCCAACGATGCGTTACATCTGGCAGTAATGCAGAAGGAGGGAATTCGGAATCTTGCAACAAACGACGCGGACTTCGACGGAATCGAGAATATCCACGTTTGGAAACCAAGAGAGAAATAGTTTCAATATACTGGGCTGATAAGGGATATGGCGTACATAAGATTATAAAAAAGTCTCGAGCATAGACTCTTTTTCCCGATTTCCGGTCACATCAAGAATCGGTAACCTATTTTGCCTTTTGTGTACCTGCCGGAAGCTTAACCAGAACGGAAGGATCCTTCGCATTCCTTACTGGATTGGCCTTGCAGGTGGGTATCTTTTTGACTTAGCCGCCCTTGTGACAGGAAGGCAGTTTCCCATCAGCTCGATCCGCATCAAGAAATTCTGTGCCGGCACCCAGATTGCCGCTAATAAGCTCCGCGAGACAGGCTTCATCCCACGCTATTCTCTTGAACAACGGTTAGAGAGAATGATCGCAGTCGACTTTCAACCCAATGCAAAGAAATGATCTCTTTACCCATTTCATCCGCAGATTCCGCAGATTAGAATGATTGAATATTAAAGCATGAGAGATGAAGGAATTACCCATTTCCGGTCATACCGGTTTTGGGTAAATTTCCTTTTTACCAATTTCAGGATAAACCTAAAATCGGGTAGAAGTTCGAAGTGATTAAGTTTGCTGCCATACTGAAAGACCGCTTCAACATCGGTACTGGCACGGTTACCGTCAAAAACGATCCCCGCATTCTGCCCTTTGGAAAGATCTCGCGGAAGGCGAAGATCAATGAATTGCCGCAGCTTATCAATGTGTTGAAAGGGGAGATGAGCATCATAGGCCCCAGGCCGCAAGATCAGCGGTGCTTTGATGCCTTTCGAGAAGAGGATAAGGCAGAGATCCTTACGGTTCGGCCCGGGCTTTCCGGGATCGGTGCCATCTATTTTCGTGATGAGGAAAACCTGATGCACAAAGCCCAGGCAGATATGATCCGGTTCTATGATGCCGTTATATCACCTTACAAGGGCCAGCTTGATTGTATAGGAATTTCCTTTTTTCGGAGCGGCGAAGCCGCCCGCCTCGCCTTGCGTCTCGCATGGCGGGCAGGCGTTCTATAAAATTGCTTCGCAATTTTATAACTTGAGGCATGGTGGGTGAGGAATCAGTCACTCAACAACTATTTTTTGCTCATCGTCCTCACCCTCCGGGTCATACTTTTCCCCAACAGCAGGCTGGTTTACCAGCTCTGTAACGATCTCCCCCAACCCCCTCAGGAATTATAATATCCTTTACCCATTTCCGGTCATACCGGTTTTGGGTAACTTTTCAAACCTCAATGGCAAATGCAGCAGAGGTTACCATGGAGTGGATAGAGGGCAGCAGTTCTCCTAATGATAGTCAGTTGATATACATGGCGAAAAGCGATATGATATAAATAAATGAACTGATGGATGTGATAGATAATGAAGCATAAAGGGGAAGGAAATGGAAAGAGATAAGGCTATGAGGGGTGAGGTCGAGAAAGCCTTTTTGGCACTCTCTTTTGAGGAGAGGGAAGCGGTCATCAGCCATGGGGTTGCCCTTCGCTTGTCCGATCTGAGAAAACGCCTCTTTTTAGCCGATAGCAAGATCCGCCATTTTGAAGAGAAGTACAAGATCACACTGGCTCAGGTTGAGGCTCGTGGTTTGCCTGATGATGCTGACTATGAGATGCATGAGGACTATGTCATGTGGCGGCATTGGGCTGGCGTTGCAGACAAAGCGAAAAGGGACATTGTCGTGCTGGAAAATATAGCACAACACGGTCTATACTCGGGTGAATCTTTACATGCTGGCCACTGAGAGGCTTATTGAAATAGAGACCAATTTCAGTGAATCAGTAGCGCGGATTGTGCCAGTGGAGTTGGATGGTGAAACGCTCCGATTGGTTCTTCACCTAAGGGACGGGACGAATTTAAGGGTCACTGAGCAATGGTCTGGAAGCCTTCTTGAGCGGTATAGCTATTACTGGCTGACCCCTACGAACGAGTTAAAGGTTGGCTGGGACAACGCACCCCATCATACACGCTTAGAGACCTATCCACATCATAAACATGTAGGTCGTAAAGAGAATTTGCAACCTTCATCCGAGACCAGCCTCGAAGAAGTGATGAAGCTTGTATTAGCTGACATCTAAGGTTTTTCCCGATTTCAGGTCAAACTTTACCAGCCGTTATTTTGAAGTCCTTTTTTTGATAAGTCAGCGCTGCTTTGATGCCTTCAGCGAAGAAGATAAGGCAGAGATCCTTACGGTTCGGCCCGGGCTTTCCGGGATCGGTGCCATCTATTTTCGTGATGAGGAAAACCTGATGCACAAGGCCCAGGGAGATATGATCCAGTTCTATGATGCCGTTATATCACCCTACAAGGGCCAGCTTGATTGTATAGGAATTTCCTTTTTTCGGAGCGGCGAAGCCTGCCGGAGGCACCTATGAGAAAGTAAGTCAAGAAAAAACACTCCCCCACTAGCAAAAGAAATGCACTTTTCTTGCTTACGGTCTCCGGACCTGGCCTATCTGCTGCCGTGTTTTGAAACCCCATCTTTTAAATCTTAACGGATCTTGCTTTATCTTCAGGCTGTAAAAAGGCTATATCAGTATTCCTTATGCGCCTATCTGAGCTCTCTATCCACGACCAATTTATTCTGCCATGGAATGGGCTACGATAAATTCCAGGAATAGAGGGGGGGCTAATCGGACAATTGAACTACTATCCTCCACAACGGATGTATTACTGCCTCTGTTGAGCTCTCTCCCCTCACCTATAAGACCGTTGTCCACTTTTAATGAGATTTGCTTTTGAACACGATACTTATAGGCCTGATGTGCCTTCCTTGCTGCTTTTTACATGATTCCTCCTGAAAGGTTGATATTTCTTGCCACTCTTAAAAACTCCTAAACTTAATATCGCTAATCTACGACATGCTTTTTGTCTTGCATTGTGCTCTGGGTAGCCTTTTTCTTGGATCAGATGCTGGTAGTAGTTATTAATTGGATTGTTGCCTGCTATAGCAGCTAGAACCCCTGACTTATAGACACTCTTTAACTGTCTTGAGTACCTGGGGCTCCTTTTGCCGTAACTTCTTCCTCCGCTTGTCTTCTCCAACTTGATGAGCCCCGTGTAACTCAAGTAATGACCTTTATCAGCAAATCTATGAGGAGTTACAACACGTGCAACGATTTTTACCGCGTTTATGGTGCCGATACCAGGAAGGCTTTTTTGATGCTTGATCTCGGGATTTTTACGAGCAAGCCTCTCAAATTCTCTTTCGTAGCCTTCCTTCTCTTTCTCGTACGCTTCAATTTGTCTGTCTAAACAATTCAGTACAAATTGTTCCCCCTGGGAGCCTAACGCGCTGCCCGTTTTCTCTTTACCACTTTTTCCACAAGCTCTCAGTAATGCATATCGTTGGTTCTTTAACCGGACACCTGATTTGACCAGGTCTTCATAACCGCTGACAACCCTGCGCAGGTATAAGAACTTATCAGTAGAGTGGTAGACTTCCTTCATAAGCCCGGCCTTTAAGAGTTGCACCAATTTGGTGGCATCGATTTTGTCGGTTTTAGGTCCCTCATTCAGTAGCTTGTTTCGGTTGGGATCACAGATCAATATCCGGTCCACATATTCCTTTAACTCGGCATATAGCCATTGTGAGGTGGTCGTTTCTTCTATGGCTAATATCTTGGTTCCCCTAAGATTCTTCAAATATGCCTGTAAATCCTCAATATCAGATGGAACATCAATAGCCGTTATCTTGTTTGATTTCTTCGTCATTCGAGCAATAGCCATATTCTTGATGGACCAATCTATTGCTATATAATGATCATAAATGGTATCTTTCATTTTGGTCTCCTTTTTTTGTGTTTGTTTTTTCCTTAATTGCTCAGTGAATAACACAATGAGGTATTACCTCAAAGGAGACCATCTTTCTCATTTTATCGG
>Ga0307428_1001764_pt1 | contig 10471 bp, 7 predicted proteins | sample SalMarWE160240MG_FD_202161 | JGI IMG/M metagenome (GOLD analysis project Ga0307428, IMG submission 202161) | Salt marsh sediment microbial communities from the Plum Island Ecosystem LTER, Massachusetts, United States - WE1603-240 | ecosystem: Environmental > Aquatic > Marine > Intertidal zone >...
AATTAGAGTAATATATAAAATGTTAACTGAAGATAGAGATTATATTGTTAGAAAAGAGTTAAGGAAAGTGGCATAAAAAAGTTTAAAATTATCTTGATTTTTCAGATGGGAAGTTCAGGTCTCAACATTTGACATAAGCTTACTATCTGCTTAATTTAAAAACAGCTTATGTCAAATGTTGAGACCTGACCCCTATAAATGGAAAGGAAGGAAAAAGATGACTATTTCGGAAAGAGTAAAAAATATAAATCCATCTCAGACCTTGGCAATTACTGCCCAGGCATTGGAAATGAAGCGGGAAGGGAAGAAAGTAATCAGTTTTGCAGCAGGTGAGCCTGACTTTGGTACCCCAAAAAATATTAGAGAAGAGGCTATTTCTGCGGTTAAAGAAGGATTTACTCACTACACTACTAGTTCAGGAATAATAGAACTTAAAGAAGCTATAGCAGAAAAATTTAAAAAAGATAATAAAATAGATTACAAAACTTCAGAGATAATAGTTTCTACCGGGGCGAAACAATGTCTTTTTAATGCTATTTTAACTATTTGTGATCCAGGTGATGAGGTACTGCTGCCTACTCCCTGCTGGGTTAGCTATACAGAACAGATTAAATTTGCGGGGGCAGTTCCCGTCTTTATTAATACTTATCAGGAGGAAGAATTTAAATTATCTGCTGCTCAGGTCGAAGAAAAAATAACCCCCAGCACCAAATTACTTATTTTAAACAGTCCCAATAATCCTACCGGAGCTGTTTATGAACAAGAGGAATTGAAAAAGATAGCGCAGCTTCTTTTAAAGTATAATTTCTATTGCATTTGTGATGAAATATACGAGAAATTAGTTTATGATAATGTAAAACATTTAAGCCCGGCTTCCTTAAGTGACGAGATAAAAGAAAAAATAATTACTATAAATGGTGTATCCAAATCTTATGCTATGACTGGCTGGAGAATTGGTTATGCTGCAGGTCCGAAAGAGATTATCCAGGGAATGTCTAAAATTCAGGGTCACAGTACTTCTAATCCTAATTCTATCGCTCAAAAAGCTAGTGTGGAAGCTTTAAATGGTGATCAAGGTACTATCGAAGAAATGAGAAAAGCATTCGATGAACGAAGAAAATATATGGTAAGAAGACTAAATGAAATAGAAGGAATTTCCTGTCTTACTCCAGCCGGAGCTTTTTATGCCTTTCCCGATATTAGTAAAATATTAGAAAGAGGAATTGAATATAATGGCAAGAAGATTAGTGATTCATTTGATCTCTCTAATTTTATTTTAAAGGAAGCGGAAGTTGCTTTAATTCCGGGTAGTGCATTTGAAGCAGAAGAATATCTAAGGTTGTCTTATGCCGCATCTTTAGAAGATATTAAAGAGGGGTTGGATAGGATAGAAAAGATTCTACGATTTTAGGATGTAGAGGGTATAATCCCCCAATATAAGATTATGAAAGATAAACGTTTCGTAGTTTATAAATTGCAAAAATTAGCAATTTTGCTCAGGATTTTAGGCTTTGATGTCCTGTATTTTCAAAATGAGGATTATATATCGGTTATTAATCTGACTAAAAGAGAGTATAGAATTTTGTTATCCAGGGTAAAGTTTTTAAGAAAATTACCCTGGATTTTTTATCTTAACAAGGACGATCTTGATGGGCAATTAGAACAGATTATAAAAGAATTGAAACTGAAAGTAAATAAAGAAAATCTATTTAGCAGGTGCTCAAGTTGTAATAATCTCTTACAAGAAGTTCGGGAAGAGGAAGTTCGGGAAGAAATTCCCTTAGATGTTTATGGGAGAGGCCATTGGTTTAAAAGATGTTTTAATTGCGGAAAAATTTTCTGGAACGGAAATCATATGCCAACCTTAAAGGGGAAACTTAAAAAATTAAATATATTAGAGAAATCTGATTTCCCAGATTAGCAGAAAGATTACACAGATAAAAGACAGGGATCTAACGCTAAGGAATAAAGATATAGTTACACCTAATTATTTTTTAAGGGGCATCGTTTGTAACCGTAGGGGCATACTGCAACACCCCTACAAATGCTTTTATCTTATCGGTGTAATCTAAATGTAATCTGTGTAATCACTATATAAATATTATTTCAGGAGTTGAAGAAGAAAAAGATGAAGATATTAGAGAATTTAAATGAAAAACAACAAGAAGCGGTAAAAATTAAAGAAGCTCCCATATTAGTTATTGCCGGCGCGGGCAGTGGAAAAACGAAGGTTCTGACCCACAGGATTGCTTATTTAATTTTTCAAAAGAAGATAAATCCCGGAAATATATTAGCTGTTACCTTTACTAATAAAGCTGCTCAAGAGATGAAAGACAGAATTGAATTTATAAGTAAAGATATTTCCGATAAAAATATGATGAAAGGCTTATGGATGGGTACTTTTCATTCTATCTGCGCGCGAATTTTACGCCGGGAGATAGATATCCTGGGTTATGATAAAAATTTTGTTATTTATGATAAAGGCGATCAGCTTAGCATGATAAGAAGATGTCTTAAGGCTCTCGATTTGGATAGTAAAAAATATAGCCCTAATGTTGTTTCATCTGTAATAGATAAGGCCAAGAATAATTTAGAAGATCCGGAATTGTTCGAGTATAATGCCATGAACTATTTTAAAAAAATTGTAGCGAAGGTATACACACAATATCAAGAAGAATTGTTTGAAAATAACGCTCTGGATTTTAACGATTTGATTTTATTAGCGGTGAAACTCTTCAAGGAAAAACCTGAAATTTTAGAAAATTATCAGAATAAATTTAGATATATATTAGTAGATGAATATCAGGATATAAATTTTGCTCAATATCAATTAGTAAAATTACTTTCGGGAAAATATAATAATTTATTTGTGGTAGGCGATCCCGACCAGAGCATTTATAAATTTAGAGGAGCTGATTTAAGCAATATTTTAAGATTTGAACAGGATTTTCCTCATAGTAAAGTAATTAAGTTGGAACAGAATTACCGATCTACCAAAGTGATATTAGAGGGAGCTTCAAATCTTATAAAACACAACAGGAATCGTAAAGAAAAAGAACTATGGACTGATAAGAAAGGCGGTGAAAAAATAAAGTGTTATGAAGCTGCCAGTGCTCTCGATGAAGCAGTATTTGTAAGTCAGGAGATTATAAAATTGAATAAGGAAGAAGATAAAACTTTTAAAGATTTTGCCATTTTATACCGGACCAATGCCCAATCGAGGTCTTTTGAAGAAATTTTTAATAAACAAGGTATCCCTTTTCGAGTAGTTGGGGGATTGAGATTTTACGAGAGAAAGGAAGTAAAAGATATTCTTGCTTATCTACGCTTTATTCATGATCAAAAAGACGGAGTAAGTTTTTTAAGAATTATTAATAATACCAAATTAGGTATCGGTAAGATTACTTTAAGCAAAATAGAAGAATTGGGCAGGAAAAATAATTTAAATTTTCACCAGGCTTTAAAACAGGGGTTAAGAGTAATAAAAATATCTGGAGACAGGGAAGAAGCAATAAAAAAATTTACTTCCCTGATTGACGAACTTAGCGATAAGAAAAATAAAATGAAAGGGAGCGAACTGCTCGTAGAATTAATAAAAAGAATAAACTATTATGAAGATTTGAAAAAAGAAGGGGAATTTAAAGCTCAAAACAAGATCGAAAATATAAAGGAATTAATTTTAGCAGTGCAAGAGTTTGAAGAGAACAATGAAAATGAATCCATAACCGCCTTTTTAGAATACGTTGCTCTAATTACAGATATCGACCTATACAAAGGAGAAGAGGATGTGGTTACAGTTATGACCTTGCATAGTGCCAAAGGTTTGGAATTTCCGGTCGTTTTCATTACCGGGTTTGAGGAAGGCATATTTCCTCATTCTCGTTCCTTGAATAGTGGGGAGGAATTAGAAGAAGAAAGAAGGTTGTGTTATGTGGGGATGACCAGGGCTAAGGAAAGATTATATCTGACTTACGCCTGGAGAAGAAATTTGAACGGTAATACCTTATTCAATAGTGTTTCACGATTTATTTCTGAGATTCCAAAACATCTTAAAGAAAAAGCAGATATAGAAAAAGGAGAAGTAATTCCTTCACTTGATAATAGAATAGAAAAAATTGAGGTAGTAGTAGTGGGAGATAAGATAAGACATGTGGATTGGGGAACAGGAGTTATAGTAAATAAAATTGATACTGAAAATGATATTTTTATAACTGTGGATTTTGAAAGTGTGGGACTAAAAAAATTATCGATGAATTTCGCACCGTTGGAGAAAGTATAATAGTCGTTAGTAGTAGGGGCAGACTATCTTGTATCTGTTTGCGGTGAAACGAAAAAACATAGATAGCATATAATCTTTTTGTTATTCCCGCGGAAGCGGGAATCCATCTTTTTTTATTTTATTATCCTTGTTTGTGATTTTTTGTAAGGATATGATACGTTAAACTCAATATTCATTGTATAATACTAAAAAAAACGGGGCGGATGAATCCGCCCCGTTGTACTATCCGCTATAATGCGCGATACTCGATACTATCTTTTTTATCTTCTGGCTTCTTTATTCTATTCTTAACCAGATAACTACATAGCCAAATAAGTAATACGAATTAGATTACAATCTTGTTTTTTTCTTTACTCGATACTCGATACGTGATACTCGATACTATCTTTTTTATCTTCTGGCTTCTTTATTCTATTCTTAACCAGATAACTACATAGCCAAATAAGTAATACGAATTAGATTACAATCTTGTTTTTTTCTTTACTCGATACTCGATACGTGATACTCGATACTATCTTAACGCCTCTTCATTTATTTCGATTTCGACTTTACCCTTTAGTTCTTCCAAGAGATTATCAAAAGCTTCTTTTTGTTTTTCGGGCAGTAAAGTTTGAACGATCTCTTCTCTAACCTCTTCTAGTGTTTTAACGGTTTCCGCTTTTTTCTCAGTAATTTTTAAAATATGAAAACCGAAATCGGTCTTAACTACTTCGCTTAATTCTTCTAATTCTAGAGCGAATATTACTTCTTCAATTTCCGGGATTATTGTACCTTTAGCTACATAATCCAAATCTCCACCCTGGGCAGCACTGGGGCCGGAAGATTTTTCTATAGCAATTTCGCTAAAGTCTTCCCCAGCTTTTAATTGTTCTAAAACATTTTGAGCTTCTTCCTCGGTCTCTAATAAAATGTTATATAAATGGACTTGTTCTTTTTCAGTGAAGCTATCCTTATTTTGTTCATAGTAGTCCAAAACTTCTTCCTCATTAGCATCTACTTTATTTAATATTTCTTTTTCAATTAAGGCCTGGACTAGTATTTGTTCGGTCATTTTCTTAACTTGTTCTAATACATCGTTATCTTTTTCTAAACCCATATTTATTGCTTCTTGTATTAGTAGTTTTTCCGATATCACCTGATCGAGTACCATACTTTTATCAAGCTGTAGTTTATATTCTTCCGGAACCTCTTCCCATATTAGATTAAATTCACCGAGAGTAATAGTTTGTCCGCTAAAAGAAGCTAATATCGTCTCAGGTGGTAAAATAGTTTCAACGTCTTCTGGATTAGTTTCGGTAGTAGATGTCCCCTCAACAGCAAAAACAAAAGAAAAATTAAAAATTAAAAACGTCAAAAGGCATAGAGTTAAAACAGTCGAGATTCTAAAAATGTTCATTGATTTATTCATGAAAAACTCCTTCCAAAATATATATTTAAATTGTAACATGTAATTTAAAGTTTATCATTTTTCAAAATTAAAGTAAAGATAAATTTTTTTCTATCTTTTCTTCTCTTTCTTAACTCAATACTGTATTTTCCTTACACTTATTACCCGCGTCTATACGCTAAACGCTCTACGCTCTACGCTATAATCTTGATTCGATACTCGATACTATATACTATATACTTGATACTGTTTGTCCGGTGAATTTGAAAAACCTTTTTTAAAATGATAAACTTTATAAGTTAAATAGTAAAAACATTAAAAAATAAGTCTGGAAAGATTGAAATAATAGAAAAGGAAAAATAATGTTAAAAAAATTTATATCTTACTATAAACCATACTTGAAGTTATTTATATTGGATCTAAGCTGTGCTTTTTTAATAGCCTCCATTGATTTAGCTTTCCCCTTGATTACCAGGCAATTTATTAATGATATTATACCCAATGGTAAATTAAGAATATTTTATATATTTATTATAGCCCTGCTAATACTTGCTGTAGTTAGAGCAGTCTTAAATTATATTATAGATTACTGGGGACATATTGTGGGAACCAGAATGGAACGGGACATGAGAAGAGATCTCTTTGAACATTTACAAACCCTATCTTTTGATTATTTTGATAATATAAAAACCGGACATCTAATGTCTCGAATAGTAAACGACCTAAGGGAGATATCTGAATTATCTCATCATGGACCGGAAGATTTATTCATATCCCTGGTAATGCTTATAGGTTCATTTATTATACTTACCACTATAGAATGGAGGCTCACTTTAATTATATATGGTTTTTTACCTTTGTTAATCTGGTATGCAATTTTAAAAAGAAAAAAAATGACAAGTGCCTTTAGATCGGTCAGAAAAAGAATTGCCAATGTTAATGCACAATTGGAAAACAGTATATCCGGCATACGGGTTGCAAAATCATTTACTAACGAGGAATATGAAATTGAAAAATTTAACGAGGGAAATAGAGAGTTTAATAGTTCGAGAGAGTTTGCTTATAAAGTAATGGCAGAGTTCTTTGCTGGAATATTCTTTTTGTCAAATATTTTAAATATTATTACACTAAGCGTTGGTGGATTTTTTGTTTATCGGGGATACATAAATATCGGGGATCTAGTTGCCTATCTTTTGTATATAAATTTTTTTCTTCAACCGATTAGAAAACTCACTAACTTTACCCAGCAATTTCAAGATGGCATGACTGGTTTTGAACGATTTGTGGAAATTATGAAAGTGGAACCTTCCATAGTAGACAAAGAAGATGCGGTTAATTTAAAAGAAATAAAGGGTAAGATTGAGTTTAAAAATGTTGCTTTTAAGTATAGCGAAAAGAAATTTGTTTTATCAAATATAAATCTTGTCATAATGCCGGGAGAAACAATGGCATTAGTAGGTCCGTCCGGTGGTGGGAAAACCACTCTTTGTCAGTTAATCCCCAGATTTTATGAGGTTAATGATGGCGAAATATTAGTTGACGGTATTAATATAAAAGATATAAAAATGAAATCTCTAAGGGAGAATATCGGCCTGGTTCAACAGGATATATTTTTGTTTACCGGCACAATAAAGGAGAATATATTATATGGAAAACCCGACGCAGAAGATGCAGAAGTAGTAAAAGCGGCTAAAGATGCTAACATTCATGATTTTATAATGAGTTTACCCGAAGGATATGATAGCTATGTAGGAGAAAAAGGGATAAAACTTTCAGGTGGTCAGAAACAGAGGATATCTCTCGCCAGAGCATTTTTAAAGAATCCTGCTATCCTCATACTTGATGAAGCTACCTCAGCATTAGATAGTGAAGCAGAAATTATAATACAACAGGCTTTAGAAAAGTTAACTGTCGGTAGAACAGTGCTGGTAATTGCTCATAGACTATCTACTATTAAAAATGCTAACCAGATAGTGGTTTTAACTGACCAAGGAATTAAAGAAAAAGGTAATCATGATGATCTTATTGCCAAGGATGGGTTATATGCCAAACTTTACAATGCTCAATTTAGAGGTTTCATACCGGATGAAGTAGAATGACAAATTTTCTTTCTGAATCTTTTCTTTATCTTTACGCGATACGCAATACGCGATCGATACTAATAATATGGTTGTGTTTTAATAAGTTTTTATTATATACTAATTGTAATAAAATATTAAACCAGGCAGTTTCTTATAGACAAATCTAGATAAACTTATTAGAGGAAAAAGATGGTCCATAATTCTGACAATCATGATGATATTGTAAAAAAAATAGAGGAATTACGAGAAAAGATTAGATATCATAATTATCGCTATTATGTTTTAGATGATCCAACTGTTTCAGATGCCGAATATGATCGATTAATGAGAGATTTAATAGAATTAGAAGAAAAATACCCCCAATACATTACATCTTCTTCTCCCACTCAAAGAATAGGAATAGAGCCAGTTTCTGGATTTACTACAGTAAAACATATTACTTCTATGTTAAGTTTGGCAAATGCTTTTTCAACCGAAGAACTACAAACTTTTGACCAGAGGATAAAAAAATTAATTCCTCAACAAAAATTAGAATATGTGGTAGAGCTAAAGATTGACGGACTGGCAGTTGCTTTAGTCTACGAAAACGGTATCTTCATAAGAGGAGCAACTCGGGGGGATGGGGTAAACGGAGAAGAAATAACTTCCAATCTTAGAACTGTAAAAAGTATTCCCTTAAAATTATTCGGTGAAAATATACCTCCTCGTATCGAAGTATATGGGGAAGTTTATATGAAGAAGAGTGATTTTAAGAAGTTAAATAAAGAAAGAATTAAAAAGGGAGAGAGTCTATTTGCAAATCCGCGAAATGCAGCAGCTGGTTCAGTAAGGCAGCTTGACCCTCGAATCACTGCTCGAAGACATTTAGATACTTTTATTTATAGAGCAACTTTTCCTGAGGGCAATAACTCAAATGTTCATATGGAAGTTTTAAATTATTTAAAAAATATTGGATTTAAAGTAAACCCCCATATTAAACTCTTTCAGGATATAGGGGAAGTTGTAAGTTACTGCCTGCAATGGATAGAAAAGAAAGAAGAATTGGATTATGAGATTGACGGGATGGTAATCAAGGTTAATTCCTTAAGGATGAGAGAAGAATTGGGATCAACTACTCGGAGTCCCCGCTGGGCTATTGCATATAAGTTTCCTGCCCAACAAGTGACCACAAGAGTTCAGGGCATTATCGTTCAAGTAGGGAGAACAGGAGCACTCACCCCGGTAGCTATACTTGACCCGGTTAGGATATCCGGTTCTGTGGTGCAGAGAGCTACTCTGCATAATGAAGATGAAATTAGAAGAAAAGATATTCGAATTGGAGATGTTGTCTTAATTCAAAAAGCCGGAGAAATTATTCCGGAAGTGGTAAAAGTAATAAAAGAGAAGAGAACAGGCAAGGAGACGGAGTTTCTTATGCCCACTCAATGTCCGGTATGTGGGGCAAAGGTATTCAGGCCGGAAGGTGAAGTGGCCTCTCGATGCAATAGCCTTACCTGTCCAGCTCAAATAAAAGAAAGAATCAGACATTTTGCCTCTCGAAATGCTATGGATATTGAAGGGTTAGGCCCGGCTATAATTGATCAATTAGTAGAAAAAGGTCTGATTAAAGATATTTCGGATTTATATTTTTTAGAAAGAGATGATTTAATCTCTCTCGAACGGATGGCTGAGAAATCCGCAGATAATTTATTAGATGCTATTGAAAAGAGTAAGAAAAAATCTTTACCCAACTTAATATATGGTTTGGGGATACGTTATGTGGGAGTTCATACCGCAGAAGTTATTACCAGATACTACCCTACTTTGGATAAATTTAAAAAAGCCAACTTAGAAAAATTGATCGAGATTAATGAAATTGGTCCCAAGATTGCAGAAAGTATAATTCTTTTCTTTAAGGAAAAGGAAAGTTTAGCTATTATTGAAAGAGTAAGAAGTACCGGTTTGAATTTTGGTCAAGAAGAAGAAAAAATAAGAGAAGAAAAAGAAGTTCAGATGTTAGCTGGAAAGCAATTTGTTTTAACCGGTACTCTAAAGGATTTTACCCGTACCCAAGCTAAAGAAATAATCAGTGAATTGGGGGGCCGAGTTACCGGAAGTGTAAGCAAAAAAACAGATTATGTTGTTGCCGGTGAAGACCCGGGATCGAAATACCAAAAAGCACAAGAATTAGGTGTGCCTATAATTAATGGAGAAGAGTTTAAAAAAATAATCAAAAAAATAGTTAGTTAGTTACCTGGTTACTTAGTTAACTAGTTATCAAATTTATAGTTTCTTATTTAAACCATTTAACCAACTAACCAATTAACTAAATTCATGGAGGTTATTATGACAGAAAAAATAATTACTAAAAAAGAAGTAGAACATGTTGCTAAACTTGCTAAATTAGAATTTAACCAAGAAGAAAAAGAGGAATTTACTTCACAATTAAATTCAATTTTAGATTATTTTAAAAAGTTAAATAAACTTGATACTGAAAAGGTTGAGCCTACTGCTTATGTTATTTCCATGCCTAATCTACTGAATGAAGATGTGGTGAAACCTTCTTTATCTCAGAATGAAGTCCTTTCCAATAGTAAATATCTTAAAAATGGCTATTTCAAAGTTCCTAAAATAATGTAATCTAAAATATAATTAAAGTAAGAGGAGGAAATATAGGTGACTTTAAACCAATTAACTGCTCATGAAGTCGTGAACTTAATTCAAAAAAAGAAAATTACTGCTTAT
>Ga0307428_1001766_pt1 | contig 10466 bp, 8 predicted proteins | sample SalMarWE160240MG_FD_202161 | JGI IMG/M metagenome (GOLD analysis project Ga0307428, IMG submission 202161) | Salt marsh sediment microbial communities from the Plum Island Ecosystem LTER, Massachusetts, United States - WE1603-240 | ecosystem: Environmental > Aquatic > Marine > Intertidal zone >...
TTAATATTTTTCTTGCCCTTAAGACATCCTCAGCGTTTCTGGTAAAAGAAAGACCGATAAAATCAACTTTATTTTCTATTCCAAAAAGAATATCCTGATAATCTTTTTCAGTTAAAGATGGGATATCCATAGATATGTTTGGAATGTTCACCCCCTTATGAGAGCTCAATTTCCCACCCTTCACTACTAGGCAGATAATGTCTGTAGAAGTAACCTCTTTCACTTTAAGCTCTAAAGTTCCATCAGCTAAAAAGATACAGCCACCTTTCTTCACCTTCTGAGGCAAAGAAGGAAAGGTAACAGACACTCCCTGTTCGTCCCCGGGAACCTCGCGGTTAGTAAGAATAAAAGATGAACCTTCTTTTAAAAGAATGGGCTCTTTTTCAATTTTTCCGATTCTTATCTTTGGCCCTCCCAAATCTTGAAGGATGGCCACAGATTCATTTGTCTTCAAAGAAGCCCGGCGGATATTTTCGATAACCTGATGGTGTTCTTCATGGCTTCCGTGAGAAAAATTCAAACGGGCAACATCTATACCCTCCTGAATCAGTTTCTCTATTTTTTCATAAGAATTACTTGCCGGCCCAATAGTACATACTATTTTAGTTTTTATCATTATATTCATTTTTTATTATCTCCCGATAAATGATTATAGTTTTATTTTTAAGACCTTTTGTGGAAAGAGAAAAAAATGGAAATACTAATAAAATTAAGTTAACTATTTAACCGGTTTCATCTTGTTTGTAAACCAACCTTCCCTCCACCTTACGGCTGATATTCTGATGATTCCTTAAATATTCTTCCAACACCCCTTGAGCGGAAGTAGAAACCACCTTGTCTTGACCGGAAGCTATTAGTTCTTTTTGGGTGGTATTTAGATAATTAGCACAGCTGCTAAAATGATAACCTTGCAAACAGATTTTATATTGCTGATTATCGTCAACCGGTTCCCTTTTATATTTAAGCGATTCTAACTTTTTGGTCAAGTCGTTGTAAACCGCTTCAATACCAGTACTAACCTGATAACATTCACCTTCACCGTCCCGATTCTCTTTACGCATAATATGACTGAATATCTTTTTTAATTGTTGCCCGGTAATGGAAAATCTCCTTAAGCTATCATCATAAGGAAAACAAGCTTTTAAATCGCACAAAGTAACCATTGGGCCTAATTCTTTAATTCTGATAGATCCGGCGCCCACCAACATTATATCGCATTCAGCAACCTTAGCAAAAGCATCAGCGATTAGATTGCCTAAAGAGGTCTCAATCTCCCGTTGAGGGTGAGTTAACCTTTCTGCCAGCTTGCAGACCAGTGTATTATATTTACGGTCAACTTTTTTCTTGTATGATTCAATGTAATCCATTAGCGCCTTATCAGGATTAGCCAGTTGGTTATTAATCGGGATCAACTGCCATTTGTAATCCACGATGCTATTGGTATCATCATCTACCACAATGTCAAAACGGCCGACTTGATTGGTTCCTACTCCGGCTTGAGAAACTAAAATGTTATTCACCTTAGTCGGCTTATCCAGTATGGTGTGCGAATGACCGCCGATAATCAGGTCCACTCCCCATTCTGGCTTAAGCATTTTAGCCAGCTCTACATCTGATTCATAGCCAATGTGGGACAAAACAATGGTCAGATCAATGTCATCATTCTTGTAGGCATCAGTGATTTTACCGACTTCGGCACTGGCTTCCTCCAAACTGACAAAACTACCGATTAAGTTATCCTGATTAAGGGAATCCATTACTTTTTCTGTAATAATCCCGGTAAACAGAATGTCAAAACCGGCCTTATTGATAATCAAATAGGGCCGCATCAATCTTTTGTGATATTTTTTGATATATAAATTAGCATTAACAATGGGAAAATTTGCCATCTTTTCCAAAAACAATAGATGCGGCAAACCATAATCAAATTCATGATTGCCCAACGATACTACATCCGGTGCCAGATAATTCATGATTTCCATAGTGGAAATGCCTTTGTATTCCGAATCAATCAAAGAGCCCTGGACCATATCGCCGGAAATTACATACAAAACATTTTCTTCTTCTTCCCGCACTTTATTGATATAACCGGATAATAAAGCCAATCCGCCGATCAACTCGCCCTTTTCTCCCTGCACTTCGGCCAGAAAATCGCCGTGCATGTCATTGGAGTGCAAAATTGTGAATTTTTTGGTGTTTTTGGTCTCATGGATTTTAATTTTGTTTTCCATAGTGGCTTCTCCTTTCATAAATTAAATTAAATCTAAACAAATACCTTTTGTTTATTAATTAGATGTTTTTGTATATAAAGATCCCTGGCTAATCTATCTAACTTGGAAATTAAGAATTTCTCAACCTCTTTATTCTTTTCTTCATAACTAAATAGTTTTGCCAATTCCGGTCTATTTTCTAATTCTCTCGCTCTGCTTATCCCATTATCTTTAAATATATTTAGCAATTCATACTCATTTTTATAGGTTAACCACTACCTCCGGCAGCTATCCTTAAGAATTCCCAAATAAGGAATAAGGAATCTTAAAATATCTTATCCCGGAAGCATAAGGGGCAATTTCATACAATCCAAAATAGACTACAATCCCATCTTCAATTAAATAAAAAGGCTGTTCTTCGCTTATTGACTGGAATACCGACCACTCACTAAAATATTCCTGCGGGTTTAACTCCATCTGTCTTTTTATTTCTTGATTGATAACATCTACATAATTTTTTTTCTCTTTTAAGATATCGCCAAGGAGAATCTCCTTCCCATTTTCCAGATTAAAATTGTAGGCACGCTGTAAGGTATGTCCGTGTGCTCCCAGGGTATAGGAATAATAGAAGACCGAAAGACTCAATAAATCATCCTTTTGATAATGTACTATATAATACGTCGTAACAATATATTTTCTTATCTCCCATCCTTCCTCCTTAGCCCCTTGTAGATATTTTTCCGATTCAGTTTGCAATATTTCTTTAAAATTATGGACATCTTCTTGGATGATTTGATTTATCTTTTCTTCTACCTGCTTATCTTGTATACCTTGAACCAGGGGGAATACCATATCTACTTTCAATACTTCCTGGTCTTCTTTTATCACCATATCTGTAATGGTTATTTCCTGTTCTATAGGTTTAATTTCCTGAATCTGGGCTAGTACAGTCGTATTAATAAAAGCGTTTGTTATTATTCCCAGAAAAATTAATCTTAAAAATAAAAAGAGTAATTTTTTCATAATAAATATTCTCTTTGGGAAAATTTTATTTAATCATATAACCGTATTTTATTTCATTTTTTGCCATTCTGCAAACTTATCTTTTACTTCTTTAAACTCTATTTCTTTATCAATTACAAAATCTCTAACTAAAACTGATTTATCTTCGGGTGCTTAAAAACTAAAAAGGAATCCTCCCCGGTATAAGCCTGTCCTCGACCTGATCGGGGAAAGGACCCCTTGACTTACCTATATATAAAGTTGTTATTTGTATAATCAATAAGATAAGTTTATAATAAGACAAGAATCTACAAAGATATACCACAATGAATATTAATAATTACTTTTTAAAACTTCACCTCTGCCTGTGCGTGTTCGCTCGCAGACAGGTAGAGTCTTGCATAAACAAAGTAGCTCGATTACTTTAAGTGCAATAAAGTATATCCGCAGAATTTGCCTAATTACCCACATTACCGAGAAGCAAAAGATTATGAATGACAATGCGCAACAAAGATGGCGGTTAAGGATGTTATTTTTATTTATTGCACTGTTGGACTTCTTCGCGACCCAACATGGCAGAAAATGCTCTTTATCAAGCATCTTCAGGCTAAATGAAGAAATAACAAATATGTGAAAAAAAGAGGCACAAAATGAAGCTAATAGGAAAGCTAATGTTTGGTATCCTGTTTGGGTTAATGTTTACTGCCGGTCTGGCGCTGGCTCAAGAGGATATGCCGGGCAGTAAAGACCATCCACTCCTTACCAGAATGCCCAATTTTTACATCTCAGACTATGAAGAAAAGGATTTTGACCAGATCGATTTCAAAAATGATAAGGGGGAAGATATTACAATTGAAGGCCACAAATATCTCATTGAATATGAGATCAAGGAAGAGCAGAAGGCTCCGAGCGAGCTTCAGATTTTAAGAAACTATGAAAATGCTGTAAAAAAGATTGGAGGTTCAACGGTTTATGAAACCCCAGAGGAAACATGGCTCAAGGTGGAAAGAGGCGGGAAAACAACCTGGGTTTATGTATTTGCTCATTGTGACGGTGAATGCTACGAGCTGACAATTATGGAAAAAAAAGCAATGGTGCAGGAGGTTGTGGCCGACGTCCAAAGCCTGGCAAGGGATATCAGCTCTACCGGGCACGTATCTGTTTACGGCATCCACTTTGATTTTAATAAAGCCACGGTTAAACCGGAGTCTGAACCGACACTAAAAGAGATAGCGAAACTGCTTAAACAAGAGCCCAACCTGAAACTCTATGTAGTCGGACATACCGATAATGTGGGGGAAATTACTTATAACATGAAACTTTCCCTCGCAAGGGCTGAAGCTGTTGTGAAAGCCTTGGTAGAAAAGTATGGAGTGGCTCAAAATCAACTCAAACCCTATGGAGTAGGACCGTTAGCCCCTGTGGCTTCCAATGAGACCGAGGAAGAAGGACGAGCCTTGAACCGCAGGGTGGAACTGGTTAAAGAGTAGGTTTGCATAAATGGAGTTTATTATGGATAAAACAAAGTTCCTTTTCCCAGTTATACTGTTTTCTTTGTTGTTCAGCATATCTTGCACAGCATTTTCATCTTCCGGGTATGGATGTGATGGGTGTAAAAGAACTGCAGTACTTATGGGAGTTTCAGGAGATATTGAGTTAAATAGTTTTAGGTCACGTCTGGCTGAACGTGTTACAAATCCCTGTTTTCGTCTTCTGTATTCAGGTGAAATTACCGAATTAGGAACGCCTTTTAAATGGAAATCTCCAGAAGGTTCTCCGGAATATTATTTTACAACAAGCTATGAAACCAATCTGAAAGGGCAAATCAAATCGAGATTGAGTGTCAGCCTTTACTTTGAAGACGGAGAATTGATTCATAATTGGAAGACCGAATCAGAGAGTCCAATCGTTACTTTTCATTGGCATCTTCAAAATATGTTCATAGCCCAGTCTGCATTGTTTAGAAAGTGGATACCTTTAGATATTACACTTCTCAACGATTTTGAAAAACAGCCCTCTCAGTGTGATGTTCATCCTGATAAAGAAGAACTTTTTCCCGGGCAGGAAATTCAAGTAAAAATCTCCAATATTGTTGATTTTGAGAGGAGAAAATCAAGGGAATTCAACAGGATTGTTGTTCAGGCAGTAGACGGAGAAATAGTTGGAGGAACACCACTCGCATCCGATCCTGACCTGAAAGCATTTCAGGTTGGGAAAGAAGATATCACTTTTACCTATGTAGCACCTGATAATGAAGATTCACAAGCTATTGAGGATAAGATCATTATTTATAATTCTTGTGATATTCTAAGAAAAGATGAATATCCTATGCCAGAAACGGGGCTTAAAGATAAGATAGCAGAAAAAAAGATTAGTTTAATACGTGCTGATGCTGACGCTACTATAACTGCAATATATAAAGTACATACTGAAACTCATGAAAGGGGAGAAAGGTCTACAGATGATGAAGAAGTTAGCTCTGAGATCAAGGTAACAATAAAAGCCTATTTTGAGTATGACGATACTTATTCAGATGAAGGTGAATATGAAGAGCAATATGATCTGGCATCGTGGCAGATACTTACATTCAATGGGAATTTAAAAGGCCATTCACGACATTTCGATTGGAATGACGGTTGCGAACCTACAAGATGTACTTTTGAAAGACTTCAAGATTCAGAAGCAAGAGCTATTAATTTCAGCAAACAAGAGGGTGCAGGTGTTGGAATGTCAATCCTTTTTAACGCTAAAACAGGTAAAGCCACAGAAGTTAATACCTGTGCTTTTCCGGTAGATTATACATGGGCAGAGCAAATGAAAGAAAAAGAGACATATGAAGAGCCTTCAGGTACAAGAGTCTACAATGAGCAATATGATTTTAATCAGAAGACTTTCTTTTATTTTAATAGTGTGGGACCATTCCCGGAAATGACAGAAGTAAAAAGCGGAGATGGAGTACATGAAATAGGGGGCGGTGGAACATATATATTCACCCCGGGTTATGATCAACTTTCAGTTAAATGGAAGGTTGTAAGACATAGAAAATAAAGGGGGTCAAATCTTTATTATTGACAATTGGCCCCATTACTTCTTCTTAGAATAAATTTATGACAAAGAGTAGCAATGGTAAAACAAATAAGATCGCGAATGTAGTAAAAATCCAGCAGGAATTGACCAAGTCAACATTTAAGTTATAAATATTGGCAGCAATAACAGAATTAAAGGCAACTGGCATGGCAATAGTTAATATGTTGAGAGAGAGTCCTTAATTTGCTGGGTAAAAGATACTGAAAAAACATTTAAATCTAATAAAATAAAAAAACGGAAGGGAAACGTGGGTTAAATCTTTCGGTATAGTCAAAAAAAGGGAAGCGTAATTTTGGCAAATCGCACTCCCTTTTGTACTTATAATTATAACATTAAAAAAAGAAAAACAGGAGAAAATAACAATAATTTTTATCCTATTTATTGAAACATTCAAATATTAATTTTAAACACTTTTAGTTATTCAAATTTAAATTCTTTTTCTTTGAAGAGCTTCAAGCAAGTGTCCACTACATCCGGGTCATAGAGAATACCTTTGTTCTGAGAAATTTCTTCCAAGGCTGCATCGACCCCTAATGCCGCGCGGTAAGGTCGATGAGAAGAGATGGCTTCGACCACATCAGTTACTCCTAAAATCCGGGCTTCCAGGAAAATCTCATCCCCTTTTAAATGATTAGGATATCCTGAACCGTTTAACCTTTCGTGATGTTGAAGGACAATTCCAGCTACAGGATAGGAAAAATCAATAGTTTTTAAGATGTCATGTCCCATTTGAGAATGTCTTTTGACCAGACTGAATTCTATATCGTCTAACCTACTGGGTTTGCTTAAGATTTCAGTGGGCAGGCCGATTTTCCCAATATCGTGAATTATAGAGGCAACCCTTATCCCTTCAATCTTATCTTGAGAAAGATGTAGCTCTTTAGCTATGGCAACGGACAGTTCAGAAACCCTCTGTTGATGACCGGCAGTATAAGGGTCTTTGACCTCTATTATCTTGGATATAGTCTCGAGGGTTGCATCCATGTTCTTCTTGAGTTTCTGGTAGCTTTGTAGTAGTTCTTCTTCTGACTTTCTCTGTACAGTAATATCTTTAGACAAATCAATAACGCCGATTACTTTACCTTTTTTATCTCTATGGGGTATCTTATCTGTAATCGCCCATTTTGTTCCCTCGGGTGTATCGTAAGGTTCGATGATATTCTTTTTTGGTTTTCCGGAAATTATAACTTCCTGATCGTCTTTTCTCATATTCTCAGCCTGTTCCCTGGGAAAAAGCTCTTCTGTAGTCTTACCTACTATATTTTTTACAGGCACCTTTAATGAATCAGCAAAAGCCTTGTTTGCCCGGATAATTCTACCTTCTGTATCTTTATAAAAAATTAGAGCGGGCACTGAGTCCATAATCATTTGTAGTTCGTCTTTTGCATTTTTCACATCTTTTGCTTGTTTGCGCTCGGTGATATCCCTTGCTATACCTAATACTAAAGTCTTTTCCTTAATTTTTACCGGATAAGTGGAGATCTCAACTGTCACTTTACTATTATCTTTCCTATTTAATACAAACTCATCCGACCCTGTCGGTTGTCCTCTAAGATTTCTTGCTAACAGTGTAGCTACTTTGGGTAGGTCAGTAAGAGAGAGTAATTTTAATTCTAAAAAACTCTTTCCGATTAATTCTTCTCTTTTATAACCAATCACCCTTTCTGCTGCCTTATTTCCATCAATAAAATTACCTTTCAAATCATTTATGTAATATGCATCAGGCGCATAATCAAATAATATTTTTAAACGCTCTTCTGAATCTTTTAACTCTTCTTCCGCTTGCTTACTTTGTAACATAATCGCGGACTGTTTAATAAAGGTATTTATAAACTCTCGCTTATTTAGTTCTACATTTTTAGGTAAAATAATTAGCGTATTCCCAAATAGTTCCTTTCCCTTAGCAAAACCAACCGTATATATTTTGCCTACATTTAAGAATTTTTCTAAAACATGACAAATACTCTTTGGTATTTGCCCAAAAGTCAGTTTATAAAGACCTCCGGGTACTTTTGTTAGCTCACCACTAATAAATGCATTTCTCGCCTCCTCATTCTTTATAGGAAAGGACATATTAACAAGATCTTTACCGATGATCTTTAAAACTCCTTTTATCTTTTCTTTTAAACCTTCTACAGCCCGCACACGAATACTATCAGAAGCCTTATCATAGGAGTTGACTAAAACAATACAATCCCCAACGATTTCTTTTAGTTTTCTTCCAATGAATCGGTAGATATCTTCTTTGGAGTCTAATTGAATAAAGTCAAGGGCAGTTTTATATAAGAAATCCATTTCAGTTACAGGTTGTTCTTCTCTTCTCTCTACTTGCTTTCTTTCAGTGATGTTATCTAATGCACTTTTCCCTCGTTCTTTCCTTAAAGTTTTCAATTCTTTTATTAGTTCTACTTTTGTCTTATCCTCGTCTTTCATCTTATTTGCCTCCTGCTAATTTTACAAAATAAACAAGTACATAAATGGTGCTTCTACTATTGAACTCTTATAATTTTTTCAATATTTTTCTTTTATTTATTTTTCTTTCCTTTAACCTCTTCCAACTTACTACCACGGTCCGGGCAAATGTCCGGATGGGACCATCTACGCCATATTTTTTCTCATTTCTGGCATTTTTGCTTTGTCACTTTAAATCTCTTTTTATTTCTTAATAGCGTCTTCTAATTCCTAATAATATTCTTTACTTGCAATTTATGTCTTTAATCCTTCCTGATTTAATCCATTCTTTTATTATTTCTCTTCTTTTTTCTTCCAGGACAACCTCAAGCATCTTTGATGTTTTTCCTTTAATTTTTTCCTTATTTTATTGCTCTCTCCAAAACTCCGGTAGACTGTTTTCCGTTTCTTTTCTTATCTTTTCTATTATTGAACTATCGTTCTATAACCACAATAATTCCAGGGGTTAACTTCATAACTTGCCAAGGCGTAGGGGTCCCCCTATTGGACGCGTTCAGAACTTTTAAGGAGAATATTGCAATAGAAAATATTAGATTAAATCAGGTGTTTTTGTTAAAATTTTGACTATTACTTCTTGAGGAGGAGTAAGATACAACTCCCAAGATTTTGATTAAACTATCTTCGAATATTATCGACTAATATTATTCTAAAAACCTATGGTTTAAAACCATCCGGGACCATCAGGAATGCCATCACCAGAATTCGGTGCAGGTCCACCAATTACTTCGGCCTCTTCCGATTCAGTTTCCCCTTCGCCTTCTCCTTCAGAGGGGGCCTGATCTTCACAACCGGAGAAAACCAAGAGAGACAAAGAAATAATCAGTAAAAGTATTAATAATTTTCTCATAAAGAATTTCTCCATTTATTGTTTCAATATTTTTTTATGATATCTAATAGGTGATTATATCCCAAAAACTAAAGCTTTAATAAAGTATATTTAACTTAAGCAGCAAATTTAATTCTGTATGTCCTTTGAAAACTGAATAGCGATAATAAATGGTTATTTAAAAGGATAGAAAGCTCGGGTATAGGGCTATTTATCAACCCCTTTATCAATCTCTTACAGTTTATTGCCGATATCTTAAACCCTAACCACACCTTTACACGTACTTCTCCCCTTACCGGCAGATGATCTATCTTGTACCTCCTGCGAAGTACCGAGGGGATACCCTCTATCCCGGCTCTTTTTTTAGCTAACTCTTGATATTCGGAGGTTCCCATCTTAGTGATAAGTAAAGAGCGGTGTAAAGTTTTCTCTGATACTTTAAGGAGGTAACTCTTTTTCTGTTCTATTACCAGACAATCTTTCCGTAAGGGACAATCGTTACAGTGTTTCTTATCAAAGTGTGCTCTATAGGATCCTTCTTTAAATTTACTGGTTATCGGTTGATGACCAGAAGGACATTTCTTTACCAGATGTTCTTTCTCATCTATCTCAAATTTATCACCATTACTATTTTTAGTTCCACCGATAAGATTAGTAGGGATCATCGTTATACCTCTGGCTAGAGCTTTGTTGTTTATATCTTCGGAGAAATAGGCACCATCTGTTAGGAGGGTAGCATCTTCTAATTTTTTAATGGTATCTTCAGCGAATTTCTGGTCACTGTAGGTATTTTTTTGTAAGTCATAGCCTTCTATCATCCGATTGTTATCATCAAACTTCTCTATGAGATTGGCGGTATAACCGATGTG
>Ga0307428_1001767_pt1 | contig 10461 bp, 9 predicted proteins | sample SalMarWE160240MG_FD_202161 | JGI IMG/M metagenome (GOLD analysis project Ga0307428, IMG submission 202161) | Salt marsh sediment microbial communities from the Plum Island Ecosystem LTER, Massachusetts, United States - WE1603-240 | ecosystem: Environmental > Aquatic > Marine > Intertidal zone >...
AACTGGTAACAATAAATGGGTTAGCAGACCTTATCATTAAGATTTCAGGGAAAGATATTACCAAAAAACATGATTTGACTAAACCCCAGGGAGTAAGGGGTAGAAATTCGGATAATACGTTAACAAAAAAAGTCCTGGGATGGTCCCCATCGATTTCCCTATATGAAGGCCTCCAAAAAACCTACCCCTGGATAGCTAATAGGATATAGGGGTTAGGATATAGGATATAGATTAGGATACAGGGGATAGGATATATGGTCTATGATTTGGAATTGAAGGTAATGAATGGAGATAGAAGACTAATTAAGATATTAACTAAGGAGAAAGGAGCCATTTACTTATAGGGTAAACCTGGATATTTCCTGACTGTGTATCTACCATCTTTTCATCTTCTTCTGTTAAAATTAATCCTTTTTTTATGCCTAATTCTTTCATTCCCTCTGTGAGCGTAGAAATTTCTCTATTTTCAACTTCTCTGTCATGAAGGGATGTAGTAACCTGAATTAGAGTTTCGGGTTCATTTTTGGTGTGGATAAGAAAATCTATTTCCTTTTTGCTTCTGGTTTGATAATAGTACAGTTCTTTGTTCTTTCTCTTTAATTCAAGAAAAACGATATGCTCAAGATATTGTCCTCTATTTTCTGAAAAACTAAAGCCAATGCTGTCTCTTATTCCATTGTCGATAATAAATATTTTTTTTGGACTAAGATTCTGTTTTTTTACCGAGTAACTATAACCTTTAACCACAAATAATAAGTAACTATCTTTAAGGAAATTTACATAATTCTTTACGGACATCACATTATTTATATTTGTTGCTCTTTGAAGACTTGAATATGTAAAAAGCGAACCTGCATTACTAACTATATATAATGATAAATCTCTTAAATCATCAACATTTCTTATATTATGCTTTGTTACTATATCCCTGAATATAACATCCTTATAGAGTCGTTGAAGCAATTCTTTCTCTCCATATTTTATATATTCAGGCATTCCACCTTCTTTGATATAACTGTTAAAATGAGATCTTATCAGTGCCCTATCCTTTGTCCTTAGGTGCCAATTAGCATCTGGCTTTACATTTTTCATTTTTAAATACTCTGCAAAGGAGAATGGAAGCAATTCAATATGTAGATATCGTCCTGTAAGTTTTGAACCAATCTCTCTTTCAAGGAGACTGGCACTGGAACCTGTAATAAAAATTTTATTCCTTAAATCGTAGAGCCTTCTAACAAATCTTTCCCAGTTGCTAACCGTCTGTATTTCATCAAAGAAGTATGTTTGGGAATCACCATATAATTCAATTAGCACCTCATTTAGGTTGTTAAAATCTGAAACCTTAAAATCAATGAGACGCTCATCCTCAAAATTCACAAAATAAAAAGGCTCATTTTTATAATACTCTTCAATGATTTGCTTGAGTAATGTTGATTTTCCAACGCGACGCAAGCCTGAAATCACTATAATATGAGGAATCTCAAGATATTTTTCAACCTTGTTTAGAATTTCTCTTTTTACCCAATCCTTTTTATCCTCCAAAAATTCTCGCTGATCAATAAGAACTTCTTTTAAAATACTCTTTTTGACCATAAAAAGCCTCCTTATAAATTTATTTTATTATCTTATTTTTAAATTAGTATTTTAAATATATATACTATTTTTAAATTGTCAATATAATATATCTATTTTTTCTTTAATATAGGTGCTAATTTATTCAAGTCAAGGGGTATAACATTATCGAGGTTGTGAAACCTCTCCCACCTATATAAGAAAATTCATCCTTACAAAAAAAGTCCTGGGTTGGTCCCCATCAATCTCACTAAAAGAAGGCCTCAAAAAAACCTACCCCTGGATAGCTAATAGGATATAGGGGATAGGATATAGAGAATAGGATACAGGGGACAGGATATAGATTAAGATACAGTTAGAAGGAGGATAAGTGGATGCTTTTAGGAAATTAAAAGTCTGGGGAAAAGCACATAGTTTGGTGCTTATTAAAAATATTTTATGCGGGATTGGAGGGAGGGGAGGTGAAAATAAAAAAGGGGGCAGGTTTTCCTGCCCCCTTTTTAGGGGTGTTTGTAAGGGCTATTAAGATCCTACCTTATTGTTGCAAGGTCACTTGATGGTCTATACTTCGTTTTGAATTGAGCGAATCTTTTATTAAATCTCATTTTAATTCCTCCCTTTTTATCTGTTAGACGTAAGTTTCAGGTAATTTGTTTCAACTGAAACTCACTTTTTTCTTTTTTTTATCCACATCCCTTAACTTTCTATGCAATCACAATAACTAAGTCAGAACATATACTATCATTTAAAAAGAAAAGTCAACCCCTTTTCCTAAATTTTTTTTATTTTAAATCATAACCCCTAATAATGCCACAAAGACGCGGAGTAATAAAGTTAAATAGTTGAGTCGTTATGTTGGTAAAAAAATAAAACTAACCCCTAAATCCTCGTCCCATATCACATATCCCTTATCACTTACCACTATAATCCCAGGGTTTGTATTGTTTGTTATTTCAGGATGAGGAATTTTCCTCTTAAATTTTGATTTTTATAATGGAACTGATAGAAATATATACCAGTTGGAGTATTTCTCCCTTTTGAATCAGAACACTCCCAGATGGCTCGGTGTTCCCCCCGAGTAAATTTTCTATGTATTAACCTTACTATTTTCCTTCCTGTGAGGTCAAATATATCAAGTTTCACCTGGCCTGGCAGAGGGAGATAAAATTTGAATGTCACTTTCCGGGATAGAGGGGTTCTTTCTATTTTGCAGATTGGGAGCCCATTGGAGTCTATTTCAGATATGGAAGAAAGACTGGAGTCTACGCGAACAGTATCGAGTGAAGGGATGAAATTATCCTTTGTTGCTGTAAGGAGCATAATGCCCTCAGTTTTTGGTATTATTGGTAGTGTCAATTTGCCGTCTAAACCAGTGTAACCTGTTGTATAAACCTCATCACCCTTCCAGAGACATACATAGGCATCTTTCACAGGTATAGTGGAAGTTGTAATTGTGACCTCGAAATCTGTTGATTCAGGGGGTATGGAATCAACAAAGGCTACATTGAGATGAGAGGGTATATCAGTCCAAATAGGCATGAGAGGGCAGCCGAACAGAGTGTGGGATAGATGGATAAAATGAGGATACACTTTTGTTCTGGATATTGCTTCCGCGGCGCCTATGTTAGAGAGACTATCATCGAATAAGGTTTCCAGGAAATGTAGATGCAACACCATTGAGGAAGTTTCCTTTGCATATCGAGTATAACCCAGGAAGGCTGGTCCGCCCTTTTTAGGTAGCATGGTAAAGGCTTCCCCTATGGATGGGCCGCAATATATATCAAAAAGGTCAAAATGTTCAAAGTCATAGGCGCCCTGATAACAGGAAGAAAGATACATAATACCGTAGTAATTCTCATTATTAAGAGAATCCAATCCATTACCTGTTTCTACTCTACAACCCCCATGCAGGTTATAGTGATATACCTCACAGGAATCGAGACTAACCAGAAAGTCTCTCTCTTCGCTCCCGTTATTATACCCTGGTGCAGAGACCGTTACCTGGTCGGGTGCACCGTGCCCGTAGAGGTTAAACCATCCATAATAGTTATTCATCCAAGCTACGACCTCGCTTCCCCACGGGTGAAATCCATAGGGACCCTCAAGCACTGTGGTATCGTGTTCAAAGTATGTTGGATACGAGCCATTTTCTATGATATATCCCGGTTCATCCCTGAGTTCATCGGCCCCCGTCCAGAAGACCCTCGTTAGATAACTATAGTTACCATTGCCTGGATTCCTTTCATAACTCAAGACCTTCTCAATCCAGTTCCCTATCTCTAAGTTGTTATTGCAAGGCAAACGTCCTACAAATAACTCTGAATAATAGTCAACAGAGTCGTCAATCGGCTCACCATAGAGATCATCTTCATCCACATTCCAGTTACCATCGAGGTCTGAGTAATATAGGTCGGAAGGCGGTTGCTCAGGGACGGTTGAGTCATTGTTCTCAGAGGTTCCATATCGCACTGGAACGATTTCTTCATCCCCTCCAAGCAATACCCACTGAGTCCCATTTGTATATGCATCCATAAGAAACCCACGAATAGCACCAGGGGAATCATATAATAAGGAGATAGGATCATATGAGTAGTTTTGGAGGATAGAATCCAGGCAGATAATATCTGCCTTTATTCCCTTACTTGTAAGCCAGTGGGTTAAAGGTAGGAAGGCATCCATCAGGGAATCAGCTGTGATCACTATATAAGAAGGATAAGAAGCGTCGGGAGCCTTATTTCTGATGCAAAGTCTATGGGAATAGAAAGGGATATCCTCATCATTATCCACTATGCTCGAAAGAACCTTCTGGATAATACGTCCCGAATAGGGTGTTGTGTATGATTGTCTTATTGGGGCTCTATTTGACGGACTGCAAAAGAGCTCGATTGTTAAATCGGTGAATAGAATGGTTTTGCCACTCTTAGGGTAATAGTCCAATGGATATACCAGGAGGGTTACTATCTTACTTCCCGCAAAACTCCCTGTATTTACAATCAAAGCCCTCACTCCAGGATAGGGTTTACAGGAGCGGTAAGACATTGAATCTATCGAAGAAGATTCTTTAAGGGGTAGGAAAGGTTCGATTTTATATCTGCCGGGTAGCGTATAAGATGAGTTTATTTCTATGTGTAAGGATTCTGCTTTTTGCCCATCCGGAATCAAAAGATAGATGTAGTCCAAAGGTAGGATAGGCTTACCTTGTTCTTCGGATACCAGAAGACCTTTGACCCTGATAATGTCCCATTCATTCTTATTTTCAAACTGAAGATTTTCAGGGATGCAAAGGTAGTTGTAAGTAACCAAGGGGACAGCCGATAAAGGGATACTAAGAATAAGGAAGAGTAAAATAATAAATTTTTTCATTAACCGATGTGTTTTTTTATTCCTCATTATTACAATTTGCTATGCAGGGCTTGATAGTCAAGTCCCAATTTTTATTTGTCAACGGAGCAAAAGCATCTTTTGTGAGACTAAGTACTCTCCTGTTTCCAAACGGAGGAAATAAACCCCGGAAGGTAAGTGTTCACCATTCTTATTGGTTCCTTCCCATTGGATTGAATAGTAACCTGCTTTCTGCACACCCTTAACAAGAATAGCCACTGATCTTCCCATAAGGTCATATACCTTAAGTTCGGCATTAACCCTCTTCGGTAGTTGATATTGGATCTCTGTCCTATTGGTGAATGGGTTTGGTTGGTTTTTCATAAGAGCGAATGTCATTGGTTTATCAGCAAGGGATACGCCAGTGACAATATCATCCTTGTTACCGAGTGCCCACATCAAAAGTGCGGGGTCGCTGGAGGCCTTAGCAGTTTGTCTCCTGAAAATCGCCTTTATCCTAAGTGTATCGTAGCTATTGGGATTCAGTGAAGAAAGGTTAACTGTGCAGAAGTAGCTGGTCTTATCAAAGAAACCAGTTGAATTATAAGGTAGGACCATGTCTGGTACGAGAGTCCAACTTCCATTACCTCTTTATTCAATCTGAATCCCGATGGAGTCATCTGCTGATAATTTTGTCCACTTTACCCCATCCCAATCGTTTCTATTGAGATTTTCAGTTGTAAGGTCGTTATAGACAACAGGAGGTGAAGTCAAATTTCCCTCAGTTTGTCCAGCATTAAGAATTACCGAATCACCCTGAACCGTTACATAATGTGTGGTGCATTGATTAAATTGAGCTTTAGCATCCTGATACCAATAGATATCCTCGGCCTCCATATCCATAGTAAAGGAACGAACTTCACTCCACAGAGACCAGTTGCCTGATTCGATAGAATCTGTTGCTCTTGTCCTCCAGTAAAAGAGGGTCTCAGCCTCTGCCGGAGTTAACCCAAGGAGAATTGCGGTAGTAACTGTATCGCCAGAGGAATGTATCCCTGTGGTTAGAGAAGAAGGATTGGGAAAGTTGGGATCCGGATCCCACTGGATTTCGTACTGGATATTTTCTCCTTCCGGGTCCATAGAAGAGACGGATACAGTGCATTGACAAGTTGGGAAATTGAATATTGCATTATCGAATATTCGAATGAGGGTAGGGCTGGTTGGCAACCCTCTTTTAAATTTTTTTTATTTTAAATCATAACCCCCACCGAAATGAAACCACAGATTTACACAGATAGATACTAATAAAAAACACACACCACCAAGAAAGTGAAACCGCAGATGGACACAGATTGACGCAGATAAAAACACGCACCACCAAATCCTAAATCCTATATCCTATATCCTAACCCCTGAATTGGACACTGATTTTCACTGATATCAACTGATTAACTACTAAATTCTAAAACTTGAAACTTGTAACTTGAAACTTTGAACTCAGTACTCTGAACCCTTACCACATATCACATACCACATACCACATATCCCTTATCACGTTAATCCTGACTTATTCTATCTTAAACCCCTATTGACATTGAATAATAATTCTGCTATTATAATACAAGAGGGGCACAATACTACAATTTTATAATATCTTAACCTTTTCAGTTATAGGGGTTATCTGTATTCTTTTTATAATTATAGACCCAGTAGGTCGGGGTTCAGATGGACGACCTTATTCTTTGAATCTGATTCACTGGTTATTCTTCTTGATTTTCTTTTCCATTACTCCTTTAATTCAGTACACTACGGGTCAGTTTCCTTTATGGCTTGATAAAGAAGAAGCATATCCTATTCTCCTTACGAATCTTCTTCTTATTACCTGGATTGGTTTCTATGTGGTTGGTTATTATATCAGGAAACCTAACAACAAGAAAACATCTTTTGCAGAAGAGCGATTAAGAATAGGGAAGAGAGGTGTTTTTATATCGGTTTACCTTTCCTTCCTTGTTCTAATTATTTTTCTCTACGTATTCGGACTTCGGAATATGCTCATAAGGGGAGTATACAGGGAAGTCTTATATACTATTCACCCCCATCACCTTATGATGTTCCTAGACAAGTTCCTGAAGGTTATCCCCGCGCTTTCACTCATAGGACTCCTTGTTATGCAGGGCAGATGGAAGAATAAAAAGCAGTGGTGGTTTTTGACCGGTTCTTTAGTCCTTGTCAATCTTCTTGTTAATAATCCTTTTGCTTGCTCAAGATATTGGGCAGGCACGGTTATCCTGGGATTCATCGTTTTCCTTTTTATAGGAAAGGGAAAAAAGAAAGGGTGGGTGCTTTTGACCCTACTTTTGGGAATACTCATACTATATCCTCTAAGTAATGAGTTCCGGGATAAAGCATTGAAAACGATCAAAGTGGAACAATTCAATGTAAATAAGCTTCCCATGCTTTATACCTCACCAAACTTTGACGCATATGAGATGGCTGTCCATACAGTGCAATATAGGAAAAGAGCTGGAATAACTTATGGGCGGCAGTTGTCCGGTCCGCTCCTGTTCTGGATACCAAGGAGTCTCTGGAAAGGGAAACCCGTAGGCTCCGGTAGAGTTGTTGCCCGTTTTTTTTCTATTCCCTATGAAAATTTATGTTGTCCCCTTCCTTTTGAAGGTTATATTAATTTTGGAGTATGTGGGTTGATACTATTTGCATTTGGATTTGGGTGGATACTATCGTCATTGGACGATTACTACTGGAAGACTTTCGGTCTTACGTTCCCCAGCATTCTCTCTGTGTACTATCCTTTTTTCCTTGGTTTTGTATTCTTTATGATGAGGGGTGACCTCCTATCGAGTTTTTCCTATACTGCAATGTTCATTATAGCAGGACTACAGCTTTTGATAAAATGAGCATGAAGATAAGGGTGCTAAATGTTCTTCTGGATGATAGGATCGGTGGACCATCAAGGCGCGTCTTATCCATGGCAAGGAAATTACACGATAAAGGAATAGAATATTTGATGTGTTTGCCAAAGGGCAATGGTGAAGTGCCTCTATATGCCAGGAAGCAAGGGATGACCGTCTATCAGTGTGAATTAGGAACGCCCCACTACATCCGTAGTATAGGGACCTTCTTTTTGAATATTCGTTATATCTTCAATTTTATCCCATCTATTCATTCCCTTGTGAAAATCATTAAAAAAGAGAAAATCAACGTTGTCCATGTCCACGGATTATTGAATTTACAGGGAACCTTAGCGGCATTTCTTACCCGAAGGAAGGTCGTATGGCATCTTTTTGGGACACTCTACCCGCAATATCTGGTTAAGGCACTACAACCATTTATAAAGCTCACTGCAGACAGGGTTGTAAACATATCAGAGATTACCAGGGATTATTACATTAACGGTTCAGGTATTGCGGATGTTGTAATCAGGGGACCTGTAGATGTTCAAGTATTTAACCCACTTTCCATCTCTTTGGAGGAAAAGAGCGTGCTAATGAAAGAGTTAAACCTTAATGATGATGATATCATCTTGGGCTCGGTTGGTAATATAACCTGGGTCAAGGGATATGAAAACCTGATAGAGGCGCTGGCTATCATTAAAAAGAAATATCACAGAATAAAGTTGCTTATCGTTGGAAAGATCTTGGATACGCAGATAAGTTATTACAGACGACTTACGAATTTAACGTCCTATTTCGGACTCGATGAAAATATTCGTTTCCTTGGAGAGAGAGAGGGTATCCCACAACTTCTCTCGCTTATGGATATCTTTATTCAGTCTTCCTTTGTTGAAGGGACACCGATCTCAATAATGGAGGCAATGGCGATGAGGGTTCCTGTTATAGCCAGCAGTGTTGGCGGCATTCCCGAGCAAATTATCGGGGGGGAAACAGGTATGCTCGTTCCAGCAGGTGACCCATCGGCAATTGCACTTGCTGTTTTAAACCTGATGGAGTCGGTAGAGTTGAGAAAGGAGATGGGAGGGAAGGCAAGGGAAACCGTAAAGGAAAGATTTTCACTGAGACACTGTGTAAGAGAGCACGAAAGATTATACAAAGAACTCATAAAAGGAAACCAGAGATGAACACAGATATAGTTAAATAGTTGAGTAGTTGAATCGTTATGTTGGTAGGAAAATAAAACTAACCCCTAAATCCTAAACCCTAAGACCTAAGAATGCCACGGCAAACTCACGGTTAACTCTTGATAAAAACTCATACCCCTAAATCCTAAATCCTAACCCCTAAAGAATGGACACTCGATGCTCACATACTCTTCCCCCTATTGACAATAGCCATAATTCTACTAATCTAAAAATCAGGTGGTATTAGCAGTGTCAAAATAAGGAGGGTATTTGTTAAAAAGGGCGTTTGATATTTTGCTTTCGGGCATTGGTCTTATTATCTCCTTTCCTGTATGGTTGACTGCTTCTATTTCCATTATTATGGAAAGTGGTGGTCCTATATTTATATCTCAGAAGAGAATTGGTAAGGACGGAAATATATTCCGAATGTTGAAGTTCAGGTCGATGGAGAAGGACACCCATAATAGAACTTTGATTAAACACAAAGAAATTTATAAAGACCATGTTACCCGGATAGGTAAGGTACTCAGGGCAACTGCAATGGACGAATTACCTCAGTTATTATCCATCTTTAAAGGCGATATGAGTTTTGTTGGGCCAAGGCCCTTTCATCCAGATGTGGAGATTATAGGTAGCAGATACAATAGACTTATGGATGTTCCTGGTTTTGATAAACGTTGTGGAGTGAGACCCGGTCTTACCGGTATTGCTCAGGTTTTTTGTGATAGAGAAGCTAAAACTGAGAAGAAGGTCAAGTATGATTTATTGTATATAAAAAAGCAGAGCTTTCTACTTGACCTTAAACTTATCCTCCTTTCGTTTTTGGTTACGGCGAGGGGTAATTGGGAGGACGGAAAGGCACCTAAATCTTAATCCCTAATTTCATAGGATAAATCCCTACAGAACAACGGGCTAAATTCCTACAAAAAAATCAGACAAATGCCGATACCTTTTTCTATTTATGTATCTATACTAAATAAATAATCATTCTATAGTAGCATCATTTGTTTGACTAGTATATAGACTTACTTGATTGAGGAAGGTTATAAAAAAAAATCAGGAGGCATCGGATGAAAGACAGGGAAAGGACAGAAGAGTAACGCATGGGTAAAGTTATTAGCAATGAACCATACTAAAATAATTACAAGAACAGGGAGTTATCCGGTTGCTATTATTAACCTTGGAGGTGGAACAATAAAGCGGGCATTTGACATAATCCTTTCAGGAATTGGTATTGTGGTGTCCTTCCCCGTATGGGTGATTTCATCCATAGCTATAATTATGGAAAGTGGTGGTCCTATATTTATATCTCAGAAGAGAATTGGTAAGGACGGAAATATATTCCGAATGTTGAGTTCAGGTCGATGGAGAAGGACACCCATAATGGAATTTTGCTTAAACACAAAGAAATTTATAAAGACCATGTTACCCGGATAGGTAAGGTACTCAGGGCAACTGCAATGGACGAATTA
>Ga0307428_1001768_pt1 | contig 10454 bp, 12 predicted proteins | sample SalMarWE160240MG_FD_202161 | JGI IMG/M metagenome (GOLD analysis project Ga0307428, IMG submission 202161) | Salt marsh sediment microbial communities from the Plum Island Ecosystem LTER, Massachusetts, United States - WE1603-240 | ecosystem: Environmental > Aquatic > Marine > Intertidal zone >...
CTCCTATATTCGTGGCAGGGGCCTAAGGCAGCATTACACATACTCAAAACCAGCAATTCAGACAATGCCTTCGTGGTAACCCGCGCTGGCAGGCTGTCAGGGTTAGTTACTGCCGAGCGTCTGGTAGAGCTAATCAAAAGGAAGGGTAATTCCCTCAAGGAGGCATTAGAGCCTGACCAGCTTACCGCCACCGCCGATATGGTGGTGGAAGATCTCTTTCCCCTGGCTGCCTCCACCAGGTATCCTATCGCTGTCGTTGATGACAAGGGCAAATTTATGGGTGAGATATACATCAGCACCATACTGAGCTGCATGATTCAGGAGAAAGTCGAGGGGGCAGAGACTGAGCAGGAGATAAAGGTTGATGCTTGAGTTCCCTGAGCTTCTTCAAATTCCGCTGGCAGAGTGGATTGACGCCAGTATGAAATGGATCCTGACTAACTGGGGAGCGGGGTTTGACGCTGTTGGCAATGCCATTTTGTTTGGCTTGCTGAATATCGAGCGGTTTCTCCTCTGGCTGCCGTGGATGGTGGTGGTTGCGCTCATAGGCATTACTGCCTGGCGAGTAATGCGCTTGTGGTGGGCAGGATTGCTTATGGCAGGACTGATGGTCTTAATCGGTAGCTTTGGCTACTGGGACCTGGCCATGATGACGCTGTCTATCATCGTCGCCTCGGTGATAATCTCCCTGGTTATCGGCATTCCTACTGGCATCGTTATGGCTCGGAGCAATGTGGTCGAGTCCGGGCTCAAACCGATCTTGGATGGCATGCAGACCATGCCCAGCTTCGTCTACCTGATTCCAGCGCTGATGCTTTTCGGCCTGGGCAAAGTCCCAGCGGTGTTCGCCACGATTATCTATGCTGTGCCGCCGGTCATTCGTTTGACCAACGTCGGCATAAGACAGGTCCCACACAGCGTGGTCGAAGCAGCTCAAGCCTTCGGCTCCAGCTCGCGGCAGATACTATTTGAGGTCCAGTTACCCCTGGCCATCCCATCAATCATGGTGGGTATTAACCAGACAACGATGATGGCACTGGCCATGGTAGTCGTTGCCTCAATGATTGGAGCAAGGGGTCTGGGCATGGAAGTACTGCTGGCCATCAACCGTATTCAAATAGGACGTGGCTTTGAGGCAGGACTCTGTATCGTATTGCTGGCAATAATCATCGACCGGATAACTCATGCTCTGGCAGTGCGGCAAGAATATACGGTGACAACTTAGAGGGAATTGAACCTGCAAACAGTGTGGCAGCACAGGGAAGTCGCTTGGTAGTATTACGACAACTGCACCGAGTAAGACAAATGGAACACCTTTGGGCACCGTGGAGAATAGAATACATACAGAGGGCAAAGGGAAGTGGTTGCATTCTGTGCCAGAAACCCAGAGAAAATGACGACCAGGCAAACTTCATCCTTTACCGAGGTGAAAATAACTTCGTAATCTTAAATGCTTTCCCGTATAACCCGGGCCACTTAATGGTAGCTCCTTACCGCCATGTAGCAAACCTGCAAGACCTAACAGACAATGAAGCAATGGAGCACTTTAGCCTGGTGAAGAAAAGTTTGGCTCTGTTGAAACAGGTACTCAAACCTGATGGCTTTAACATAGGCTTGAACTCAGGCAAGATCGCTGGAGCTGGCATAGAGGAACACCTTCACACTCATATAGTGCCCCGATGGCAAGGCGATACTAACTTCATGCCGGTGCTGTCCAATACCCGGGTGATATCAGAGGGGCTAACTGCCACTTACAAGAAACTAAAAGCTGCTATTGATTGAATTGCTAATCATGTTGAGGATAGCAGTAAATAGTTCTTATGTCATCCAGCTTCTTCTTGTGTAGAGATACCGAGCATAGCTTGAACTGCTCCCTCACTCCCACTAGGGATCAAACAAACAAGTTGGTCACCAGCTTCTAGAATAGTATCTGAAGCTGGTACCTGACATTCCTGCCCCTGACGTATCATCGTAGAAACAATAGAGCCCAAAGGTAAGGACAAGCTTTCCACCGATTTGCCTACCGCTAGTGAGCCCCCAGCTATTCTAATCAGCACAATCTCCAAACCCTTATCTTCAAGGCTCAAAAGATGAATTAAAGGAAACATCGAAATCTGCGCCTTAATATGTTCTAAAACAAGCGCCACACCATCTACAGTATGCTCAATGCCCAGCTTAGCAAAAATATGCTCATTCTTGGGATTATTAATCTTAGCGATGACCTTAGGAACATTAAATTTCTGCTTGGCTATCTGGCAGGCTGCCAAGTTATCATCATCTTCATCAGTGACAGCAATAAACATGCCGGCTCTGGCTATCCCTGCTTTAGTTAGCACTGCTACCTCGCAACCATCACCGCATAAAGATACGCTGCCTAATTCGCCCTCCATGCGCTCACACCTTTTGTGATCTTTTTCAATTATCAATATTTCATGGCCACTATTAAGTAACTCCTTGGCCAGATAATTACCTACTCCCCCACCACCAATAATTATGACGTACATTTATTTCTCCAATTTTTCCTTTAGTAAGCGAGCAAACACCACTGTGGGACTTATACCCTCAAGCCCCAAGCTCTCGTAAAATTCCTCTCGTAACGGGTCATAGATACGGCAGATTACTCTGGGAACATTAAATATTTCCTTGGCAATCTGAGCCGCCATAGCGTTTTTGTCATCCTCTCGAGTAACGGCCACAAAAGCATCGGCTTTCGTTATGTTTGCTTTTTGCAGCCCTTCTTCATCAGTAGCACTCTCCAAGAGAGCCGTGCCCTTGAAATCAGGTGGTAGTTTATCAAAGCTACTGGCATCCATATCGAGGATGCTTACTTTATGCCCTTCAGCATCAAGCAAGCGAGCTAATTCAGCTCCCACACGTCCACAGCCCATTATAATAACATTCATTACTTATCTTCAGTATATGCAGGCCCTCGGTATAGCAAAACCCGGCAGGGAGACTCTTTCAACACATGAGAAATAGTCTCACCTAAATCAAATATTCCAAGGGGCTTCTTGTAGCCAACTCCCATTACAATCAAGTCTGCCTCTCTTTCCATTGCTTCATCAACAATCCCCAGGCCGGCTTCCCGAGCCTGGAGCAAATCCGTTTCTATATCGCAATCCTCTTCAGCGGCAACATCCTCAGCGTGGGTAAGTACCTGCTCTGCTTTTTCAGCCGCTGAATCAACCAGAGCATCCAACGGAAGGCTTCTTTCCACTTCGATAACATAAACTACATAAATTTTGGCCTTCTGTTTTTTAGCCAATACACAGGCCAGTTTCATGGCTTCCTCGTCAGCACCACTCCCACTTACAGGAACTAAAATTTTCTTTGTTTCCACAAGCCAACGGATACTAAACTATCCTTCTCCATTAGTCAACAGGGGCTTTAACCCTTTTAGCAGTTCGTAGCAAGGGCAACTGCTTCCGATGACGAAAAACAAAATAAACGATAGCTCCAAAAGCCATCCAGCCAAAGCCAATCCATCTGGTATAAGGCTGCGTAACCACTACCATTAGCCAAATAACACTGGTAGCCACTAACCCCAGGATAGCTGTTACAGGTAACTCATACCCCCTAAACTTGATATTGCCCCTCAGCTTAAACGGCCGGGGAAGCTCAGGATGCTTTATCCGTAATCTAAGTATGGAAGCGTGAGCTAAGGCAAAGGCCAATAAAGAACCAAATACATACAACTCACCTAACTTGGCAAACACGCCCGTACCAAAAAATCCTGGAATTAGCAGCAGAATAGCCACCGAGGAAAATAGAATTATGGATTTATGAGGGGTTTTAAATCTGGGGTGAACCCCAGACAAAGCCGATGGTATAAGTTGAAATTTCCCCAGAGCAAAGGTTAACCGCGAGACACCCATGAGCCCGGCGTTGGTAGCAATAATCAGAATGGTAGCTGCCAATACAGCCACCAGGATAGGCAGAGCCTTGAGAACCACAGCTAGAAACAATCCAGCTATTGTCTCTCCAGGAGCTATGGTTGTGGAAAGTCCTTGGGCAATGCCAGCTACGGGATCCCTCGCCCATCCCAAAGCCAGCTCGGACGGTGTCATGGTGGAGAAAGCTGCCACAGATATGCCACTGAACAGCACCAGCACCACAACTATCATGAGAATTAATGCCCTGGGAGCGTTCACACTCGGGCGTTTTGTTTCCTCAGATAGCTGTGATACAGTCTCCACCCCAGTATAAGCGAGGCTAGCTATCGCAACGCCGAAAATCAAACCAGATGTTGTTGGCCAGTTACCAACAACATTCTGGAAAAAGACCTGTGGGTGAGGGGCAAAAAAGAACAAGATCGCCAGGATTATTATAAGCACCTGAGTTGCCACATCCAGTATGGCAAAAGCTATGTTCAAAATTGAAGATTCCTTGACCCCAATGACATTCAGCCACATCAAGAGGAAAACGATTCCCATAGCCGCAATTGTACCTATTGCTGCTGAATCTTTGAGCGGCTCCCAAAAATACCCCAAATAGGATGGAACGGTATAAGCAGAGATGGCAATGGTCACAATGTAGCTAAATGCCAGTGCACAACCTGCTATAGAGCCAAATAAATCGCCAAATCCCCAACGAGCAAAGCTGGCCGAGCCGCCAGCCTCAGGTATCATAGCCGTGCCCTCAGCATAGGAAAGGGCAGTGAAGGTGAAGAAAATACCAGCAATAAGGAGGACTACGGGGGTGGCCCCTGAAGCAATTAGAGCCACCAGGCCTAAGGCATAATAGATAGACGAGCCAACATTGCCGTAGCCAGCACTGAATAAGCCAAATACCCCCAGGACTCGTCTTAAGGGATGAGCTTTAACGCGGGGACGGCGAACAACTTTGTCACCTGGCTTTGGATGCCAACTGTCAACCAATAAACACTATCCTACTTTTTTGCTGGGCGATTTTAATTTCTTTTCCAACCATTGTCAACGGCCAACTTTTTTTTCAGCTCTTCTAGCCAAGCTATCGATTTGACCTCCCGCTGCAAAAGATACCTGATATACCCACGCATCACTTGTTCCAGTTCCAAAGCCAATTCCGATTTCAGAACCACCCGCCTCGCCGTAGCGTAGTCACACCTTTGCCATAAACGAAGGACCTTCAAAGCCTGCACCGAGATAGGATGAGCCGCAGGATCTTCTTGGCCGCAATTGGAGCACAAAATCCCACCCTGCCCAAAACCAAAAAAGTTGACCACCGGCCTGATGGACGAATTGCAGATGACGCATCGATGGAGTTGAGGGCGATAGCCAAGATAATCAAGAAGATGGAGCTCAAAGTAACGTAGCACGATTTCACTATTGTCAGATTGGCACAACCATGTCAAGGCGTTAAGCAATAAACTAAACAAACGGCGGTTTTCATTCCTCTCCATGGTAAAGACATCAACGAGTTCCAAAATGTAAAGGCCACAGGCCATACGCCACAAATCGTTCTTTAAAACAGGGAAAGCATCAATCGTCTGGCTTTGAGTAACAATATCAAGGTTGCGCCCTCTGGCTAACATCAGCAAGCTATAAGTCAGCGGTTCTACATTACCACCCAATTTGCTGCCTGGACGGTAAGCTCCCTTAGCCACTGCCTTCAGCTTACCAAGCTCCGGGGTGTAAATGGTAAGGATTTTATCAACTTCGCCAATCCTGGCTTCCTTGATAATAACGGCGTGAGTCTGATAACTCCGAGGCGCTCCCATCCCTTACGCTTTTAGAATTCCTGCCTGCCTTCAATGGCCTGACGTAAGGTAATATTATCAGCATATTCCAAGTCAGCACCAAACGGCAGGCCGCGAGCCAAGCGACTAATGTGGATGCCCAAAGATTGAATCATCTGCCGAAGATACATCGCCGTAGCTTCGCCCTCCAGATTGGGATTGGTTGCTAGAATCACCTCAGTCACCAAACCATCTTGAAGGCGCAGCAAAAGTTCCTTCACTTTTAGCTCGTCAGAACCTATCCCTTGCGCTGGACTAATAGTTCCATGGAGAACGTGGTAAACACCATTGTACTTTCCCGTTTGCTCCAGCGGAGGAATATCTGAAGGCCTCTCCACGACGCAAATCTTGGAATGGTCTCGCTCTCTATCCTGGCAAATAAGGCAAGGGTCACAATCAGTAATATTAAAACAAACCGAACAAAGCTTCATCTTCTCCCTCAAAGCCAAAATAGCCTCAGCTAAAGCTCTGGCCTCCTCGACTGGACTGCGCAGCAGATAATAGGCCAACCTCTGAGCACTCTTCGGCCCAATTCCAGGCAATCTACTAAGCGACTCGACCAGCCTAGTTACCGGTTCAGCAGTAGCTACCATCTTTCCTAATTGTTCAGCCTGCCGTCACTCTGAGCCTTTCGCTCCCTGTCACTCTGAGAGAGCGAAATAACCGAAGAATCTCGCTCAGGGTAACGTAAACTAGCTAATTACTTCCTCACTCCTTTATTTCAGCCCCCATTTCCAGCGCAGCCTTAATCAAAGGGCTTTGTTCCTTTGGTTGTGGCATTTTCCTCTTCTGATCGACTAAGATACATTTTATCTTGTATGGCCGACCAAAAACCTCTTCGAGCTTTCTCTCCACTAAATGGCGGTATTTGGGATCTTCTATCTTTTCTTTATGGAAAGAATAGTAAAAGCCCAATACCAGAGTGTCATCTTCAAGGGCTAGTGGCTCACAAGCACTACGCAGAAAAGCATCTAAATTCCCGCTGGATCCCTCCCCTCGCAAAGACTGAATGAACTCCCTCCATCGACCACTGAAGTAGTCAAAATCCTGGGAAACTTCTCCACCTAAAGCCTCAGCACTATGCACCACCTCAGGAATCTCAGTCTCCTGGGAGGGTTCAAATACCTCCTGAGATGAGGCGGTAACCTCGGCTGCCTCTGGCAATTCAGCTGCAACTGGCTGCTCTTGCTCGATAGCTGAAGACAGGACACTGTCCACCAAAGCTAACTCCAAAGGCAAGGCAGTGTAACTATCACTGCGAAATTCTATACTGGAAAAAAGTTTGACCACTACCAGCAAGTAATTAAGCGTGGTGGCAGCCACAAGACTTTTCATCTCAGCTAAATCCTCAGGGGTAACGTCCAGAGCCCCTTCGCAATCAGACTTAGCCAACAACAATCCCCGAAGGTATTCTACCAACTCCAAATTGAACTGACGAAGGTCAATGCCATCGTTACTAACGCTATTTATGACTTGCAGACCAGCGGAAACATCCTTATTGACAATATGTTTTGCCAGTAGTCTGACCCGTGAATCACCAGTCAGCCCTAACGCTGTCTGAACCTGACTAAAATCGATTTGATTGCCATAGTAGGTCAGTAACCGCTGCAATATATTCTCGGCGTCACGCAGGCTCCCCATAGCCGCCCGGGCAATAAGCCTCAAAGGCTCAGCACCAACATGAGCATCCTCTTTCTGGCATATTAATTCCAGCTTGCCCATTATCGCCTGTTGAGACAGGCGATGAAAATCGAACCGCTGGCACCTCGACATAATAGTAGCTATCACCTTATGCGGTTCCGTAGTAGCCAGGATGAAAATAACGTGAGGAGGCGGCTCCTCCAAAGTCTTTAGCAAGGCGTTGGAAGCCGCCTCAGTAAGCATGTGAACTTCATCTATAATGTACACCTTGTAGCGAGCAAGGCCTGAGGCATAGCTTACTTTTTCCCTGAGACTTCTAACCTCATCAATGCCGCGATTGCTGGCAGCATCTATCTCTATTACATCTAAGGATCTCCCCTCAGTAATTAAGCGACATATATCGCAGTCATTGCATGGCTCGCCACCTACCTGATTGAGACAATTAACCGCCTTAGCCAAAATACGCGCTGTGCTGGTTTTCCCTGTGCCTCGGGGACCGCAAAAAAGGTAGGCATGGGCTATTTTCCCGCTCTCTACAGCATGGCGAAGAGTCTGAGCCACCGGCTCCTGCCCCACCACCTCAGCTAATGTCTGTGGACGCCACTTACGGTAAAAAACTTCAGAGTTCATCTGTTACGCTCTTATTATACTCTCCGCGACCAAATGAAGGAAGTTCTTGCCACAAGCTACTGGTTCGTGCCCGCCCCGATGATAGATATGGTTTCGTCATAATTCTCAGTTAGTTCTTTGATGGCTTGCTCTATAGCTGGTTTGATCTCTTCAGGAGCTTTGCTCAGAGCATACCTTAGCATGGCCAGATTCTCATCGCGACTTTGATTGAGCACTAACCTCAACTCTTCACCAACCTCACCGACATCATACCCTGCTACTTCTTCCTCAGAGGGACTTGTCATCTCCGTTTCAGTCGAAGGCACAGCACTAGACGAGGGAGACACCTCTCCAGATGGAGTTGGCTGAGCTGGAGCTTCTTTTGTCACACCACCCCTGGCTTCCCAGTCTCCTTCCACCACGTATACCTCATCCACATGATCGGCAACTTGCTTAGCCAAGATGCTAATTTTCTCGCTCTTACCCTGACGAGCCAACTCAGTCATTTCAGCCGCCCTCCGCTCAGCAAACTGAAGATGAAGCTTCGCCTCGTCCACATCAGAAAAAGCTAATGTCATCCTCACCTGCTCTGCAGCCAACTTGGCAGGATAAAGAGCATCATCAGGCAAAGCATTCGCCGCGGCAGCAACCGCCCCTATACCAGCAAGCAAAACAACCAGAACGGTAGTCATAGCCATAGCCCACTTCCTACGCCAAACAGGAATTCTAGTTCTCTTTTCCGACTCCTCGTGCCTGGCATAAAACATCGCCTGAAGCCGATACTGGGCCCTCGCCTTATACTCAGCATCAGGCCGAATAGCAGCGGACTCCCGCATAAGCCTAAGGCTAGTCTCGAGCAAAGGCCCCAACTTGGATGCCTGTTCAGGATAAGCACTGAGGCAAGCTTCAATACTTTCGCCTTTAAATACGCTCTCTAGACACTCATTCAGAATATCTTCCATTTTCGCTATCCCTATTTATTACCCACCATCATCTTCCTTAATGCCACTATTCCATTATATTGCAAAGCCTTTACCGTCCCCGCACTTTTCCCCAACGCTTCCGCTATTTCAGCAGTAGAAAGCTCAGCACCAAAACGGAGTGAGATTACCTCACGTTGGCTTGGGGACAACTTCTTTATATTGTCCCTTAATGCCACAATTTCAAATTTCTGCTCAGCAATGTGTGCCGGATTTGATTCATCAACCGGGGCCACATCATCATCGTCTAAATCTACCTTCTCCACCTTACCCTGTTTCCTAAAGTAATCAATCACCTGGTTATGAGCGATGCGAAATATCCAGGAGGCAAAAGGCAAATTTCGCCACCTATAAGAGCCAATCGCCTCCAAAGCTTTAACAAACACATCCTGAGTCAAATCCTCAGCTTCAGTTCCGTTGCCCACTTTGAGATAAACATAACGATATATCTTATCGAAATGCTCCTCATAAAGCTGAGCAAAGGCTTTCCCATCGCCCTTTATCGCTCGCGAGACTACATCCTTTTCAATAGACATCAAACTGATGTCTATTATATAGGAAAACGAAACTAGTGAGCGTGCCAGACAACTATATTCCGCCAACCAGATAAACGAGCCGAAGGAGGAATTAGAAAAACAACCCACCACATCAACGAGGCTAAGATGCTTAGCCAGAGTCCGATATTAATGGGCTTAGGAACCTTTGCTAGCTTGCTTCTCAGCCCAATTACCCACCCAGGGCAACTTCCACATCTTCCCGCTGTACGCCAGAATCATGAGGGCAATCCACAGGCCAACAATTAGAATCCACACAATCGTGCCAAGGACTCCCGATAAAACAGCTAGCCCAGGTGAAAAGGTAGTAACTGCGATAGCAGCAAGAATCCCCGATACAATAATCTGAGCCACCGTCAACACTCCAAAGGTCATAATGGATTGCCAGGCATGGAATTTAACCAATTTGCTCTTTTTCTCAATCACCAAGAAAACTATGCCTGAAATCCAGCCACCAACATAACAAAGAAGCCCGGCTACATTGGTTGACAGCCCAGTGCTGGTCTCAGAGGATGCTCCGGATGATTGAACAGAAACACCCAGCTCAGCGCCACACTTAGAGCAAAACTTAGCACCATCAGGATTTTCAGCTCCACATTTGGGACAAAACATTTTTCACCTCCTGTCTCTCTATCCTATCTATATAATGCAATTCAAACCACAGTTTTGTCAATAGCTTATAACCCTTTGCCAGCAATATAGGCAGCAATATCAGCAAGACGGCAGCTATAGCCCCATTCATTATCGTACCAGGCTAATACCTTCACCATATTGCCATCAATAACCATTGTGCTCAGGGCATCGAAAATAGCACTGGCCGGATTGCCTTTGAAATCTGAGCTCACCAAAGGCTCAGCGCAATATTCCATAATTCCCTTGAGCTCCCCTTCGGCAGCCGCCTGAAAAGCACTATTGACCTCTTCAACAGTTACATTTCTACCCAGGTCGGCCACA
>Ga0307428_1001770_pt1 | contig 10448 bp, 9 predicted proteins | sample SalMarWE160240MG_FD_202161 | JGI IMG/M metagenome (GOLD analysis project Ga0307428, IMG submission 202161) | Salt marsh sediment microbial communities from the Plum Island Ecosystem LTER, Massachusetts, United States - WE1603-240 | ecosystem: Environmental > Aquatic > Marine > Intertidal zone >...
TATCCCGAGGCGCTTACCTTTCTTTCCCGCAGGCCTCGATCGGTGGTGACGTCGGCGAAGACCGGCGAAGGACTTCCGGAGCTTAAGGAGGCCATTGCAGAGACCTTGAACACCCTCGAAGAGACGAGGGCTCGATCCAAGGCGGGAGGCCGGGCCTGAGACATCATACAGCGGTGGACGCCGCCTGGAAATCATCATGGCAGGCCTGGGAGGTGAGGAGTAAGGACGGTGATCTTTAATCTCCCCAATGGATTGACCTTACTCCGCTTAATACTGGCGCCGATGATTGTCGTGCTGCTCATCAATGATGCGTTCGCATGGGCGCTGGCCATCTTTTGCCTAGCCGGGATCACAGATGGGCTTGACGGGTACTTCGCGCGATCCTTGCGCGAAAGAACAGCGTTGGGGCGGGTCTTTGACCCGGTCGCTGATAAGATCCTTTTGGGCTCAGTGTTCTGTACCTTGGCCTTTTTGGGCCACCTGCCCCTGTGGCTCGTCGTGATCGCTGTGGGACGGGATCTCGTGTTAGTCCTGGGGTCCTGTGCGTTGTATAGCGCGACTGGGCGTCTCGGCTACCCGCCCTCAATGATCGGGAAGCTCACCACGGTGCTGCAGATCCTGACGGTTGTCGTGGCCATGATGGTGGGAGAGGGCGATGGCGTCCTTGCCGCTCTGATCTGGGGGACGGCGGCCGTGACCACCCTCTCGGGGCTCGACTACACGTACCGGGGGGCAGTGGAGTTGATTTTTGGCTCGCGGAACGCCTCGCCCGCCTAGAAGAGGCGTCCGCTCGGTTTCCGCTTTTCCTACCCTTGCTGCCTTTCATCTTGGCTCATTGAGCCTGCCTGTCAGTGCCAATTCTCGCCCGTCGTTGCGTGCGTCTTTCCAATGCAGTATCCTTATCGTGCGTTCACGGTAGGTATGATGGGAGCGGATGCACATGAGAAGCTTGGTCACGGTTGCCATCGTCGGTCGTCCCAATGTTGGAAAGTCGACCCTGTTCAACCGGCTAGTCGGAGGACGTCGTGCCATCGTCGAGGCGACCCCAGGGATTACGAGGGATCGCAACTATGGAACCGTCGAGTGGCGGGGGCGTTCCTTCTTAGTAGTGGATACCGGCGGCTTTGAGCCGACAAGGCCCACCCCCATCGCTCAACGGGTGATCGAGCAAGCTCACTTGGCCATGGACGACGCAGACGTCATTCTGTTACTGGTGGACGCCAGGGAGGGACTTACGCCTTACGATGAAGAGATCGCGATGCTCCTTCGACAGAAGACAGAGAAACAGGTTCTCCTCGTGGCTAACAAGATGGATACGTCGAAACAAATCTCTGATGCTGCCGACTTTTACCGTCTGGGCTTTTCCGATGTCGTGCCTATTTCCGCCGAACACGGGACTGGAGTCGGAGAACTCCTCGATTATCTACTGAGTCTTCTTCCCCCGCCGACGAAAGAGCAAGCTCCGTTGGACGCAGTAAACATCGCCGTAGTGGGACGGCCCAATGTGGGCAAGTCGTCTCTGGTGAATCGGATCCTGGGCGAGCCCAGGGTCATCGTCAGTCCCGATCCCGGAACCACTCGAGATGCCATTGATACGCCATTCACATACCAGGGACAACAGTATGTCTTGGTCGACACGGCGGGGATCCGGTCTAAGAGTCGAATCACGCATCGATTTGAGTATTACAGTGTGCTGCGGGCGATTAAGAGCGTCGAGCGCTGTGATGTGGCCCTCCTTCTGCTCGATGCGACGACTGATGTGGTCCGTCAAGATGCCCGAATCGCCGGCATTACACGCGAGGCAGGATGTGCCTCCATCCTGGTCGTGAACAAATGGGACCTCGTGGAGAAGGAGGCACGGGTGGCCGACCGCTATATCCTCCGCCTTCGGGAAAAACTGGGACATCTCGACTATGCCCCGGTCCTGTTCGTCTCGGCCCTCACCGGGCAGCGCGTATTCAAGGTCTTCGGCGGAGTGGAGCGCGTCCTAAAAGAGCGGGATCGCCGTATCCCGTCGAAGGAACTCAATCGCTTTGTCGACAGGGCCGTCACGGAGCACCCGCCCCCGTCCCCCAAGGGGCGGCAAATCAAGATTCACTACGCGACCCAGCTGCGATGCCGGCCACCTACCGTTAGCCTGGTCACGAACGATCCTAAAAGCATCTCCCCGTCCTATGTCCGATACCTTGTGAATCGGTTTCGAGAAACCTACGGGTTCGAAGGAAACCCCATCCGCCTTCGCTTTCGAGGAGGACGCTCCCGACCGGGCGGTTAGTCAGTGAGCCGACCTTGACAAACGCACCGCGTCATGATATGTCTGTGGTGAAATTCTGCCGTACGAATCCGCAAGTGGCACTGCTCTCTTCGGTCAGCAGTCCACTCTTCTTTTGTTTAACGCATCGTGCATAACGGGAGGGACAATCGTGAGTAAAGGACTGACGGGTCGCCGAATCCAATTCAAAGCCGATCAACTCGTCGTCCCCGACGACCCCATCATTCCCTTCATTGAGGGGGATGGGATCGGGACGGATATCTGGGCGGCGAGCGTGCGGGTCATCGATGCGGCCGTGGAAAAAGCCTTCGGCGGGCAGAAACGGATCGTGTGGAAGGAGATTCTCGCCGGGGACAAGGCCCATAAGGCAACCGGGGAGTGGCTCCCGCCGGCGACCGTGGACGCCATCCGGGAGTACATCGTCGCCATCAAGGGGCCGCTGACCACCCCCGTGGGGGGCGGCATCCGGAGTCTGAATGTGGCGCTGCGGCAGATCCTGGATCTGTTCGCCTGTGTCCGGCCGGTCCGTTACTTCAAAGGGACGCCGAGCCCGGTGAAGCACCCGGAGAAGATGGACATCGTCATCTTCCGGGAGAACACGGAGGATGTCTACGCCGGGATCGAGTGGCAACAGGGGACGCAGGAAGCGAAGAAGCTCATCGCCTTTCTTACGCAGGAAATGGGGGCCAAGATTCGGCCCGATGCCGGCATCGGGATCAAGCCGATCAGTGTGACGGGCACCAAGCAGCTCGTCCGGATGGCGATTCAATACGCGCTCGCCCGCAAGCGGAAGAGCGTGACCCTGGTGCACAAGGGCAACATCATGAAGTACACCGAGGGGGCGTTCCGGGACTGGGGCTACGAGCTGGCGCGGGAGGAGTTCCCCCACGTCACGATCTCCGAAGACGATGTGTGGGCCAAACACAAGGGCCGGGCCCCGGAGGGGGTGGTGGTGATCAAGGACCGGATCGCCGACAGTATGTTCCAGCAGATCCTCACCCGGACCGACGAATATGACATCCTTGCGACCCCCAACCTGAACGGGGATTTCCTCTCGGATGCCTGTGCCGCCCAAGTGGGAGGACTGGGGATTGCGCCGGGGGCGAACATCGGGATCCCCACGGCCCTGTTCGAGGCGACCCACGGGACGGCGCCGAAATATGCCGGGCAGGACAAGGTCAACCCCGGCGCGGTCATCCTGGCCGGGGCCATGATGCTCGAGCACCTGGGCTGGCAACCCGCGGCCGATCGCATCTACCGGGGGATGGAGCAGAGCATCCAGCAGAAGGTGGTGACCTATGACTTCGCCCGCTTGATGGCCGGGGCCACCGAGGTGAAGTGCTCCCAGTTCGGGGACAGCATTATCAAGAATATGGGGTAGGCGGGTCCGACGTCCGAAGTCTGAAGTCTCTAACGGGGAGGGCATCGGACAACGGACCGCCGGAGGCAATGATGCGTATGCGACCGAAGGTGTCGGTGGTGGGGGCAGGAAATGTGGGCGCGTCCGTGGCACAGTACACCGTCGAGAAGGAGCTCGCGGATGTGGTGCTGGTGGACATCATCAAAGGGCTTCCCCACGGCAAGGCCCTTGACCTCCTGCATGCTGGACCGATACACGGCTACGACTCCCAGCTGATCGGAAGCAATGATTACGGTCCCACGGGTGAGTCCGACATCGTTGTGATCACGGCCGGGCTCGCACGCAAGCCCGGGATGAGCCGGGATGATCTCCTCTTCAAGAATGCAGAAATCATGGGCGCGGTGGTAGATCAGGTGGCTGCGCGATCCCCGAGTGCGATTCTGATTGTTGTGGCGAATCCACTGGATGCCATGACATATTTGGCGTGGAAGAAGAGTGGTTTCCCGACGGAGCGGGTTGTGGGCATGGCGGGGATCCTGGACTCGGCGCGGTTCCGAACCTTCGTCGCGCTCGAGTTGGGGGTTTCTGTCGAGAATGTAAGCGCCTTTGTACTGGGGGGTCATGGAGACACCATGGTTCCGCTGCCGCGCTACTGTACGGTGGCAGGCATCCCGATCACCGAGCTTCTCTCCAAGGAGCAGATCGATGCTATCGTCGACCGAACGCGGCACGGAGGGGCAGAGATTGTCAACCTCCTGAAGGCCGGCGGGGCCTACTACGCCCCGGGGGCAGCGGTGACCGAGATGATCGAGGCGATCCTCAAAAACAAGAAAAAAATTCTTCCATGCGCTACCTACCTCAACGGCGAGTATGGCATCAAGGGACTCTACGTGGGGGTTCCGGTCAAGCTCGGCCGAGGCGGGGTCGAGCAGGTGATCGAGGTCAAACTCCGTCCCGAAGAGCAGGCCGCCTTCGAGAAGTCCGCCGAGTCGGTGCGAGAACTGGTGAAGAAGTTGAAGCTCTAGCAAGAAGAAGGAGAACACCACATGGTCAAAAAGGTCCTGACGGATCAACGCGGACAGGTTGCGGGCACAATGCCGCTCCGGAAGGATACGTGGTGGGTCCAACCAATGCTGACGGTGGTTGGACTGGGAATCTTCATCGTCTATACCACCTGGGCCGCATTCCAGAACGCACACTACTATGCCGACCCATACCTCTCCCCCTTCTATTCTCCATGCATTTCCGCCAATTGCGAGCACCTGACTCTTCCCCTCGTGGGCCGCTGGTGGACCTGGTCCCCGGCATTCTTGATATTATGGGCCCCGGGCATCTTCCGCCTCACGTGCTACTATTACCGGAAGTCCTATTATCGCTCGTTTTGGTGGGCGCCTCCCGCGTGCGCCGTGCCCGATGCTCGGAGGGGCTATGACGGAGAGACACGCTTCCTGACCTTCCAGAACATCCACCGCTATACCTTCTATATCGCGATCGTCGTCATCCTCTTCCTCGCCTTGGATGCGATTCATGCTCATCACTTCCCTGATGGTTTTGGCGTAGGCGTCGGTACCCTCGTACTGTGGGCCAATGTGATTCTCCTTTCCCTCTATACCTTCTCGTGTCACTCGTGCCGGCACCTCTGCGGCGGTAGGCTCGACGTCTTTTCCAAGGCTCCCACCCGGTACCGGATGTGGTCCCTGGTCAGCGCGCTGAACGAACGCCACGCACTCCTTGCCTGGATCAGCCTGGTGGGCGTGGGTCTTACCGACCTGTATATCCGCCTTGTGTCTATGGGCATCATTACAGACCTGAGGTTACTCTAATGACACGCGATAAATACGAGACGCACGACTACGATGTAATTGTCATCGGGGCGGGGGGGGCTGGGCTCCGCGCCGCCATCGAGGCCTCGGCCCACGGGGTGCGGACCGCCTTGATCTGCAAATCACTCTTGGGAAAGGCCCACACGGTGATGGCCGAGGGAGGCATCGCGGCGGCCCTGGGGAACATCTACCCCGAGGACAACTGGCGGGTCCACTTTCGTGACACGATGCGCGGGGGCAAGATGCTCAACAATTGGCGCATGGCGCAGCTCCACGCGCAGGAGGCGCCGGCCCGTGTCCTCGAGCTGGAGCAGTGGGGCGCGCTGTTTGATCGGACCAAGGATGGCCGGATCCTCCAACGCGACTTCGGGGGCCACCGCTACGCACGCCTCGCGCACGTCGGCGACCGCACCGGCTTAGAGATGATCCGGACCCTACAGCAGCATGCGGTCCACAAAGGGATCGATGTCTTCATGGAGTGCACCATCTTCCGCCTGTTGAAGGACGGAAACCGGGTCGCTGGGGCCTTTGGATACTGGCGGGAGAGCGGACGCTTTGTCGTGTTCACGGCTAAGGCGGTGGTCCTCGCGACAGGCGGCATCGGAAAAGCCTGGAAAATCACCTCGAACTCCTGGGAGTACACCGCCGACGGCGTCACAGGCGCGCTGGAGGCTGGGGCTGAGCTCATCGATATGGAATGTCAACAGTTTCATCCGACGGGGATGGTCTGGCCTCCGAGCGTTCGCGGCATTCTGGTCACTGAGGGCGTGCGTGGGGATGGGGGAGCACTCAAAAACTCGCGCGAAGAGCGTTTTATGTTCAACTACATTCCCGAATTTTTCCGGGCAGAGACGGCTGACACGGAGGCCGAAGCTGAGCGATGGTACACCGATAAGAAAAATAATCGGCGGACCCCCGATCTGCTCCCGCGCGATGAGGTGGCTCGTGCGATCAATGCGGAAGTGAAAGCGGGGCGGGGAAGTCCTCACGGCGGCGTTTTTCTTGATATCGCTACGCGGCGCGATGCCGAGTACATCAAGCGCCGTCTTCCGTCTATGTATCACCAGTTCAAGGAACTGGCAGATGTCGACATCACCAAGGAGCCCATGGAGGTGGGCCCCACGGCTCACTACATGAACGGCGGGGTACGCGTTGACGCGGATACCGCCGCAACGTGCGTGCCAGGTCTGTTTGCGGCAGGAGAGGTGGCTGGCGGACTGCACGGGGCGAACCGCCTCGGCGGGAACTCACTCTCGGATCTGGTGGTGTTCGGGCGCCGAGCGGGCTTGTACGCGGCTGAATATGTGAAGAACTTTCCGGGAAGTCTCACGATTGATGCGGGCCATGTCGAGACGATGGCCCGGCAGTGTCTCGAGCCATTCGAACGGAGTGGGACAGAAAATCCGTATACGATTCACCAAGACCTCCAAGAATGCATGCAGGGCATGGTGGGGATTATTCGGACTGAGGGGGAGCTGAAGAAAGCACTGGGCGAAATCGCGGTGCTGCGCGAGCGGACCCGTCGAAGCAAGATCGGCGGAAACCGCGCGTATAATCCCGCCTGGCATCTGGCCCTCGATTTGGACTCGTTGCTGACGGTTTCAGAAGTCGTGACGCGAGCCGCGCTGGAACGAAGGGAGAGTCGAGGGGCCCAGACGCGCGAGGACTATCCGCGGATGGATCCAGCATTCGGCAAAGTCAACGTCGTGGTGCGGCAGGCGGGAGGAGAAATCACCGTTTCCCAAGAGCCGTTGCCGGAAATGCCTGAGGACCTCAAGGCGCTATTCGACGGAGGCAAATAAATGGTTGAATTTAGCTTTCGCGTTTGGCGGGGCGACAAGAAGGGTGGCGCCTTCCAGGAGTACCGTGTCCCCGTCGAAGAGGGAATGGTGGTCCTCGACGTTATTCACCGAATCCAAGCCACGCAGGCCAACGATCTCGCCGTCCGGTGGAACTGCAAGGCAGGCAAGTGCGGCTCCTGCAGTGCCGAGGTCAACGGAAAGCCACGGCTCATGTGTATGGCCCGGATGAGCCTTTTTTCGCCCGACGAGCCTATCACTGTCGCCCCCATGAAAACGTTTCCCCTTATCAGGGACCTGGTGACCGATGTGTCGTACAATTACGAGGTGGCCAAGCAGATCCCGACCTTCAAACCGGGGCCGCCCGAGCCGGATGGCACCTATCGGATGATGCAGGAGGACATTGACCGACCGCAGGAGTTCCACAAGTGCATTGAATGCTTTCTCTGTCAGAACGTCTGTCATGTGATCCGAGATCATCCGGATAAAATGAGGGCATTTGCCGGCCCGCGGTCCTTTGTACGCATCGCAGCCCTCGAAATGCACCCCCTGGACACCCATTCCCGGACCGAACTACTCCGTGCGAAAGCAGGGCTCGGATTTTGCAACATTACCAAGTGCTGTACCGAGGTCTGCCCGGAGCATATTCACATTACGGACAACGCCATCATTCCCCTCAAAGAGCGGGTGGTGGACGAATACTACGATCCTATCGCGCGGCTCATCAAGATGGTCACGGGAAAGAGATAAGCCGTGGAATTCCACGGGGGAAAATCGGGGTCGGACGAGGCATGTCTTCCGGCGAGGATGGCCCGCCGGTTTCACAGGCGGGCTGCGTTCCCGGGCATTCGACGCACCTAGTATGACGCGATAACCCTAGACTACGAGAGGTCGAACCACGTGAAGATTCACGAATATCAGGCGAAGGCGATCCTTGCAGAGTTCGGAGTGCCGGTCCCACGCGGGCGCGTCGCTGGAACGCCCGACGAGGCGCGGGCGATCGCACAGGAGCTCGGCGGGACCGTGGTGGTCAAGGCACAAATCCATGCGGGAGGCCGAGGCAAGGGAGGCGGGGTGAAGCTTGCGAAGTCTCCAAAGGAGGCGGAGCAGCTTGCATCTCAAATCCTAGGGATGATGCTCAAGACCCATCAAACCGGGCCGGAAGGGCAGCAGGTGAAGCGCGTGCTGGTCGAAGAAGCCATGGATATCCGCCAGGAGCTGTACCTCGGGATCGTGATTGACCGCGCGGTCGGATTGCCGGTGATCATGGCCTCTAGTGCTGGTGGAATGGATATCGAGGAAGTGGCCCAGACCCGGCCGGAGGCTATCACAAAGGTGCACGTGGACCCGTCCACGGGTGTCCGGGGCTATCATACTCGCAAGCTGGGATTCGGGCTCGGCCTCACCGGGGACACGCTCAAGGGGGTGGCCGATTTCGTGATCAGGCTGTACCGCGCTTTTGAGGCCAAGGACTGTTCCCTGGCCGAGATTAATCCTCTCGTGATTGCAGGGGATGGCCGGCTGCTCGCCCTGGACGCGAAGATGACTTTCGACGACAATGGGATCTTTCGCCACCCCACCGTCTTGGCGCTGCGCGACGTGGACGAGGAGTCGCCCCTAGAGGTCGAGGCCTCAAAGCACAACCTGAGCTATATCAAACTGGACGGAAACGTGGGGTGTATGGTCAACGGCGCCGGTCTGGCCATGGCCACCATGGACATTATCAAGTTGGCTGGGGGAGAACCAGCCAACTTCTTGGATGTGGGGGGGGGTGCCAGCGCTGATCAGATTGAGAACGCCTTCCGCATCTTGATCTCGGACGGAAACGTCAAGGTCGTCCTGATCAACATCTTCGGCGGTATCCTGCGGTGCGACCGGTTGGCAGAGGGAGTCATCAAGGCAGTCACGGCCCTGGGTGTCACTCTCCCTATCGTGATTCGGATGGAGGGGACCAACGTGGAGCTGGGGAGGCAAATGCTCAAGGAATCAGGGTTGAACTTTGCGAATGCCAAAACCATGGCTGAGGCCGCAGCGTTGGCTGCCCAAGCCGCCAAAGGAGTTCAGGGTTCATGAACCCTGAAGCATACACCATGAACGAGAGAGTGGGGCATGAGCATCTTAGTCAATGAGCAGACGCGGGTGGTCGTACAGGGGATTACGGGGAAAGAGGGGAGTTTTCACGCCCGAGGTTGTCTGGAGTATGGGACGAAAGTCGTGGCGGGGGTCACTCCTGGCAAAGGGGGGATGCTCCATGAGGGAATCCCCGTCTTCAATACCGTCGCCCACGCAGTCAAGGAGGCCGAGGCGAACACTTCCCTGATCTTTGTTCCGCCTGTTTTTGCCGCCGACGCCATTCTCGAGGCGGCCGACGCTGGCATCGGCCTGATCGTGTGCATTACCGAAGGCATTCCCGCGTTGGATATGATAAGAGTTTCGCGCTGTCTCCAAGGGCAGGCCTCGCGATTAATCGGCCCCAACTGTCCGGGCGTGATCTCCCCCGGTCAGGCCAAAGTGGGCATTATGCCTGGCCACATTCATACGCCAGGACCGGTCGGTGTTGTCTCCCGAAGTGGGACTCTCACCTATGAAGCGGTCTGGCAGTTGACCCAGCGCGGGATCGGGCAATCCAGCTGTGTCGGGATTGGTGGCGATCCGATCATTGGAACGAGCTTTGTCGACTGTCTTTCTCTTTTTCAGAAGGATCCGGGGACGGAAGCCATTCTTCTCATTGGGGAGATTGGCGGGACTGCGGAGGAAGATGCGGCGGCGTTCGTGAAGGCCCATATGAACAAACCGGTCGTCGGGTATGTGGCGGGGATGACGGCTCCGCCGGGGCGACGGATGGGGCATGCGGGTGCGATCATCGCAGGCGGAAAGGGAACCGCCGCTGAAAAGGTGAAGGCTATGGAAGCGGCGGGCGTCCGCATCTGTCGATCCCCAGCTGAGATGGGCGTGACAGTCGAAAACGCCGTCCGGCGTGGCTAGTCCTTCGACGCGTAGGTTCGGCGACGCAGAGCCCCTCAGGACTCAGTGCCCCAAGAATACTTGACCGCATTTGCGAATCGAAGCACGAGCCAAGCAAGGAATTTTTAGAACCCAGCCGTGAAGGTTAGGGCATTCCCAGAAGAGGCCACCTGCGCCCCAGGTGGTCTTCGTTTCAAGATGGGGGGCAGACATGGAGCGAACACTGGCCA
>Ga0307428_1001772_pt1 | contig 10433 bp, 8 predicted proteins | sample SalMarWE160240MG_FD_202161 | JGI IMG/M metagenome (GOLD analysis project Ga0307428, IMG submission 202161) | Salt marsh sediment microbial communities from the Plum Island Ecosystem LTER, Massachusetts, United States - WE1603-240 | ecosystem: Environmental > Aquatic > Marine > Intertidal zone >...
GATCAAGGAACTGGGAGCCGGCAAGGACGGCACCCGCGTGGATAAGATGATATCGGTTGCCGAGGCAAGGGGATTCCACGTGGAAGCAAGGCAGGGTTGGACCCTCAGGGAAGTAAAACGATATATTGATGAAGGCAATCCGGTGATCGTTCTGCTCCAGGCATGGGCAGATAGATACATGACCCTCAAAGAATGGCGTAACGACTACGACGACGGGCATTACGCAGTCGTGATCGATCATGCAAGGGGGGTTTTGCTCTTTGAAGATCCGGCATCATTCCGCAGGACCTGGCTCAGGGAATATGAGTTTCTGGCCCGCTGGCATGATCTGGATGCAAGCATAAACCGGCACTACGAGCAATTCGGTATGGTTCTGCTCGGCAGGGAACCTATGATCCACGCCCCAGAGCACATGGATTGAACGACACCGATGAGCAACGAGAAAATCGGCAGGCATTGCACCATGTTCCATTGCCGAAGGTCGCAGCCCAACCGGCTAAACAGATGCTCTCACTCTCCCTCCTCACACAACATCCGATGAATCGGGATCTGCGCATCGCTCGTCAACAAGAAAGAAGATACAAAGATGGATCTTCAAGCGTACGGTTAGGATAAAGAAACGGAAACAAAGGGGAAGAGGTTTAATATCCCCAGTCCCTCAATATCCCCGCCATCCTTTCCCGGTGGGTGCCGGGCCAGTAGAAGCGCCTGCATGAGGGACAGAACATGGTCCTGTCCCTCTGCGTGGTAAACACGTAATCGGGCACCTGCTCCCTGGCAACCTCCTCCTTGGCCTTCTCCAAGGGCGAATTACACCGTATGCATCTGCGAAAATAGGCTTCGCGATTACGGGTGAGCCTTACGGTTCTATCAAGCACCGCCAGCTGATCCTTCACCAGGTCACGGTCCACGAGGATTGCGTGCTCGTATCGTGCCGCCCTCTCACGGCTCCTCGTGAGCAGCACCCTTCCCTCCTCGACCAGCTCCCGTATTCTCTGATCGGTGTAATGCGGCTGGTACGCCGTATCGTAACCCATGATCCTCAAATACTTGGCCAGTGCGCCGAGCATGCTGTCAACCACAAAGGCCATTTCTCTGTTCCCCCTGCTAACCGGGCAATGGCTTACTGCTCCTGATAGTTTTTTCGGATGATCTTGACGTCAGGCGGCGGATTCAAACGGAAGAGCTCCTCAGGGATTGGTCTATTGAACTCAAGCGAGGTATATCGAATCTCCAGTTGCCGCTCGCCGCCGTCGGAAATGGAGACCTTCGAGGGATAGGGGCCCATACTCCCCTCTTTGAACTGAGACAGCGCTACCGTCAATCCCTGTCTGGGAAAATGGATGGTGGTGGGGATAAAGCCGTCTTGGGCAAAGGTGAGCCTCTCTACCGTTTCACCCCGCCTATCAAAAAGCGCGATCTCGTTCCGCCCAAGGCTTTCAACCCTGCAATGGGGCAGGATCGGTATCCTTCCGGAGAGGATCACCCACGCTATTTCCAGATCAAATTCGAAGGGGAAATATGGCCCCCCTTGTAACCCACTCGACGGACCGCTATAAAAGGTATGCTCCACGAAGGAAAGCACCGAGGTATTCTGCTTATCGGCTACGAGGTAGATGAGCGGCTTCCCCCAGGTGTGGGTGAGCTCAAGCCTTAGCCTGGATGGCCTCTGACCGACTGCGAGGAGATTCATGCCCGTTTCCCCCTCCCCTTCCCTGAAGAACAGCTTCCCCACCCCTACAAAGCTGAACACCTCATCGGCCTGCGCTCTTAACTGGGTGATGAGACGATGGGCCTGATCCTGGGAGATGGGCTTTGCCGGGGGGAGAGGCCGGAACTGCGCACATCCCGCGAGCGTACCCAAGACAAGGAAAAGGATGATATGAGAATGGCAAAATCTAGGCCCTATTCGTCCCCATACGCCCCTTCGCAGGTGCGGTGTATGTGATGCGGTCGGCGTTTTGTGAGGGTTCGGGTTCCACGGCATAGGCTGTTCCCCTATTCCTTTGGGCCATACCCTCTGCGCCCGCGCATACCGAAAAAAGGGGATCCTCAGAGACCACAATGTTTCAAGCCCTCTCACCGACTCTCGCCCTTGAGATGCTCAATGACGCCCTTGATCTTTTGCTTCAGCTTTTCTTGATCCGCATTCTCCAAGACGAGTGCCCGGTTATAGGTCTCCAGAGCGCGCTCGTATTGCTTCACCTTGGTGTAAACATCGCCCAGATGCTCGTTGATGACCGGATCCTCAGGGGTCAGCTTCACAGCCCTCTTCAACTCGATGAGGGCCCTATCGTAGAGCCCCTTCTGAAAATAGACCCACCCCAGGCTATCGATAATGTAGCCGCTATCGGGCTTGTACTTCAAGGCCTTCTCGATAAACTCCTGGGCCCTATCAAGGTGAATGCCCTTATCGGCATAGGTATACCCGATATAGTTGAGGGCGTCTGCATGTTGGGGATCAATGGTGAGTATTATCTCCATGTGATCGAGGCACTCCTTATTTCTCTTCAATCTATCCAATACAATCCCCATCCTATAGAGAAGACCCGTATCCCTCGCATCGTGGGTTAAGCCCTCCTTCAAAACGCTCATGGCGGCTTGGTATTGCTCCCTTCCCTCATAGAGGGTTGACAGCATTAAGTAGAGTCGAGGATGCCCCTGCTTGAGGTTAACAGCTTCCCTGAGAAGCTCTATTGCCTCATCGGTCTTCCCCTGCCTCTGAAGGATGTAAGCCATCCGAATCCTGGCATGGACAAAGTATTTGCTTTCGGGACCGAGGAGGCTCAGATTTTCATAGGCCGCATCGAAATCCTCATGCTCATCAAGGGCTGCTCCCAGATAGTACCTGGCTTCCTGATCCTCCGGAAATGCGGCGACTATCGAGGTAAGCTCTGAGATGGATTCATCCAGTTTTCCATACTTGAGATAAATGAAGCCCAAGGTCTTTCTCTCCGGGTCCCCTGGGCTGAGGTTCTTCTCCATCTCCGCTATTGCTTCCTCTGCCGCTTTGTCCTGGCCGGTCTCGTATAAGAGGGATATCAGCCGTTCGCTTGCAGTCGTGTTGCCAGGAGATATCATCAATATCCTCTCATAGCACTCGATGGCCCGATCAAGCTTATCCATCTTGCCGTAGAGAACTGCCGCATCGAAGAGGGCCGGGAGGAACTCCGGATTTATCTCAAGTACTCTGAGAAATGCCTTCTCCGCCGAACCATAGTCGTCGCGCTCAAGGTTGACCCTTCCCACGTAGTAATGCGCTATGAGGAGCTCTGGATCATCCTCTATGAGTATTGCGAGGTGCCCTAATGCTGAATCGAAGTCCTTCAACCTGATAAAGAGCGTGGAAAGCTGGAGCCTCGCCTCCTTGTTTTCCGGATCGCCCATGAGTATCTCCCGGTACTGGGATATCGCCAACTCGAACCTCTGAAGCTGGGAATAAATTCCTGCTAAACACTTCTTCGCATCTATATCCCCGGGGTGATCCTTTACCGCCTTTTGGGCAAAACGTAGTGCCTCTTCCCCTTTGCCTTGTTCGAGCAGCACGTGAGACACCTTCTTGAGTAAATAGGGGGAATGCTCGTCGTTTTTGAGGGCCTCCTTGAGATGGATCTCCCCTTGCTGGTAATCGCCATTCAGGATCGCGATGCAGGCAAGGGCATAGCTTTGATAGGCATCCCGGAGGGCATCATCTTCTTGGCGCGCGATCCCTCCCGATAGGTTCATATCCTCGCTTTGGAAATAATCGCCTTCCACCGCCACACAGGAAAGCACCGGTGTAACGAAAAAAAGCAACGACCAAAAGGATATCGCCTTCAGTTTCTTAGTCATCATGTATGAGATCCGAGAAATTTTCCTCAAAATCGGGAATCTCCTCCATTAACCATTCCTTGGCCTTCTTCAGGATCTTCTCCTGGATCTGCCGAATCCTCTCCCTCGATATGCGGTATTTATCCCCAAGCTCCTGAAGGGTTAAGGGGCGATCCGCTAATATCCTGTTATCGAAGATATCCCTCTGTTTTCCCGCCAGGGTCTCCCTGAATGCCTCCAATTTCTCCTTCAGCAACTCCTGCCGTTCCCTCACCGATATCTGTTTGTCCACGTCCATCTCAGGAGAAGGAAGAAATGATCCATAGTCTTGCTTAGAGTCCTCCTTCACCGGAGCATCAAGCGATACTTCCCAGCCGCCGAGCCGTTGTCCCATTTCTATAATATCATCCTGTTTTACATCAAGGCGTTCGGCAAGGAGCTTGGGCTCGGGATTATAGCCCAACGATAAGAGCCGTTCCTTCTCCTTCGCGAGATTAAAGAAAAGCTTTCTCTGGGCCTGGGTGGTACCTATCTTGACCAGCTTCCAATTCTCCATGATAAACTTCAGGATATAGGCCTTTATCCAGAATGAAGCATAATAGGAAAACTTGATGCCCTTATGCGGATCGAACTTCTTAACTGCCTGTATCAATCCCACGTTTCCCTCCTGGATAAGATCCAGGAGGTTTCTCATCCAGAACCTGTGAAAATCCATGGCGATCTTCACCACCAACCTGAGATTTGCAAGGATGAGCATCTTCGCCGCTTCCTGATCATTCTGCTCCCTGTACCTGATTCCAAGCTCTATCTCCTCCTCCTTAGTAATGAGACTGTATCTCCTTATCTCCCCCAAATAGGCCTGGAGCGGATCATAGGGGACCAGGGAATTCTCTTTATTTCCCGGAACAAACCCCGTTTCGTGCTGAGCCTCGCCCGTGTGATCGCCGCCTTCCCGCAGGGCGCTATTCTTTTTTTCCATCGTATCGTTCATTCGTTCCTTGGGCACGCTCCATACCAGAAAGGGGAGGAATCCAGGCTCTCGTGGTGGGCAATAGGATGACCAATTATGAGTCTTGAATATGAACTCTGAGGTATTTCTTTTTCCCCGCTCTCAGCAATATGGTGTTGTTCTTGATATAATCAGGTCCGATCTTCGTTTCAAAGGATGGAATCCTCTCCCCATTGACATAGGCGCCCCCCTGGGATATTAACCTCCTTGCTTGGCTTCTCGTTGTACAGAGGGAGGTATTCTGAAAGAGAATATAGGCCTCAATGCCGTTGCCGAGCTCCCCAAGGGTCATGGAATAGGTGGGAACTGCCTCGAGATCATCACCGTTCTTCCCTCCGAACAACTGCCTGGCGTCGCTCCTGGCCCTATCGGCTTCTTTACGACCGTGGCATATCTTCGTGGTCTCATAGGCCAACACCTCTTTTGCCCTCCGTATGTCTTGATCCCCTGATCTGCACAGATCCTCTACCTCGCGCATGGGCAGAAAGGTAAAGCAGCAGAGGAACCTTCTCATATCCCGGTCATCTGTATTGATCCAGTACTGATAGTACTCATAGGGCGAGGTCAGCTCCGGATCGAGCCAAATGGCGCCTCTGTGCGTTTTTCCCATTTTCTGCCCATCTGCCGTCGTGATCAAGGGGAAGGTCAAGCCATGGATAGCCTTTCCCTCGAGCCTTCGCGTCAAATCGACACCGGCCAGGATATTCCCCCACTGGTCATTACCCCCCATTTGCAGGATACAGTCGTAGTGTTTAAACAGATGCCAGAAATCATAGGCCTGGAGGAGCATGTAGTTAAACTCCAAAAAGCTAAGCCCCGATTCCAGCCTCTGGCGATAGCTCTCCGCAGCCAACATCCGGTTGACGCTGAAATGCCTGCCGATATCCCTCAAGAACTCTATGTAGTTTAAGCGGGTCAGCCAATCCGCATTATTGACCATAAGGGCCTTTCCATCGGTAAAATCAATAAATCTTGAAAGCTGTTTCTTGATGCCCTCGGCGTTGGCGTCTATCTCCGCCCTCTTCATCACGGGTCTCGCCTCATCCTTACCGCTTGGATCTCCCACAAGGGCTGTTCCACCCCCCACCACCGCAATCGGCCTATGACCCTCCCGCTGCATGTGCGCAAGGGACATGATGGGAAGCAGGCTTCCTACATGCAGGCTCTTCGCGGTGGGATCGAAGCCTATATAGCAACTCACAGGCCTCTCCAGCAGTTCCCTGAGCACAGGCTCATCGGTGACCTGCTCGATAAATCCCCTCTCATTCAAAATATCGTACACATTTCCCAACTACACACCTCCAAGATCTCTTGTCAATACACCTGCGTCTCGCTCAGTCCTCAGTCTTCGGCAGCTTTACTCTCACTACCTTTCCCTCGGCACCGAGTGTGCCGATTTCCGTACCGTTCAGCACAAAATCGATTCCCCCTGCATTGCCCACAAGAATGTCAAAGCCCTTGTGTGCCTTCCAGGTAAAGGCTTCTCCCGGCTGAAACAGGTATTCCTTCACCGGCTGATCATCCACAGAAATGGCGATCCAGGTTTGGCTCCTCACATGTGCGGTGAGATCGAATCGAGGGGTCAGGGGTTCCTCCGAACTCTGTTCAGCAACGGGTACGTCTTGGCTGAGATCGGGTCCAGGGATTATAGGTTCCTCCAGGCTCTGTTCAGCAACGGGTACAACTTCGGTGAGATCCGTTTCCTCAACGGATTCCGGTCTTGCAAGGTCCTCTGGTTTATCTGCTTGGGCCTGATTCTCCTTCTCCTCCCGGACCGATACCTCTCCCCCGTTTTCTTCCACGGGTTCTTGCACCTCCAGGTACTGAGAGGGTTTGTCCTCGACCGAGATATCATCGCGCCTAAGAAAGATGATGGTCGCGATAAGGGCGAGCGCCACAAGGGGAAGAATAACCTTCAAGATCCACCCTTTTCCTCTCGGCCTCACCTGCTTCATGAGATCTGCCTTAGCCCCCTTGATGGATGAAACCCTCTCGTAGAGCTCGATCACTGTCTGCCTATCCAGCCCTAAAAACTCCGCGTAGGTCTTGAGAAAGCCTTTCACGAAGACCTGCGAGGGGAGCTCATCCCACCGGTCATTTTCCAGTGCCTCAAGGGTATGACGCGGTATCCTTGTCGCCCGAAATACCTCATCGAGCTCTATTTGATGCTCCTCACGGCTCCTCTTCAGCAGCCCCCCCAGGCTCACCTCTTCCCCAGGTTCCTTCCCGTCGTTGTTGTTCCATGGTTCCACTTAAAACACCACCTTGATAAAAGATTCCTCCCTTAGTTTGCTCAGCCAGTCAGCGTATTTTTCCTCAACCTTACCCCTGAATAGCTTCGAATAGATGGCATCGCGTACCTCTTCAAAGGGCTTAATCCCTCCCCCTATCTCATCTACGAGTTGCACTATCTGGATCCCGTAAAGGCACTCATGCAGCTCAGTATATTCACCCGGGGAGAGCTTCGCTATCCTTTTCTTGAGCGAGGGATCGAGTTGATCGAACAGTATCCAACCGAGATACCCCCCTTCTGGTCCAGCAGGTCCCTGGGAATAGGCCTTTGCCATATCGGAGAAATCGCTGCCACCCTCTAATTTCCTCAGTATTTCCTCTCCTAAATCCCTCGTCTTTGCGAGCTCGGCCTTATCAGCCGGATCTGCAGTTCTAAGCAGGATCCTGGCCAGCTTCACCTTATGGGTCTCAGAAAATTGTTCACTATTGTTCTGGTAGTAGTTCCTCGAATCCGCTTCCGTGATCATTATCTTGGATTTAACCTCATAGTCTACCAAACGGGCACGTTCAATCTCCTCCTTCACGCGCTGCCTGTACTCCTTCAGCGTGATGCCCTCTAATCTCAGGCTAGAGAGCAGCTCCTCCTGGGTTACTCTGTTCTCTCGCTTGACCCTCTCAATCGCCTCATCGATATCCCGTTCCGTGACCTTTATCCCCAGTTTCCGTATCTGCTGTTCGGTGACCTTTTCGTTGATGAGGTTATTCAACACAGCCCTGCGTACCTGGTAGAAACGCCCCTCATCTTGTAGCCTCAGATTCGAAGCGCTCAGGCCGGTCACCTGTTCGATTGAGCGATTGAGCTCATAAAGGGTAATGATGTCGCTGTTCACCGTAGCAACAACCCTATTGGTTATCTCCGCGCGAAGATCGGATGGGACCGCCATGCAGACTGCACTCAGCACCACGAGGAAAAAGACTGCCTGATGATGGTTGCCGATGAGCCTCCGCGATCCCTTCGACCATCTAAGACGCATCTCACGATCATACCTGAACAACCCGGATCTCCTGCATAGGGAGGTCTCCTTTTGCCGTGATCGCGTGGAACTACTGATCCTCATTCATCGTCCTTATCGTATCCAATAAGGTGTAGTTCACGGTAACTGGATAGTGCTGCCTCAACTCTTCAAGCCATCGGGCATAGAGGCTTTCTCTCTCCTTGCTGAGGAGTGTCTCCTCTATCTCACCCATTACCTCCATAAGGTCTTTCCTTCCCGCGAGCTCTCTTTGAACTACCTTTATCACATGGAAGCCATAAGGCGTTTGAATAATGGGGCTTACCTCACCGACCGGCATGGAAAATGCTGCCTCAGAAAGGGCTGGGGGAAGCATATCCTTGCTGAGCCAACTAATGCTGAGGTCCACCTGAATACCATTCCCGAGGGTCTTGCCCTGCACCATGCTCTCCATCTCTTCACCGCCCTCGAGTCTGGAGAGCAAGGCCTCCACATCGCTTTTCGTGGCAGCAATGACATGTACGAATTTTACCCGCGGGGGATGCGAGAATTCCTCATGCCTCTGTTCATAGTATGATCGAATGGCATCATAGGAAACGGGGCCGATGGACTTCATTCGCTGCCTGACGATCTTTTGAATCAGGAGCTGTTCACGTAATCTCTCCTTCCACTCACTATAGTCTATACATCTCGCTAGAAGGGTCTCTTTGAAGCTTTCCCCCGGATAATCACTCATTATATCCTGGACGTCCCTCTCCAACTCAATCTCATCCAACCCAATCCCCCTGTCCTTTCCATATGCCAGGATAAGGGAATGATCCACGATCTTATTCACAAGGACATTCATGGATGACCATACCACGTTCGCTGGGATGCCATTTTCTAAGGAGGTGAAGTTCACGATCCTAAGAATATCCTCCCCTGTAATCGATAGATCACCTACCCGTATTACCACGCCTTGATTCGATCCCGTATTGGTAGAGCATGCAGAGCAGGTACAAATCAAGAGCGCGCTTACCAATGAAACGATACCCTTCCTCATGCCGCTTGGATAGCCCCTACAAATGACAATCTACTCTAACTATCTTAAATTACAGCTTTATCAGTTTCTTTGCAAGGACAATTTCACCCTGCTGCCGATCTACGGGTATAGGGGCCTTCCAGATAGCTCGAAAACCCGTTCACTATCTCCTCGGCCTCCTTGAGAATCGCCATGGAGCCCCTTTGGCTGCTCACAACCCTGAGCTTCTGATCCGACAGGAAACGAAAATGTTCAGGCTTGCTCATCGCGTTCTCAACGAGGCGAGAAGGAGAAAGAGGGGTATCCTTTGAGAAGGAAAACACCATGGAGGAATCCGTGATATCGAGCCTTATCGATCCAATCCTCTTGAGGCCTATCTTGATCCTGATCACAGCGAGAAGATTGGTCACCTCTTTCGGTGGAGGGCCAAACCTATCCTCGATCTCCCTTGCTATCTCCTCTAATTCGGCCTTGTCCCTAATACTAGACAAACGCTTATATATGTCAAGCCTGACATCGCTCTCCTCGATATATCCTCCGGGGATGAATATCGGCAGATCAGTAGTAATCTCAGGGGATATCTCCTCCTGCCATACCTCTCCCTTGAGCTCCGCCATGGCCTGTTCTATCAATCTCACGTAAAGCTCATAGCCGATGGCCTTGATATGCCCCGATTGAGAAAAACCGAGCATGTTTCCCCCTCCCCGTATCATCAGGTCGTGCATGGCAATGGTAACCCCTGAGCCTAGCTCTGAAAAATCCATCAATATCTTGATCCTCTTCTGCGCATCACCCGTGAGTTCTGCGTGATTCGATATCAGAAGATACGCATAGGCCTTCACATTTGCCCTTCCTACCCTTCCCCTGAGCTGATAAATCTCGGAAAGACCAAAACGATCAACATTGTTGATGATGATGGTATTGGCAGAAGGGATATCCAGCCCCGAATCGATGATCGTGGTGCACACCAGCACGTCGGTCTCCTTGGCCAAGAATCTCATCATCGCCCTCTCGAGATCCCTCTCCCTCATCTGCCCATGGGCAATGTCAAACCGGGCATGGGGCAGCAGGCTTCGCAGCCGGTGCGCCATCCGGTCAATCGTCTGAACCCGGTTATGAACCATAAAGACCTGCCCTCCCCTGTTCAGCTCCCTCTCTATGGCATGCCGTATGATGTCCTCATCGTATCTGGCCACATACGTCTGAATGGAGAGCCTGTCAGCAGGCGGAGTCTGAATAATGCTGAGATCCCTGACCCCCATCAGGCTCAGATGCAGTGTCCGCGGGATAGGCGTTGCGGTCATGGCGAGCACATCAACGGATTGACGAAGCTTCTTCAATTTCTCTT
>Ga0307428_1001774_pt1 | contig 10426 bp, 14 predicted proteins | sample SalMarWE160240MG_FD_202161 | JGI IMG/M metagenome (GOLD analysis project Ga0307428, IMG submission 202161) | Salt marsh sediment microbial communities from the Plum Island Ecosystem LTER, Massachusetts, United States - WE1603-240 | ecosystem: Environmental > Aquatic > Marine > Intertidal zone >...
GCAACACAATATTACGAATTTTGCCTGGTTCATATGAGTTCATTATTCGATTCCTTCCTCTCTTTTCAGCTTCTCTGCTTTTTCTCTCTATCACCGCAATTATAAGCTGTCAACCAGAGGATAAGCAACAATTGTCACTTGGAAAAACTAGATGCTATAATTACCTTACCGGAGAGATCGAATGAAGCTAAGTTACGAACAGGTAAGACACATTGCCAGGTTAGCTCGTTTGGCTTTGAGCCAAGATGAAGCTGAAATTTTCAGCCTCCAGCTATCTAACATCCTGGAAAATTTTGAGATGCTTCAGCAGGTAGATACAACGAATGTAGCACCAACAACTCAAGCCAACCCGTTACAAAACATCTTCAGAGAGGACGAAGCGGCTAAATCATATCCCCAAAACGAAATTCTAGCCAATGCTCCCAAACAGGAAGAGAATTGCTTCAAGGTAAAAGCAATATTGGAATAACTACAGCTACGAATGATTAACGTTTTCATTGCCATAATATCTGGCTATCTCCTCGGTTCTACTCCTTCAGCTTATATCGCTGGCCGTCTTAAGAAGAACATAGACATCCGTGATGTGGGCAGCAAGAACATGGGAACCATAAACGTCTATCACGAAGTAGGGTTAGCGGAAGCCATCCTGGTTCTTCTAGCTGACATGTCCAAGGGAATAGGGGCAATTCTCCTAGCTCGCTGGCTAGGTATCCCGCTGGTATTTGAGCTTCTCACCGGGTTGGCAGCCGTAATAGGCCATGCCTTCCCCATCTTCCTCAAATTTCGCGGCGGCAAAGGAGGAGCTACCGCTGTGGGAATTCTCCTTTTCCTAATGCCCAAAGCTATCCCCTTCTGGGCTGCAATATGCCTTGTAGCTCTGCTGGCCACACACAATTTTGCTTTTTCCTATAGCACAGCTTTTATCTGCTTCCCAATCATCGCTTGGCTAATTTACCACTCCACACCGATGATAGCTTTCTCCGTAGGGCTACCAATGTTTGTGGGGGTAAACTACACTCCCAGACTTAAAGAAATGTATATAAACACCGGGGGTGACTGGTGCCGAATTATCATGCACAAAAATCCTAAAGAAAGGTCATGAACATATAAATGAAGGAATTAAATCAGCTAACGATTCATGAGGCACATGAGCTCCTTAAACAGAGGAAAGTTTCTTCCGTTGAACTGACCAAATCAGCATTGAGGCGTATTGCTTTAATAGAAGACAATATCCATGCTTGCGTCACTATCACCGAGGACACAGCGCTAAAACAGGCTGAGGAGGCAGACAATTGTATCAATAATGGTGACATCGCACCTTTGACCGGGATACCAGTCCTAATCAAGGACATCATATGCACCAAAGGGATACGAACTACCTGCTGTTCAAAGATACTAGAAAATTTTATCCCGCCTTATGATGCCACGGTTGTAGAGAAACTGAAGGCCCAAAAGGCAGTAATACTAGGCAAATCAAATATGGATGAGTTCGCTATGGGCTCTTCCACAGAACATTCCGCCTTCTTTCCTACCCATAACCCCTGGGATCTAAGCCGTGTCCCCGGGGGCAGCAGCGGCGGTCCAGCCGCTGCCGTGGCCAGCGACGAAACTATTTATGCTCTCGGCTCCGATACCGGAGGCAGCGTCCGCCAACCGGCTGCACTATGCGGTGTAACTGGTCTCAAACCGACTTACGGTCAAGTGAGCCGCTTCGGCTTAGTCGCCTTCGCCAGCTCACTTGACCAAATCGGCCCACTGACCAAGGACGTCACCGACTGCGCCCTGGTAATGAACGCCATTGCTGGGCATGACCCCAGGGATTCGACATCGGTTCCACATCCTGTGCCAGACTATACCAAACACTTGATTCCCAACCTCAAAGGGCTAAGAGTTGGTATTCCTAAGGACTACTTTGTAGAAGGCATGCAAAACGAAGTGAGAACGGCTTTGGAGGTAGCTATAAAGAAGCTAGAGAAGCTGGGCGCGAAAGTAGACTGGGAGGTCTTTCTGCCACACACCAAATATGCCTTAGCTGCTTATTACATACTTGCTCCCTCTGAAGCTTCAGCAAACCTAGCCCGCTATGATGGAGTGAAATATGGCTTCTCAGCGCCAAATGCCAGCAGCGTGATAGCAGCAACAGAAAAAACACGACAATTTGGCTTCGGGGCTGAAGTTAAGAGGCGCATAATGCTAGGCACTTATGCCCTGTCCGCTGGTTATTACGAGGCTTACTATCTCAAAGCACAAAAGGTGCGCACTTTGATTAGACAAGAATTCGACCAAGCATTCAAAAAATATGATGTTTTAGTCACTCCAACTTCGCCAACAGTGGCTTTCAAACTAGGCAAAAAGCTCGAAGACCCCTTGCAGATGTATTTAAGCGATGTCTGCACTTTACCCATAAATATAGCGGGAATTCCTGCTATTTCCATCCCTGCCGGTTTTGCTGAAGGTCTACCTATAGGCATGCAAATCATAGGCAAGCCTTTTGATGAAGGAACGATATTGCGCATTGCTTTTGCCTATGAGCAAGCAACTGACTGGCATGAGAGAAAGCCACCATTATGATAGCAATAGTACAAGTGCAGTGTTACTCAAGTTACACTTATGCCCAAGAACCCCAATCCTTTATCTGGCAGGAGAAGCATTACAAAATAGAGGAGATAGAAAAAGCGTGGCAGGAGCCAGGCAAAAGGTTATTTAAAGTTATCACCGATAATAAAAAACAATTTGAATTATGTTACAATGAAGTAGCTGATCAGTGGTCAGCCACTGACTTGGTAGTCTAGGAGAGAACGTGGTGCGGATTTCTACTACGGTGAGTTTGCCTGCAACTGAAGTATAAAACTAAGTAAGTTACGAATACTGGAATCATTGAGTGGTATGAGGAGGATAGGAAGACTTTACAGCCTGCCGATAAAATTGAAGGTCACCTGTAACACCATAGCAAGTTAAAAATGGATTCCCACACAACTGTAATTCCAAATAGCTTTGTTTGCCAGAAGTTAAGTGGTGCCTGGCCATCACACGCCAAGGATTTTCTCGATCTACTCTCCTCCAAGGAAGGAATCATCTCTTTAGGAGTAGGTGAGCCTGATTTTGTTACACCACAGCATATCATAGAAGCCGCCTTTTCTTCTTTAAAACAGGGCCATACCAAGTATACCTCCAGCTACGGTTTGCTTGAACTGCGTCAGGAGCTGGCTAAATACCTGAACCTACATTACGGAATAGATTATCAGCCAGGAAATGAAATCCTTATAACTACAGGCACCAGTGAAGGACTCGACCTTATTTTGAGAGCCACCTTGGACCCTGGTGACGAGGTAATTTTCCCATCTCCAAGCTATTTTGCTTACTCTCCAGATGTTATATTAGCTGGTGGTATACCCGTCCCGGTGCCCACTAACCAAAAGCATAACTTCACCGTTAGTGCTGCTGATATTGAATCGCTAATTACTCCAAGAACTAAAGTCATACTCATAAATTACCCAACCAATCCCACCGGTGCAGTCATGTCCAGAGAAGCACTACTTGAAATCGCTGAGTTAGCCCAACAACATAACTTATTGGTGATATCTGACGAAATTTATGCCCGCTTGGTCTATGGTATAGAGCATACTTGTTTTGCCAGCCTGCCTGGGATGAAGGAGTCAGCCATTCTACTTGGCGGATTTTCTAAAGCATATGCCATGACTGGCTGGCGCATCGGCTACATCGCGGCCAATAGCCAGCTTATCGAAGCTATAATAAGAATCCATCAATATACAATGCTCTGTGCCCCAATAATGTCACAAATGGCAGCCATCCAAGCACTAAAATCAGGAGAGGCGGATATTGAGCGGATGGTTAGAGAATACGACAGGCGCCGCCATGTAATAGTAAAGGGGCTGAACGACATTGGTCTATCCTGCTTTGAGCCCAAGGGAGCCTTTTACGCCTTCCCATCAATAGAAGTTACCGGAATGGGTTCAGCAGAATTCTCTGAAACGCTCTTGATGGAAGAAAAAGTAGCCGTATTTCCTGGATCTGCCTTCGGGCAATCGGGTGAGAATTTTGTCAGGTGTTCTTATGCCACTTCCTTGACCAACATCGAAGATGCTCTCAAGAGAATGGGCAGATTTGTCAGCAGACATAAAAAGAGTTAACCACAAGCATACCCTGGACAGCTATATTACAGCAGCCCTATCCTCTCCTTAGCTTCCCTGATAGTTACCTCAGCTATGGCTCTGGCCCGCTTAGCACCATCTGTAACAACTTCATGTACATAATCAGGTCTAGCGGCTAAACCATTTCGCTTCTCACGGAAAGGCTCGAGTGCCGAGCTAATACTCTGAGCCAGAATCTTCTTGCAATCAACACAGCCAATGCCGGCACGACGACATTCAGAAGCAATCTCGTCTACACGCTCAGGGGTGAAAAACTCGTGCAGTCGGAAAATATTACACACCTCAGGATGTCCCGGATCAGAGCGATACCTCCGTGCTGGGTCGGTAACCGCAGTCATTACCCGCTCCAGTATCTCCTGAGGTGACGCAGCTATCTCAATATGATTGTTATAGCTCTTACTCATCTTCTGCACCCCATCCAAACCCAAAACTAAAGGAAAAGAGGTAAGCTTTGCCTGTGGTTCAGGAAATACAAAGCCATAAAGGGAATTAAAACGGCGCACTATCTCCCTGGCCAATTCAAGGTGAGGTAACTGATCCTCACCCACAGGAACAACCTCCCCTTTATAAAGAGCAATATCGGCAGTCATAAGAACAGGGTAACCCACCAGTCCATAATTAACATTATGTGGCTGCATCTTCACTTTTTCCTTAAACGTAGGAACTCGCAACAACCAGCTTAAGGGAGTCACCATACTGAACAAAGTATGAAGTTCCATTACCTGAGGAACGTGAGACTGGACGAAGACAATGCTCTTCTGAGGGTCAATGCCTGCCGCCAGCCAGTCAAGCACCATCTCGTAAATATCCTCCCGAACCATTTCCGTGTGCTCGAGAGTAGTAAGAGCATGGATATCCACCACGCAGTAGACGCAGTCATATTCGTCCTGAAGGGAGACCCAGTTCCGTACAGCTCCTAAGTAATTACCGATATGCTGCTTGCCTGTGGGACGGAAGCCAGAGAAAACACGTTTCGCCATTTGCTTGCTACCAAAGTTTAGCATACAGGAATAGTCTATTGGTAGCCCACATTAGGAGGACACTGGGGCTTCGTTTGGGAAGAAACACCCCGTGCCAGCTTTGCAGCAACTACTGGTTTCCTATCCAAAATATGAGGTCAGCCCTGACTCATGAAAGATGGGATTACCGTCGGCCAAAAGCCCGCATAGACCCCAGCCGACTCATTCGTATTCCTTGGGAACTGCGCAAATGAAGACCATAGGTTCGCTTGCCGATTTATTCTTATACTGGTGTTTTTCATCAGGGAGAATCAGAGCGAAATCGCCTTTCTTGACCTCACGCTCTTCACCACTTTCCATGACTATGGCGCCATTACCCGCAATTATGTAGTTCAAGTGTTCGAACGGGTGTTTGTGAAATGGGCTGTAGCCGTTGGGCTCAACACTAAATACTCGAAAGGAAAATGTTGGCGCACCATCGTTCTTGGATAAAGGAACCTGCTTATAAACATCCTTTGCGCCTTCCATGTGTGCCTTCACCTTTTCAACCTTATCCAAATTCGTTATTTTCATACAGAAACCTCCGTGACACGACTAACTATAATATACTTTCAGAGAATATCAATGGCTAAGATACAAACCTCGCTATCCGTTCCATCGCTTCGGCAATACGCTCTACAGGCAGTACATTGGAGCTACGTACATATCCCTCACCACTCTTTCCATAAGTGGAACCAGGTATCATCCACACATTTTCCTTCTCAAGAAGCTTTGAAGAGAACTCGTCTGATTTATATCCCTTAGGAATCGCACCCCAGCAATAGAAAGTAGCCCTTGGGTTCATCATCTCAAGCCCCATCTTTCTCCACGCTTTGACTACCACATCTCGCCTTTCAGCAAACATCTTGTTCCTTTCCTCCATCCAATCAGTAGGCCCTGTGAGTGCAACAGTGCTTGCTACCTGTAGGGGGTAAAATAATCCCCGATCCGCCTGGGATTTAATTTTCGCCATTCCGCTGATGATTTCTTTGTTCCCCAAAAGCATTCCTACTCGCCAGCCGCAACTATTGAACGATTTGGACATAGTGATGATTTCAACCCCTACTTCTCTGGCACCAGGGAATTTAAGAAAACTGGGTGGTTTGTATCCGTCGAAACCCATATCTATGTACGGATTATCGCTTATCACCCACACGTCGAATTCCTTTGCCCACTGGATGAGCTTAACGAAAAAATCGTCATCGGCAGTGGCCGTGGTTGGGTTATTGGGAAGACTGATCCAGATCATCTTCGCCTCTCTTGCTATATCAGCAGGTATCGCATCAACATCGGGAAGAAAGTTGTTTTCTTTCAGCAAGGGATAAAATTCCACCCTGCCACTGGCAATTTTCGCCCCTGCTTCATAAGAAGGATAAGCCGGGTCAGAGATCAACACTAAATCCCCGGGGTCCAACAGACAGTTATGCATCTGGAAAAGCATATCGGCCGCCCCCAATGCGTATATAATCTCCGTTTCTGGATCCACATCTACGCCATGGCGACGCTTATACAGATCAGCAACAGCATTATAGAACGGTTTTATCGGGTAGCGCGAAGGATAGTGATGATTGTCTGGATTCAACGCCGCCTCGGCGAGAGCCTTCAATTGACGCTCTGACGGAGTCACATCCGGGTCGCCCAGACCAAGGTTTATTACATCTCTACCCTCGGCTTTCATCTGTGCTATCTTCCGGTTCATTGCTGGACCAAGATAAGCTTTGAAACTATTCATTTTGTTCGCAAGTCTCATGATTCACCTCCTACGAATCTTTTTTGATAACACTCATATATTTTCAGGCCCGCTCCATGATTCACCTCCTATAAATCTTCTCTTGATGACACTCATACACTTTCAAACCATTCATCATAGTGCCGCGCAAGGCATGAGTGCAGGACTGTATCCAAACCAAGAACATAAGCCAGAAGCAACATGTGATTAGCCGCAACAGCCACATTAAATCCTACATTCCAAGACACAAACCCAACCTGGTAGACCACTTCAGGAATCCCTACGTTTCATTATAGCACACAAAATGCGCTGGAGCACCCAACTATAATGCAGGCCAACCCGACCTGCCTTCCTAAATCCAATTGGTAGCGCATACCGGATTCGAACCGGTGATCTCCTCCTTGAGAGGGAGGTGTCCTAGGCCACTAGACGAATGCGCCATGGCTAATTATGTTAACAATTACTCAAAAAGTTCACAAAACCACGAACAAAAGTTCACAACCGAACTACTCGGTAAGTTTATCGCATCCCGACCACAAGGGGCAAGTAAGCGAAGCATTGAGAGCTATCATTATACCTTAGATGGCTTTGTTGGCTATCCCGTTATACTCCACAAGGCATCAATGCCTACCTTAGCAACTTATCTTGTGGCAATGGCAAGGCTAAATTCTACTCATGCCTCAGAGCACTATCCCGATGGATGTATCGCAATGATTACATAACCGAGAATGTGATTGAGAAGATATCTCCACCAAAGACACAAAAGAAGCTGTTGTCTGCTATCAGCAAAGAGCAACTGAACATTCTGTTAGAGCATTGTCGTTGCGAGAGGGACAAAGCTCTGATTAGCTTGCTGTGGTATTCAGGTATGAGAATATCTGAAGCTGTATCTGTAAGAGCTAAGGATTTCAACTGGAGCGAAGGCACAGTAGTTGTCTTAGGTAAAGGCAACAAATTTAGGAAGTGTCTATCTGGTAATGGGATAGTCAAGCGGTGGTTCTCTGAGCACAATAGCTTTGAGCTAAATAAAGGTGGTGCTCAAACAATGCTCAAACGGCTGGCAAAGGAAACTGATATTCATTGTAACGCTCATAGCTTTAGAAGAGGCTTCTGTGTTCACCAGGTTAAATCTGGACTGAGCACTAGAGTGGTTCAAGCTTTAGGTGGATGGGAACAACTTGCGATGGTGGAACACTACTCGAAGTCCCTTACCTTTGAGGACGCCCTGAGCGTTTATCACAAGGTAAATGGCGATTGAGCACATAATGAGACTAGGTGGCTGGGAGTGCTTAGACATGGTGCTGAGATACACCAGGCCAGTGAAGTTTGAGGATAGCTTGAAGCTCTATTCTGATATTGTGTCTAAATCTACTTAAATTCGTTCTTGGATAATGCTACTAATACAATAGCTGCTATACCTAAGGGGGTTGGGCCAATCGCAGCAGCAATTGAACCAGCAAGTGCCCATCTCCACTTCCTTCTTTGTATAGCAAATATACCACTAATAATAGCCAGTGAGGCAATAATTATGGCGGGCACAACTATGAAGAATGATAAAGACAGATTAAAAGGGAATATCCCCGCCTGAACTGGCTCAATAATCATTGGACCAATACTGAATATAAACAATACACCCAGAATAAGACAACCAATAATTATATCCAAAATACCAGCAACTGTAGGCTTCCGAGTCTTTTTTATAGCACCATCCATGCGAATCTCCCAGGATAATTACGAATAGCCTATCATAACATGAACCAAGTATCTCTTTATCTCGTTAAGGCTAAAGATAGCTTGAAGCTCTATCGTAATATAACTAGCCATTAGAGCGAGTCCATCGGGCAAACCAAAGGGCATACCCCCTTCTTGAAACAGATATACCTGTCTCTGACCTATTTGGATTTTGGGGATAGTCGGAGGCTTTACCTAAAGGTAATCAGGTGCTCCTTTCACATTTCATCTCCGCAGCTTTGAGCCAGTCTGTAGAATTATTCGTAGTCTTGGCATCGCTCTAATCCTCTTTACGGCGCATTTCTATCTCCACTTCACGCTTTGCCAATCCTATAGTGCCACTTTGCGCCAAGATGAATGCCAATATTCCTGTTATCCCAAGCGTGCTGCCAATCCATAAAGGCAGCCCAATATCAGCTAGGCTAGTTAGTTTGAAGAGCAGCAGTCCCACTACGGCAAGAATACCGATAATCCAAAAGCTACGCCCCATGATTACCCCTCTTGCATCTGATTTAGTCCAACTTTTTCCATATTTCTTCCCAAAACGTACACGACCATAACGAGCTATATGCCTCTGATAAGCTTTGCCATAAAAGTACATCCCAAGACACCCGAAGATAAAGAGCACAAGCCCCAGCACAAATATACCCCAGTTCAACCAGATTACCATTTCCACCCCCTCATTAATTCGCCTATTCAGACCATGGCAAATCTACTCTTAAGCTAATTATATCTTCAACCAATCTCAAATGGAAGGCGGTTTTTGATTAGGCAAATCAAAAGCTACCCCCATGCAAGTTATTCAAAGGAGACCACGGAAACCGCGCAATGAGAATTTTGACTTAAGGGCTCTGTCCCTACACAAGCCACCACCCGTGTGCTCATAAGGCTGCCAGGGGTATCTGCAGTGGGGTAACATTGGGGGCACCCCATACGTATAGCATACGCCACTCAGATATATCAATAGCTGACGCACCTGTAAAACAGGCACAATGGAAATATTTCGTTTCTCGGTATAGAATGGCTATATTGTAAGAGGGCTGAACAAGATGGAGGAATTACCAAACAAGCCCAGCAGGCTTCTCAAAGAAGCAGTTAGCCTCTTTGAGAAAGGGAAGTATGGGTGGGCAAAGACTCTCTGCTGGATGGAATTAAAGCGAAACCCAAATGAGTACTTTGCCCTGTGTTGGTACGCAAACAGCCTGTATCAATTGGGGCACCACGACCAGCAAGCAGTCTCTGCCTACCAAGAGGCTATAGAAATGCGCCCGGAGCACCCATTTGCTCATGCGGGGCTGGGTGTGCTTCTCTATTCGAATGTGATACGAATAGCAAGGGAGTATTCGACATTCCCTGGGGGTTCTCAAATGATGTTCGCAGATGAATTGAACCCAGATGACACATCAAGCCTTCTCAGGATAAAGGGATTCGCTGACTACGAATGTGCCAACAGGAAGATAGCAATAAGAGAATTGGAGAGGGCTGCGGACTTATTAGACGACAAGGATGAGAAGGCACACTACTTGTTATTGTCTGCGGAGATACATTGTCACATAAACAACAGGAAGGGTATCCAAGCTTATAAGAGAGTCCTAGAAATCGACCCCTCATGTACTCCTGCCCACTTTGACCTGGCGGGATGCTATGCAGGGACAGGGGAAGAGGAGCTTGCTCGGCAGGAGTATTATTTCGTAGAGAAGCGTGACCCCGAAGCTGCTCAAGAGTTGGCTGCGATACTAGCACAGTTCGGGACTAAATGCGGATGAACCGTAGACTATATTGTTAAGGTCGCGGAG
>Ga0307428_1001775_pt1 | contig 10425 bp, 16 predicted proteins | sample SalMarWE160240MG_FD_202161 | JGI IMG/M metagenome (GOLD analysis project Ga0307428, IMG submission 202161) | Salt marsh sediment microbial communities from the Plum Island Ecosystem LTER, Massachusetts, United States - WE1603-240 | ecosystem: Environmental > Aquatic > Marine > Intertidal zone >...
GGCGGATCCGAGATACTTCAACCTTCGTGGTACGGTTTGTGCCCACCTTCACGACAGCAAAACGCCCCCGGGTCCTCTGGGGACCCGGGGGCGTTGAGCCCACCGGCGGGCGAGGGTAGCGCCCAGGGGGCGCCATCCTCATCCGGACTGTTGAGCTCTACCCTTTAAGCTTGACATATTGAGCGACATCCTTTTAGGATTCCACCACGACGGCGACGGGGGAGGGCCCCCACGGTCCCGAGGGAAAAGGCGAGGCGGTTTCTTCCACGGCGTTGTTCGCTTTCTCTCCGAAGGGGGAAGCTGGGGCCCGGGGGTTTCCCCCGGGTCCCTTTTCTTTCCCTATCTCCAAGTCGCCCGCACTAGCTCGATGATGCGCCGGAGCCACTTGACGCGCTCCCACCACTTCAACGCACGTTGAGTTAGTCCGCTCCCTTCGGGTGAGCTGGGCGAGTTTGCCTCAGGATCCGCCTGGCCCCTCTTGGCCATCTACTGGACCAGGGTGTGAGGAATCCGCGCGGTGAGGCGGAGTTGGGCAGCGGCCGCGCCAGAGCCGACAGCGGCGGACTTGGACACCACCAGGTTGACGGCGTCCAGCCCCGTCAGGGCCCAGAGCGAAAGGCCCGCCTCCGCCTGGAGGAGCGGGGTGATAGTGACATCCAGCGGGATCGCTCCCAGGCCGTGGGGGATGTCAGGGGAGTCCGTGTCGGCGTCGGCGTTGGCTTCGATGTCCGCGATAAAGAGCGTGACACCGGCGAAGATGGGCGTTACGACGAAGGCCATGTGTTCCTCCTGGAAGAGACAGAGCGAAGGATGATTCCGAGCCCGACCGAGAGTAGGACCGCTTTCAGCCAATCGGGCCAGGGTCGGGAAACTGTGACCTGGACGCCTTCCACTTCGATGGGATCCAGGAGCGTGCCGGAGTGCCCACCCCAGCCCGGGACGGGTGTATAGGTGTTGGGCGGGTTCTCAACCCAGGCGGAGGAGTCCGCTTTCGCGAATTGCTCCCACATGTCCACGCGCGGCGCCATGTGAATGTGTTCTCCCTGGACGCCGGCGACGTAGGGCTCATAAATCCAGCGCCCGACGTAGTCCCGATCCAGGGCCCCAACGCCCCAGGTGAAAACATCCTGTAGGCTGGCGTCTAGGCTGATAAAGTCCACGGTCCCGCCGCCGGCGTGCGCGCCGGTGCGCGGGGTGCATCCGCTCGATTTCCACCACATCCAGGAGGTTACGCGGATGCGCCCCCAACGGTCCCGGGCGGGCTGTAGAACCTTGCTAACGGTCTCTTGCAAGCGCGCCACGTTCTCGGGGGTCGCTTTCTCCCAGCAAGGCATTTCCTCTAGGGTGAAGTTGGCCGAGAGTTGCACCGTCATTCCCCCTGAATCTCTTGGCCAGAAGGCAGGAAGCGCCCGAATTTCGCCTCGAAGGCATAGGACCAGCCACCCGGCGGCGTCACACTCTGCCCCGTGAACGCAAGCGCCGGGACGGCTGGATCCCCATTAGCTACGGGGTTCGGGGCGAACGGTACGGGGAGCACGGCCGTCCCGTAGGTGCGCTGAATGAGCGGGGGCGTCACTCCGTTGACGCCAACGGAAAGGGTAGCGAACCCGCCAGGAAGGCCAGAAACGAGAATGAAGCGAAAGACGTTCCAGCGGTTCGGCGCCATTACGACCGGGACCCGCTCCGCCACGGCTCCGCCCAGGCCCCATGCCAGGTAATCAAAGCCCGTCCCGTCCGCGCGGAGGATCATTCCGGCGCCCCCCGTGTCCACCCCGGGGGCGCCTCCCCCTGGAGTGTTCGCGCGGTAATTGTTGGCGGAGGAAGCATCCAGGCCCCCACCGATCCAGACCCCGACCATGTCCGCGTCCGCGCCCCCAACCCATTCATAATTCACGAAAGCGTCTATGACGGCGACGACTCCACCGTCCGGGATGCGGAGCCCAGGGGGAAGGGCCGTCGCGTCGAAGCGCGCTGCCCACCACGGGAACGTCCATCCGACCGAGCGGGGGGCGGTGGTGGTGCGCGAACACATGACCCCATCCCGACAGTCGAAAAGATCGTTTCCCGTAGCGCCGGCCTCCGCCTGGCCGATGCCCTGAACGTCGTTCGGGCCTCCGGCGGCGTCCGCCTTTCCGTTGGTGGTGGCGAGTCGGTTAAAGTCGTTCCCGGCGCGGAAAGTCTCCCGGGTCGCGCGCTGGGCGAACGGCCCCGGATAGCTCACTCTGTAGGGCCAGGGAATGACGGGGGCCGGAACAATCTGTGTTTGGGCCATTGACTCAGCTCCACCCGGCGTCGAAGGCGGAGGCCGTAGCCTGGGCCACGGTCCACCCGTGCATGGAGGCCCCCACCAGGTAGACCCCAGCGTCCGCGACCTGGACGCGGATGTCTAGAGTCTTTCCACCGGGCACCACCAGGAAGATTTCATCCGGCCCGAAGGACTTGATCCATACGGCGACGTTGGCGCCCACGACGGCCAGGGCGTCCAGGCCCGGGACGGCCGCGCCATCGATCATTACAGAAAACGTAATGAGCGACGTTCCCAGGAGGGCGTTGACCTGGAGGTCGAAGCTCCGGAGGTAGCCGACGCTCCCGTTAGGTACCAGGAACGCGCATCCCGTGACCTGGGCGGCCGGCGTCGTGGTAATGATGCTCGCCCCGGCGAGGACCCCGGTGGGCGCGAAGTCCACGCCGGAGGGCGGCTTCACCTGGAGCACAGGGGGAACGGTTCTTGTGAAGCCCGGGACGGCCGCCCCTCCGGGGCCCGGGGTGGGCGCCAGGGGCGCGGAGCCGCCCGCACGGAGCACAGAGGGCGACGGGGCCTCCGTTGTGCCTTCGGGCACGCCCAGGAGGGCCGGAGGGGTCGCCCAGGGCTGTAGGGCGGTCTCGGCGCGGGGGTCCTTGCTCATGAGCTGTAAACGTTGATCCCGACCAGGCCCAGGCGGATGGAGTAGGCCACGCCTGAGTAATTCGTGAGCGTTAGGGCGATGTTGCTTCCGCCCGGGACCAGCCTGGGCATGATGAGCCCGTGGGGCGTACCGTTCGGGCTGCCCGCACAGTCCACCACGGCCGAGAACGGGACAGCGCCGAAGGTGAGATCATCGCCGGCGGAGAAACGCCCCTCCAGGATCAGCCCCGGGTCCGCAATGGACACGTTCGGCGCGGCCGGCGTGTAGACACGCCCAACGATGGCGCCCAGGAGGTACGCCGCGACGTTCTGTAGCGGCGTCGTGAGCTGGACGGTAGCGGCTCCGCCGAGGTTCAGGGTGGTAAGCGGGATGTAGTAGGGCCGGAGCTGTCGGGAACGGAGTTCGGCCGGAAGGAAGCTCAAAAGGGTGTCATAGAAATTCATCATGGGACCGGCTCCGTTTTCTCGTTGACTCAGGACCCCACCACAAGGGCGAGGGGTGGGGCACCCGGGACCGCTCCCCGGGCGCTCCATGCTTCCGGCCTAGCCCCCCCAGGCTACGCGGCGGCCGTCCTTCCCCTTGCGGTGTGCGATGGCCCGCTCAGGTGATCTGATAGTAATGCGTACCCCACATGGACACGCGGAGCTGGAGCGCCGCCGTGACGGGCGCGGCGGCTGCCCACTCGATGTTCAGGCTGAACGCCTTGAGCGGCTGGAGGGTGAGGGCTCCGCCGATCCAGATTCCACCGGATCCCGGGACGCCGGGGTTGGCGTACTCGACGCCCGCCCGGGTGGAGAACCCGACCGGGCCACCCGTCGCGTGCATCTGCGAGACCGGCCAGGGGCCCCACTCCTGGGAGTTGTAGCGGAGGAGCGCGTAGGGCGCGCCCGCCACGCTGGGCGTGAGCCCGAAGAGGACGGAGTGAACATCCGCGAGGTTCGCCACGTTCCCCGGGGCGATGCCCAGGATGTCCATGGCGATGTACTCGACGATGAAAAATTCCGGGTTCGGGAGCTGCCCGGCCTGGTCCATGTTGGTGATGAAGCGGCCGGCCGCCGCCGCGTTGGTGAAGAAGGTGAGCGGCGCGGCCGTGCCGCCGATGGGGTAAACCTGGGTGTCGTAGAGCGGCTTGGGGACGCCCCTCATGTCCGTCTTGCCCGCCACCTTATTCGGGGTGACGCGGTCCTTGAGCTGCTCCATCGTGAGGCCCTGTACGTCGTATCTCATGGCTGTCCTTCCTTTGCTCCTGCGTTTAAGAGCCCGCGCGGGCCCGCGTTGTGGACGTTGTCAGGCTCAGGCATCCATGCCCGAGCCAACCCCGATGAAGGGCGTGATCCAGTCCGACACCCCACCCCTTCGGGCGAAGTTGGGAATCCTACGGGACGGGGGCGCCGGAGCCCTGACGGCCCGGACTCCGTGCCCCCAGGTGCGCCCAGGCTCCGGAGTCCTGCGGGCCCTGGCGTAGATGCCCACGGTCCCGGCCGTGCCAGCTCCGGGCGTGAGCTTGTCCGCCACGTAGGGGACATCCCAGCGGACGGCCGCGTCCTCGAGGGGCCCCGTGAGGGCGCCGGCGAGAACCCAGGTTCCCCAGGAGGGCCCGACCAGGAGGTCCGCCAGCCAGCCGAATACGACAGCGGAGGCGAGTCCCACGCCCAGGCCCGTATTCGTGGCGCGGTCCATCTTGAGGAGTTCAGGGACGGCCCGGGTCGCCACCTTCGCGCCCGTGAGCGTCAGGGCCCCGACAGCTCCGTCCATGAGGAGGCCAGGGAAGCCCCGGAGCCCCAGGGCTGGATTGCGCCGGCGCCGGCGGCTGGCCGCGCGGGCGCGGGGGCGCGCCTTGCGCTTCGCCGGGTTCTTGCGGCGTGCCGTGGTGGTGCGCTTCTTGCCCTTGAGAAACCGGCCGTTCTTGCCCCTGGGCCGGCTCCGGGCAGCCTTGGAACGGCTGGCCATCTTTTCCCCCTTTGAGGGTGGGTTGATAAGAAACTTCACGGTCAAACTACTCTGGATTGTGGAGGAGCTGGATTTCCTTTTCCAACGCCTTCAGCCCGTCCGTGAGGAGCTGGACATGGACTTGGAGGGTGGTAATGTCCCGAGACAGCTTCCACGCCGCGCCCATAACGATGGCGAGGGCGCCCAGGTTCAGCGTTACAAGGTCGGCGCCCATTTAGAAGTCCCTCCAGATTCGGCGCCTGGGATGATAAAGGCGCACGCTCCCATCCTCCAGGGATTCCATCCGCACCCCCGGCCGGAACGTGTGTTTGTACGGCTCCCCGTTGTCTCCGTGGACGTAGTCCAGGCGGAGAACCCTATCGGACCATAGGGGGTCGGGATTCATGCCCAAAAGGACTAGGTCCGGGTTGGACTTCCGGCGGGCAGCCCAGAGCAGGAGGGCCAACATCCCGGCCGCGCCGAGTAATAGCCCGGCCGACGCTCCGCCCAGGACCGAGAGGTCGGGCATCGGCCCGGCCGCGTCCAGGAGCGAAGCGGCTTCCGCCGGCGTTAGGGCGCCGAGCTTGACGGCTTCCAAGGTGGCGTCCAGGGCGTCATAGCGTCGGAAGCTCCAGAGGACGACCAGGGCGAGCGCCGCGACGGCCAAGGAAGCGCCCACGACGGCGCCGGATCCAAGGCCCAGGTAGCCCGAATACTCCTCCACCTTTCGGACCGTCGCGGTGTGGATGCGACTCAGGTGCGCGGCGCCATCCACTACGCGGCGCGCGGAGTCCCGAACGGACCCGGACGAAGCCGCGGCCAGCTCCGCCGCCTCATGTTGGAGCCCGAGGATGCGCGGCCAGAGCTCCAGGTATCGGCTCCAGACTGTGCGGATCCACGCTCCCGGGTCCATTCCCTCGGGGTCCGGGATCCCAGGATCGGCAGGGGGTAGGGTGGCGGCGGCGGCGTACACGGTTAGCGCCTCCGCCCGGCGGCTGCACCGGCGAGCATGGCCACCAGGAGGCCCAGGCCCACCACCAGGCCCACGGTGGCGGAGCTGGGCGCGGCCTCTGCTCCAGGAGTCGCGCCGGGCTCCGCCGCGCCGGGTTCCTCTGGGAGTCCGCCCGGCCAGTCCGTCGAAGGATAGTCGGGACTCTGCGGGCCAAGATTCCCCTCCGGGGTGATTCTGTACTGTTTCTCCCCGGGCCCCAGCTCCGTGATATACCAGCCCGTGACGGCGACAAGGGCGCCGGCGGGGTCCCACCGTCCCGTTACCGTTAGGGCTGGTCCTTGTGGCGCGGTGGTGGCCAGCTCCGTGGCGTTGGTCGCGTCGCTTGCGGAGGCGAGCTTGTACGTCGTCCCGTCGGCCGCGAAGAGTCGGACGTTTTCCGGGATCCCTCCGCCCGTGACTTGCACGCTGGCGGACTGTTCCCCGGTCCATGCCGGGGCGGGGGGCGGGGGCGGCGGCTCCGGCGGGGCGTCGGGCGCCGGCGCCGGCGCGAGGGGATAAAGGTCCGTTATGTAAGATGGGACCTGTGAGGGGTCGGGCCCGCGCGTTGCGGCGAATTCGTTTGCGCCCAGGCTGCCCGCTCCACCGTTGGACACGAAACGGCCATCCGAGAGGAGGAATCCCGAGAAAATGACCCGGGCACGGCCGGCGTAAATTTGAATGAGATTCTCCACGCTCCCCCATGCCGGCGTCAGGTTAACTAGCGTGAGAGACTTCCCGGGTTGATCGTCGGGGGAGATCGTGAGAGAGTGTCCGTCAGGCGCGGCTTGCCAGGCTCCGCCCGCGACATAATAGCCCAGGCAGTACACGGGGTCCGCGCCTAGCCCGCGCCATCCAGAGGGCGGGGGGGCGTACAACGTCGCCTCCGCCTTACCTACGTCCGGAGCGGCCAAGGGCCATGAGGACGCCCAGGCCCAGGAGGGCGGCCGCTCCGTACTTGAGGGCATCCGGGGAGAGACCGGCGTCGCTGGTCCCGGCGTCGCTGGTCCCGGCGTCGCTGGTCCCGGCGTCGCTGGTCCCGGCGTCGCTGGTCCCCGCATCGCTGGTCCCCGCGTCGCTGGTCCCGGCGCCTCCGCCGTTCCCGTTGTCGCTGGGCTCCCCTTCGTCCGCTCCGCCTCCGCCGGCCGCCGGCGCCGCGTCGCCGGGGGCCCACGCGGTCACGCGGTAGCCGTTCACGCTATAGGATCCGGCGACGGTGACGAGCTGCCCGTCCATCGCGCGAAGCTCCTCGAGGATTTCAGCGTCTCCGATGAGGGCGAAGTTGGCGCCCGGCGCGCTCATCCGGACTTGACCCCATTCCGGGGTGTCCTCGATAGTGCCGGTTACGGTCGGGTTGTCGTAAGCCCACCCTACGGTGCCCGGGCTGGATGCGTACATGGAATTAGCCCCTCCCTGCGGGCGGCTTGAGGGCGAACCACACTCCCACGCCCAGGAGGCCCATGCCCAGGAGCGTCCCAAGGCTGGCCGTCGTGGGCGCGGCGAAATCAGGCATGTCAGGCCACGGCCCGGTGGAAGCGGCCGGCGCCTCGGTGGCCAGGCCCCGAATGGCGTTCGCGGCCAAGATGCTTTCCCGGTCCCGCGCGGTACAGTCCCGCCCCCCGTGGGCCTCTCCGATCAGGGCGCCGGCAAGCTCCGAAAGGTTCTGGGGCGGAAATTTGCGATACCAGCTCCGCGCGTACACGGATTGCCGGGCCCGCTCGACGGCTTCCGGGGTGGCGTTCTGGAGTAGCGTAAGGACCTGGGGGTGGGTGAAAGGGCCCGGACACATGAATTGACCAGCGTACGCCGCGCCCCAGAACACATCTTCGTCCGCCACGTTCCCGAGCCCCAGCTTGCGGCCGAGCCAGCTGATGGAGCGGTCCCACCAGTTATCCGTGTAACCTGGGAGGGGGCCCGTGTAGCCCGGGGCGGGTTCGGTGCCGGGGGGGAGCTGCTGCTGGGGGACTGTCCCATAGGTGGGGTCGCTGTAGGCCCCTAGCCCGTTGCTATACATGGCGCCGGCCTCACTCAGTCCTGGAGGTAGAAAACTAGCTCCCGGTCGGGTTCTGAACGCCCCTCCGCCGGTGGGCGGTGGATGTCCAGCTCATACCAAATTGGAGGCGGTCCCGGCGCCTGGATTTCTGCGTAAACGTGGGAGTAATCCTCGCCCCACGCAAGGACAACGAAGCGGACAAGGAAGCCGGCCGCCCGTCCGAGGGCGGCGGCGAGCGTTGCAACGTCGTCACAGTCGCCCGCGACGTGCCCACGCTCTTGGATGATGGCGAGGCACCACTCTGGGGAGCGGATTAGCTCGACGTTGAAGGGGTCCGCCTCCTGGACAACGTGGGCGGAAAGCCATTCCCGAAGGACCATGGGGAAAACGTCAGGGGGCACGCCGGAGGCGATGGAGGCCGCCTCCGCTCGCACGACGGAGCTAGTATCCCGGGCCAGGGCGCTCATGAGATCCAGCGTCAACATTACGCCCCGGTTGTTCGCCGGGATCCAGCTCCGCCGTGCGTACACGCTCAGTCCGGGTCCGGTGGGCCGTCCACCCCTATGGTCCCCAAGATAGCGCCGGCGCGCTCCTCTTCCTCCTCCGCTTCCCCTTCCTCCTCCTCCTCCGGGGCTGGGCGTAGCGCCTCAACGAAGCGCGCGACCCATGCCCGGTGAGGGTTGAGCTGGGGATACCAGCCGAGGACTGTTGTGATTGCGCTCCCCCCCTGGGTCTCTAGGAACGTGTCCAGCTCCTCAACCCAGACGGTAGGAAGCTCCTCCAGGACTACGGCCGCCCATAGCTCTGGGTCCTTGCCTTGCTGGGCCAGCGTGACAAGTCGGGGGACGTAGCGCCCGAGCGCTGTTCGGAGATCCACGGGGGGTGCCTCCTGGACGCTATCCTCCGGGGGGTTGTCAGGTAGCGCCGGCGTCGGCTCTGGACGGCCCAGGAGCCCTGAGATCGCCGGAAGGATCCGATCCACGACGCGCAAGTATCCGGCCTCCGGGTCTCCCCCGGCCGCCCCGTCGCGCCCCAGCTCGAAGCCCTGGCGGAAGATGTCCAGGAGCTGGGGGACCTGGGCGGCCGGAGTCTCAACGTGAGGCCGGAGGGCGGACATTTCCCGGACGATCTCTAGGGCCAGCTCCGTTGGGCTCCGGGTGTCCGCCTGGGCCGGCGGGTTTCTCAGCTCCGCCGTCAGGGCCACCATATCCCGCCGGAAGGCGTCGAAACGTTGCTCTAGTGTCATATCCCGGAGCCTATCCGCCAGCTCCTGCCGCTCAAGCTCCAGGCGCTCCAGTTTTGTGGAGCGAGTCTCTTCCTCCATCTTCGCGGAGAGATCCCGGGGCGGCGCGTCGATGTCCACGCTCCTGGAGCCGCGATACTGGACCCCGTCCGCCCCGTGTTCGTACGCGCGGAGCTGGAAGGTCCCACCCCCGTATGTGTCGCGAATCATGTCCTCGGACACTTCGGCTAGGTCGAAGCTGGCCACGAAAGCCGGCTTCCGGGTCTTGGGGTGGAGCCGGTAGAGCTTCACGCGGAAGCCCGGCCCGAATTCGTTCAGGAAGCTATCTAGCTCGTCTAGAGCGTCGGCCCGCTCTGCGGGCTCCGGCTTGCCCTTGCCCTTGGAGCGAGTCATTGGCGCTGCCCCCCGTTAGGGCCTAGCACCTTGCCGGTGGGCATCGTGAGGCGGAACCGGAAGGCGGCTGGGGTCTCCCCGATGGCGCCGACCTGGCGGAGTCGCCAGGCGTGCGGTGCGGGCGATCCGGCGACGGCCCAGAGGGTGAACATTGCGCCCCTAAGGGCCAGAGCGTCCAGGGCGCTTTGAACAACCCGCCAGCAAGGTAGGGCGCCGCTCTTTTCCGAGACAACGAGCGTGTAAGGTGAGGTCGCGCGGCCGTCGCCGGCGAGGATGGCCAGCTCCCCGAACGGCCCGCGTTCATATGTTGTGACCTGGGGATAGGGGAGACCGTCCTCCATCGTTGGCCAGCCGAACGGCGGAGGGCCGATGGACACTTGCCGCCAGCTCTCCGGCTCCGGCTCTCCCGGCGTTGGGTTCTTTTTGTCGTGACTCATGGCGTGTACACTCTCCGTTAAAGGATCAAGCCCAGGAGAACGAGGAGCAGGGAGAAAGCGACGGAACCCAGGGGGGCCGGTTGGCCGGCCAGCTCGCGCCGGCGCGCGTCCGCCGCCTTCATGTCATAGGGGTTCATTCCGCCCCTTCCTCTGCCCGCCATTGGCGCTCTAGCTCGCTCAAGATTGCAGCGTCCCGGGCCATCCGGGCAGCATAGGCGCGCTGCCCCGCAGTTGTATATCGGTTTGGCTTTACTTGGTTCCTGGGAGGGACTTCTAGGTCCTGCGGCGCCCGAATGGGCGCGCTATCGGGCCGACCTGGGCTTAGGCCCACCGTCGGGTTGAACAAAGGTTGCTTGCGGGTCCGGAATGGCTGGCCCCCGTTATCGCACCTTGAGAGGCGAAACCCGATGCAAAGGCGCATCCCAACCAGCCCGGCATCCTCTCCGAGTACAAGGATTGCGGCGCTCACGGTGCGCCACCAGGGCGCGACCCCGACTCCGGCGGGGAGTCTCCCAAGAGCTGGCTTAGCGCCTTGC
>Ga0307428_1001777_pt1 | contig 10424 bp, 7 predicted proteins | sample SalMarWE160240MG_FD_202161 | JGI IMG/M metagenome (GOLD analysis project Ga0307428, IMG submission 202161) | Salt marsh sediment microbial communities from the Plum Island Ecosystem LTER, Massachusetts, United States - WE1603-240 | ecosystem: Environmental > Aquatic > Marine > Intertidal zone >...
CGTTTTCTCGCCCGGCCCGATTTCATGAGGTATGTAGAAGCCCTTATCTTGATATTGCTGGGAATGGTCTCTGCATTTCTCTATTCCCAAGTAGGGTATTTAAACCGAACCGGCATAACCGCAGGCCTGATCTTTCTCGTGTTTTTGAGCGCCGTCATTTTGTCCATCTTCTTTGGTGTTTGGTTCAAGACCATCTACATTATTCTCACCCTGGCAGTGATTTACTGCGCCATAATAGTGAAGGACCTGCTTTTTATCGGCAAAGAGGCTATACCCAAGGATGACATAAAAACCAATCGAATGCTCGGCATTAGCCTTCAAAGCCAAGGCCTGTTCGACCTGGCCTTTGAAAAATTCAGAAAATGCCCCCTCGATGATGAAATGAGAGATATCATCTATAACCTAGGCCTCGATTACGAGCGCAAACGAATGATCAACAAGGCTATTTCCGTCTATGAATATATCAACAAGGGAGATGCGGGGTTTAAGGATCTCAATGAACGAATACCCAAGTTAAAAAAGATAATAGGTTCTCTGGCGTTTGATACCTACCAAGGAAGGAATGAAGAGAAGATAGTTGTATCAGATGACCTTGAGGTGAAGCCCACTGTTGGAAGATACGAGATACTCATGGAACTTGGTAAAGGGGCAATGGGGACGGTCTATAAGTGCAGAGATCCAAAGATAAATCGGCTGCTGGCTATCAAGACAATTCGGTTTTCCGATGAATTCGAGGATAATCAGCTGCAAGAGATAAAGGGACGATTCTTCAGAGAAGCCGAGTTAGCAGGAAAGCTCGCTCATCCAGGTGTCGTTGCCATTTACGATGTGGGTGAGGATTACGACCTCACCTATATGGCAATGGAATTCTTGGACGGAGAGAATCTGGATAGATACTGCAAGAAGGGCAGCCTGCTTCCGATTCGTAAGCTCTTGGATATTATTGCTCACACGGCAGATGCCTTAGAGTATGCTCACAACAACGGCGTCATTCATAGGGATATCAAACCGGCCAATATAATGCTCTTGAAAAACGGCAGGATAAAGGTTACTGATTTCGGAATTGCAAAATCGATGTCTTCATCGAAGACGAAAAGCGGAATAATCCTTGGTACCCCAAACTATATGTCGCCGGAGCAAATTATGGCAGGCAATATAGATGCACGATCAGATATATTCTCCCTCGGTGTGGTATTTTTTCAGCTTCTCACCGGGGAATTGCCCTTCAAAGGGGGAAACCTCAACAGCCTCTTTTATCAGATCACCCAGGCCCGATATCCATCGCCTCATACGATAAATCCAAGGGTTATTAAGCCTTGCGAGCAAATAATCGACAAGGCGCTGGCCAAGAATCCGGATAATAGATTCCAAACAGCCAATGATTTAGCGAAATATTTAAGGATCTTAGCCCATAAAATAGACGCTCTGAGGTCACAAAAAGCGCAAAGAGCATAGGATTGACTCTTAAAGATAGGGGAACATAGTGAAATTGCGTGCATCTGGTATTTCAGATACAGGCCGGCAGAGAGATGGCAATGAAGACTATTTTGCTATGGATAACGCTCACGGCTTGTATATTATAGCCGATGGCATGGGGGGTCATTCGGCAGGAGAGGTTGCGAGTAAAATAGCGGTAGAGATCATTAGAAGAAACATAACAAATTGGATGAATAAAGAGCCCCTGGAAGACGAACTTTTCGATCTCGCGGATCCTACCCTGGGCCAGATGGGAAACTACATATTGAGCAGCATCAAACTGGCAAACAGGGTTATCTACGAAATGTCTAACGAATATAATGAATACAAGGGGATGGGCACGACGATCGGAGTGCTCGCAATCATGCCTTCCACCGTGATATCCGCCAATGTGGGCGACAGCAAGATTTACCTGTTAAGGGGTAGCGCCATAGAGCCTCTTTCCAGGGAACATAATATGGTAGCAGAACAGCTGGAGATGGGACTTATTTCCAAAGAAGAGGCAAAAAATTCTCCATTACGGCACGTCCTCACGAGAAACCTCGGCTCTCTTGATACAGTCAATATAGATATCTTTGAGATCGAGCCCAGGGAAAAAGATCGATTTTTGCTCTGCACCGATGGGCTGACTGACCTTGTTTCGGATGAGGAGATATTGGCAATCATCAATCAAGATAATGATATGGAACATATCTGTCAGAAATTAATAGATGAGGCTAATGAAAGGGGTGGCCACGACAATACCACCGTCTCTTTGGTGCGCATAGAACAACTAAAGGACAAAAGATCAGGGATATTGAAAAATTTTTTACCTCTCTTCATGAGAAAAAAATAATGATGCTACACGTTTTTTATGGTAATTACAAAAAGGGGCTTAGGTTATGGCTAGGATTATATTAGTCTTCAACAAGAAGGTGATTAAAGAATATCCTTTCACCAAGGATAGCCTCACCATTGGGCGTAATGACACCAATGATATCGTGATCGATAACCTTGCAGTATCAGGTCTCCATGCAAGAATAGATAAAAGTGGAGATTCCTATATACTTACCGACTTACAGAGCACAAACGGCACATTTGTCAATGATAAAATCATCGCCTCTCATAAATTACAGCATAAGGATAAGATTACCGTAGGCAAACACCTGCTTTTCTTTGCTATGTCCCAGGAGGAACAGGCCAAACTGAAAGTGGCAGAACTCGACAGGACTATGATCCTTGATACCGCCCAGCATAAGGAACTATTAGAGAAGCAGGCCAGAGAAAAGGGGGTTGAAGCATCGTCTCAAAAACCGATGTTAGGGGTAATTAATTTTATCGATGGCTCAGATCAAGGCGAAATAAAACTAACCAAAAAACTCACTAAAATCGGCAAGGCCGAAACCTCGGAGGTACGACTCGGCGGTATATTTATGCCCCCTACAGCAGCAACCATCAGCCGCAGGCCAAATGGCTACGCCATTACGGCAACGGGCGGAAAGACAAAGGTAAAGGTGAATAACCAGACAATAGAAGACAGCCATTTTTTAAATGATTTCGACACCGTTGAGATAGGATCATACAAGTTTCAATTTTATTCTCAGGAGAGCGAAGAAGAAATATAAACCTCGTGCAGAACGGGGGTCATCGTTTGCCATCCGAGAACGATCTCAATCTGTCATTGGCTATTTCCTTTAAGCGAGCGTCTATTTGTTGTTCGGTGAATATCTTCTGGCAGTGAGTGCACTGATAGAGTTCTTCTGAAACCTCATCATATATCACGTCATCGGAAAAATTTACCTTCCTGAACTGCAAAGCAAAGTTGTAGATCCGGATAAAGTTCTTATTCTTACAGTTGTCGCATACCATATAATCTTTGATATCGTCCATGAATACCTCCAAATGGGTGCGTTATCGAAAAATTCCTCCCTTTTCCATGGAATAGATAGGCCGCTCCTTACCACCTTACGCACTCAGGGTTTCAGCGCTTATGGCGGCAGCTTTAATTAAAGCCCGATTTTTCTATCTGATTTAGCATCGTTTGTCAAAGAAAATACAGGCAATACAGCAATGGAGAACGGACCAACGAGGAGGTTCCATGCTGCCTGAGGAAGAAAAATTTTTTTAACCTCAATGGCTCTGGCGCGGAGCGCTTTCTCGTGCCGGGCACACCCTGCCTGTGCTCCTCCACCTCTAGGGCTCGTTGGCAATCCCTTGAAAAAACAGGCATCCGAGCAAACCGTCGATGAAGCAATTGGGGAACAGGCAAAAAGGTCCTCTCGCAGCCAAGAGATTTGTGGCAAGAAAGGCACTGTGATGCCCGTGGCAGGATACTAACAATTTTTTGGCACAAATATGTTTTTTGATAATTAAATTCTTGAATGATGCCTTTTCATGTGGTAAAAGAAATAAGATTTTTCGGCGAGATAATACCTGAATACATAGTCTAAGGAGGTATGCATGGCAGCACTATTTGGTGGCTTAGCAGCTCTGATACTGGGCATCATTGGAATCGTCATCTGGTGGGGATATTTTATAAAGGCCCTTGCAGCCGGAATACCGGCATTGCTTATTTTAGGAGGCGCCCTCGCTACCTATCTCGGCATCGAGGAACTGAAGGATAAGAGGAGTGCGGAGAAATTTGAGGAAAAGCCCAACACGAACGAATTGAAAGACGAAGTTGCAAGCCTCAAGAAAGAGGTGGAGGATCTCAAAAAGGAGGAATAAAACCTCACTGCCGAGAAAATCTGCCCTTAGAGGATCCCCGTTTCACGAATAAAATATTCTTCAGTAAAGGCTGAATCGGGCGGTTATCTTACGAGGGAAACAAGTCGTTTCAAACCTTTTTTTAATTGCACTGTTTGATATTTGGAGCAGCAAAAAGGGCCTTATTGCCCATTGCCTCACCAGCCAATGATGGGACGGTGACTATACGCTGGGCTCAAGGGATTGCTCAGCGTGAGACACACGCAAGGGGAGCGCCTTTTTTACCATCGAGGTCTCCCTCTTCCAATGCATGGGCTTCCACTTGCCTCTCTCCTTTCGTCATATCCATGGGATTATGTCGTATTCTAAGTATTTCGATTCATATGATATCTATTGAGACTTCGGCTTGAAGCGCAGGTCTTCCATGCTCCTCTGCCGAATCCCTCAGTACGAAACGCTGGCAAAAAGGACCCATGATGCCGGCAGCCGGCTCATTGTGCCGCAAGCCTATGCCGCAGATTTAAGGCACTGTGATCCGTGAACAAAAATGGGCTTGGGTAGTTCTCTAATATTGTCTTGCAGCTATTTTAGGTGCTGTGTTATAAGACATTTCTTTGATGGGACACGAAAAACAACCCCACAGGACTCAGATAATTCATAGGAGGATTGAATAGTGGAAGAAGAGCGAGAAATCATGGAAGTTGACGTGCTTTTTGTTGGCGGGGGCATTGCCTGCCTCAGCGGCGCCTTTCATCTGTCGAATCTTATCAGGAAACACAACGAAAAGGTTGAGCAGGAAGGACAGGGTAAAAAACTTGATGATATTACAATTGCCCTGATCGAGAAAGGCACTGATATAGGAGCACATAGCATCTCAGGGGCGATCATGGATCCCATTGCCCTCGAGGAGCTTGTTCCGGATTTTATGGATAAGGAAGCTCCGTTAGACAGCGAGGTGACACAAGAGGAAGTATCCCTGTTGACGAAAAAAGGGAGAATACGCTCCCCTATCATACCACCTCCCCTGAACAATCATGGCAATTACATCATCTCCCTTTCCAAGCTTGCCCATTGGCTCGGAGGCTTGGTCGAGGAGAACGGGATTGATATATTTCCTGGTTTTGCAGCTACCGAGACCCTCTATGATGGGAACGCGGTTATTGGCGTGAGGACCGGTGACAAAGGGATTGGCCCCGACGGCGAAAGAAAACCGAATTTTGAACCCGGTATTGATCTGCATGCCAAGATTACCATATTCGGTGAGGGTTCACGGGGAAGCCTCACCAAGGAACTCATAAAGAAACTGGGCCTAGATCAAGGAAAGAATCCGCAAACCTATGTGTGCGGGGTAAAAGAGGTATGGGAGCTTCCGGAAGAAAGATTCGAGTGCGGCAGGGTTTTCCACAGCATGGGCTACCCACTTAAATGGAATACCTACGGGGGAGGGTTCATGTATGGGATGAAAAACAATATGGTCTCCCTCGGTCTTCTCACCGGACTCGACAGTGAAGATCCCTATCTCGATGCCCATCTCGAATTTCAAAAGTTCAAACTCCACCCCTACGTATTTGAGATAATAAAGGGCGGGACACTCGTTCAATACGGCGCGAAAACAGCACCGGTCAGCGGATACTTTTCAGTTCCAAAACTTGCCTTTGACGGCGGGCTCATCGTGGGCGACTCAGCGAGCCTCTTTATCAGCCAAAAGATAAAAGGCATACATGTTGCCATGAAGTCCGGCATGCTCGCTGCTGAAACGATCCTTGACTCCCTTGTAAGGGATGATTACTCGGAAAGACAGCTTGAGAATTACCAAAACACCATCTTTAACAGCTACATCGGAAAGGAGCTCCGCAAGGTTCGCAATTTCCATCAGGGATTCCGGAAGGGACTCTTGGTGGGTCTTATCAAGGCCGGATTCCAGTATATACTGGGAGGAAGAATCCTGAAAGGGAGGCTCTCAACAGAGCCGGATTATGTTCACCGCAAAAAAGTCGTCGAATACTACGGCGCCGCTTCACCTACAGACGAGCAGAGAGGGGTTCCTAAATTCGACGGCAAGATGACCTTCGATAAGGAATCAGATGTGTACTACTCCGGCGCCATCCACGAGGAACAACAGCCGCCGCATCTCAAGATATCAGATCTCAATATCTGCTACACGACGTGCAGGGAACAGTACCAGAACCCTTGCACCAGATTCTGCCCTGCCAATGTGTATGAAATGGAGACTGACGAGGAAACCGGCAAACTCACCCTGAAGCTAAATTTCTCCAACTGCGTCCATTGCAAGACCTGTGATATTAAAGATCCCTTTGAGAATATCACCTGGGTTCCTCCAGAGGGCGGAGGAGGGCCGAAATATACTGTTTTGTAGAAACCATTTTTCCTTGACAGCGTGGATTTCTCTCATTTAAAGTTATTTTATAGCTAAAACATAGCTATTTTGCTTCAATCCGAGAGGTACGGAGATGGATATAATAGATGAAATAAGACACATCGTGGGAGATGAGAACACCTTTTCCGACCGAGTGGAATGTATCTGCAATTCTCGTGACATGTCAGTGCATGTTGGCATTCCCGATGTAGTCGTCTATGCGCAGACAACGGAGCAGATATCCAGTATCATGCGGCTTGCCAATCAGGAGAAAGTCCCTGTAACAATCCAGGGTTCGGGAACGAGTGTGACCGGCGCATCCCTTCCTGTAGAAGGGGGTATTCTTCTGGATGTCCACAGGATGAACAGCATCCTTGAGATCAACGGAGCCAATTTCTACGCTGTCGTTGAGCCCGGCGTAATCTGTATGGATTTAAACAGGCAACTTGCCAAACAGGGGCTCATGTTTCCCCCCAATCCGGGCAGCGAGCTCATCGCAAGCATCGGGGGCATGATGTCCACGAACTCAAGCGGGCACCGCGCCGTTAAATACGGCACGGCAAGGGATTATGTGAAGGCCATGAAAGTGGTGTTAGCCGATGGCACGGTGATCGAAACCGGGTACAAAACACCCAAATCATCCATGGGATATGACCTCAACCACGTCTTCGCCAGTTCGGAGGGAACGCTGGGCGTTATTACCGAGATCACGGTGAAGATTCGATCGCTTCCGGAATATACCGCATTGGCCCTTGCCGTTTTTAGCGACTTGGATGCAGGGGGCAAAGCGGTGAGCGATATCATTGCATCTGGAATACAGCTCACCGCCTGCGAGATCCTGGATAAATACAGCCTCAAGATAGTCGAACCATACATCGACAGGGATGTAAGCAATATAGAGGCCATGCTTATTTTAGAGCTGGACGGGGCCAAACAGGTCGTAGCCAGGGATATGGAGCGAATCGGAGAGATTTGCAAGAAATACAACGTAGAAGACTTTACCTGGAGCGACGACCCGGCCAAGGCCGCGGAGATAATGGAAGCACGAGGAAAATTGGTGCCGACGCTGTCCAGAATCAAGCCCGGCTACCGGCTGGTTGCAGTATCGGAAGACCTTGGGGTTCTCTCATCAAAGATCCCCGAGACTATCAGGAAAGCACAAGCAGTGGCAGATAAATACAACCTGCTGCTTACCACCTTTGGTCATATCGGAGATGGTAATGTGCACACCACCTTTGTAACCGATATGCGAAGCCGGGATGAATGGGAAAGGCTGAAACCGGCTGCTGATGAGCTTGCTGAAATAGCCCTTGAGGCGGGGGGTACCATTACCGCCGAACATGGAACGGGACTGGCCAGGGCGCCCTACATAGAAAAACAGCTAGGCCCGGGCTTGGATGTGATGAGGGCTATTAAAAAGGCGCTCGATCCCAACAACATCCTGAATCCGGGCAAAATGGGGCTCGACCGCAAGAAACACGATATCTACGACTATTTCGCCTTCAAGCCCCTTCTCGAGCGCCCCGAAGGCCTTAACTCCTTCGGCTACGATGTGGACAACGAGATCCTCGCATGCATCAACTGTGCATTCTGCCGCCTGGGCTGCCCCAGCTATGAGGTAACAGGGCTTGAATCCAGAAATGCCAGGGGCAGGAATATCCTGGCCTTCAATATGATGACGGGTCAAATCGACCCTTCCGAGGAGCTGGCAGAGTCCTTCTATACCTGTACGACGTGCAATTCCTGCACCCAATTCTGCCCCGCCCAAATCAAGGTGGATGAGATTATCCAGAAAGGCCGAGAGAAGCTCTTTGCCGCGGGAGCTGCCCCTGAGCCTGTCAAGGCGCTGAGGGAGAGCATCCTTTCCGCGGATAACGTCTATGCCGCGAAAAAGGAAGACAGGATTGCTATCTTCCCTTCATCTATCAAGAACAAGTTCGAGGCCGGTGAGATCAAGAAGCAGGCGCCAACCCTTCTGTTTATGGGGTGCGTATCGAGTTACCTGGACATGAAGATCGTGCCCAGTTTCCTGAAAGTCATGGAAGCCGCCGGAGTGGACTATACCCTCCTGGGCACAGAGGAAATCTGCTGCGGTTTTCCGCTGCGCCTTATGGGAGATATGGATAAGTTTGCAGAGAACGCCAGAAACCTGATCGACCGCATCAAGGCTACTGGTGCAAAGGAGTTGGTAACCCCTTGTGCCGGATGCTATAAGACATTCAGAAAATTCTACCCAGAAGTCGGCGACCTGGGAATGGAGGTATATCATTCGGTTCACTACATGGAACGCCTCATACGGGACAAGAAGATTCAGCTGGGCGGCAATCTCAATAAGAAGGTCACCTATCATGATCCCTGTGACCTTGGCAGGACCTTTCATATCTTCGAGGAGCCCCGGGAGATACTCAAGGCCATTCCCGACATGGATTTCGTCGAGATGGAGAGAAACCGCTTAAAAGCCAGGTGTTGCGGGGGCGGCGGCAGCGTTATTGCGCTGGATCCTGAGCTTGCAGCGGAGATGGCCACGGTCAGGGTCCGAGATGCCATGGAAGTAGGGGCCGAGGTTATAGTCTCCGGATGCTCGTCCTGCAAGGATAACCTGAGAAAGGGTCTAAAAGCCATCCCAAAGCCTGAGCGACCCAAGATGAAGGTCATGGATATCACCGAGGTAGTCGCTGATGCTCTGGTTAGTTAAATGGTGATTTGATAAATCGGTAAATCGTTATCATCAAGTAACTCATTATCGATTTATCGACTTGGCCAATAATTAATAAAGGAGAGGAGGCCATGACAACAAGCAAATGGATGCATGCGGGTACTATGGTCAAGATGAATGCCATCAATTACCCCGATAAACTAGGATGGCAGGACAAATTGCATGAATATACCTTCAAGGAATGGAATGAGCGGGCATGCAGGGTAGCCCATGGGCTCCAAGCTTTAGGCGTGGGCCATCAAGATCGGTTCGCTGTCCTTGCCTTTAATCGCGGCGAGTGGATGGATATCTATGCTGGGTGCGCAAAAGGCGGTCAGATTATTGTTCCCATCATGTTCCGGCTTTCACCAGCCGACATCGAATATATCGTGGAGCACTCGGAATCGAAGGCCTTTATCGTGGAGCAACCCTTTGTGGAGATGATGAACAGCCTGAAGGACAAGCTCACCATTCCAAAGGATGCATACGTCTACTTGGGGGAAGACCCCGTTCCGGAGGGATATATCGGCTATGAGCAATGGCTGGCCCAATCATCCCCGGAAGAACCGGACACCATGGTAGACGGCGATGATGCCTGGACGTTCATGTATACCTCGGGAACCACGGGGAGGCCCAAAGGCGTGGTCAAGACCCACGAAAGCTACCACGCCCAATATGTCCTGCACATCATAAACCAGGGCGTCCTACCCACCGATAAGGTGATGCTGGTGATGCCCCTGTGCCACGTAAACTCCATATTCTACTCCTTCCCTTACACCCTGGTGAGCGCCCCGGTGTTCGTATACAATATGGTGAGCTTTGAGCCTGAAGACCTGCTCAGGACCATAGATACCTATAAGATCACCTTCACCTCACTCGTGCCCACACATTACATCATGATGCTCGCCCTGCCCGATGAGGTGAAAAATTCGATCGATGTATCCTCTATCCGGCAGCTCCTCATATCCTCTGCGCCTGCCAGAAAGGAACTCAAGCTCGCGATCATGGAGTACTTCAAAAAGGCGGAACTCTGGGAGGCTTACGGCACCACAGAAGGCGGTCTGGTCACACTCTTAAGGCCGGAGTGGCAGTTCGAGAAGCTTGGATCCATCGGCAAGGAGATCTTCGGCACTGACAGGATAAAGATTCTCGATGAGGACAGAAAGCCTGTACCGGACGGTGAGGTGGGAG
>Ga0307428_1001779_pt1 | contig 10409 bp, 11 predicted proteins | sample SalMarWE160240MG_FD_202161 | JGI IMG/M metagenome (GOLD analysis project Ga0307428, IMG submission 202161) | Salt marsh sediment microbial communities from the Plum Island Ecosystem LTER, Massachusetts, United States - WE1603-240 | ecosystem: Environmental > Aquatic > Marine > Intertidal zone >...
GTAGGAGTGTCCGGTCTTCCAGAACACCGTGCGGGCGCCGTTTTTCTTGAGAACAGGGTCGGTCATGAACAAGCCGGTCGACTTCACGTCGGCGACGAAGTGGGCGTTGGGGTTGCGGGCGGAGACATCGCGGGCGAGCAGCACCCCAACCTTGTCGGCGAAGATGGCCTCGCCTTCGTTATCGACCACGCCGCAGCGGTCGCCGTCACCGTCGAAGGCGAGCCCGACGTCGGCGCCGGACGCGAGCACCGCATCCCGCGTGGCATGGAGCATGGCGAGATCTTCTGGGTTCGGGTTGTGGGCGGGGAAGGTGTAGTCGAGATCGCAATTAAGCGGAACGACGGTGGCCCCGAGCGCTTCCAGCACGCGCGGCGCGAAGGCGCCGGCGGTGCCGTTGCCGCAAGAGATCACGACCTTGAGCGGGCGCACCAATTTCGGCCGCTTCAAGAGATCGGCCATGTAACGTTCCGGCATGTCCGGGACGAAGTTGTAATGTCCGCCTCCCGGCACATCGAAGCGGCCTTCGAGCACGCGTTCCTTGAGTGCGGTCATGTCCTCAGGCGAGAAGGTGAGGGGGCGTTCGATGCCCATCTTGATGCCGGTCCAGCCATTGTCGTTATGGCTCGCGGTGACCATGGCGACGCCTTCGACCTCGAGATCGAACTGCGCGAAATAGGCCATCGGCGATAAGGCGAGGCCGATGTCGTGGACCTCGGCGCCACCGGCAAGCAACCCCTCGATCAGCGCGGCTTTGATCGATGCCGAATAGGAGCGGTAGTCGTGGCCGACGACGAGGCGCGGTGGCACACCCCGCCCGCGCATCAACGCGGCGAGGGCAATGCCGACCGTTTGCAGCCCGAGCAGATTGATCTCCTCCGGATAGCGCCAGCGGGCGTCGTACTCTCGAAATCCCGTCGCCTTGACGAAGGGTAGGCGTTCGAATTCGGCCGTGTTGGGCTTGAGATCCTGGCGTGGCTTGGGAAGCATGGGCCCCTGCATATGCGATTTCCGGCTCCTCACCAACAACCCAGTAAGGCTCGGCGTTCCGGTGGGGATGAGGCGATCCTGGGCAGGCCTTACCCGCGCAATGTCAGGAAATCGCCGGAGAATTCATAGGAGCGCAGGCGGCCCAAAAAGCTCATCCCGAGCAGGCTTTCCGTGAGAGCGTCAGGCTGAGCCACCAGCGCCTCGACTTTTTGCCGGGTGAGCGGCCCGAGCGAGACGCTGTTGAGCCTTATCCTGGCCGCGACGGTGCGGCCATTGGCGGTCAGCACCGGCACGGTGTAGCTCAGGCCGCGAATATCGATCCCGGCCTTTTTGGCATCCTCGGGACGGAGCACCACGGTCGAAGCGCCGGTGTCGACGATCATGGAAATCGGCTTGCCATTCACCTCGACCTTGGCGGTGAAATGGCCGTCGAGCCGCTTGCGAATCTTGACCTCGACCGGACCGCCCGGATTCTCCTCGATGATCATGGCGCTGCCGGGGATGAGCTCGCCGGCGAGGCGCCCCGCAAAGGGGATCAGCTCGCCGCGATAGGAATAGACCGCGACGAGAGCGAGCCCGAGTGCGGCCCAGGTCACGGCGTCGCGCAACATGTTGCAGGCCCGCCCGCCATAGCGCGTGAGCATACCGCCGCCGAGGAACACGAGCAGAGCCGTCATCAGCGCCACATAACCGAAGGTATTGGTATCGACGTTGGCGATCGTGCCCGAGTCGTTGCTGACGAGCAGCATCGCGGCGAAGGCGAGAATGAAAAGTGCAATCCAAGCCGACACGGCTTTACCCTTTCGTTGCCGCCAGGCGTTGCCGCCGTGCCGGTAAGATCGCCATGATGGCGCGCCGCTCCGGGGAACTCATCTCCGACCAGCTGGCGATCTCTTCGATGGAGCGTCCGCAACCGATGCAGAGCCCAGAGGCCGCATCGATCTCACACACATCGATGCAGGGCGTCTCCATGCGGGGCTTGGGCTCAGTCTCCACTAAGAGCTATGTAGGCGCTGGGGCGCGGCGCGGCAATTATGTTCGCGACGCCTGCCTCAACGGCGCACTCCGGCATGGCTCGGACATCTCAGCCCTGTCGCCGGGCGCCTCCATGACCCGGCGGCGGGGGAAGGTCACGGTCACTGTCGTGCCCTGGCGAAGCTTGCTTCTGATCTCGAAGGTGCCGTCGTGAAGCTCGGTCAGTCCCTTGGTGATGGGAAGGCCGAGACCGGTGCCGCCTTCGGCCGAATGATGGGCCAGCGAGCCTTGACCAAAGCTCCTCAGCACGCGCGGGATCTCCTGCTCGGGGATGCCTGGCCCGGTGTCCTTCACGCTCAGGAATTGTCCGCCCGCCGGCGTCCTGCCGATCGCAAGCGTCACGGTCCCGCCCGTTGGGGTGAACTTGATCGCATTCGACAGCAGATTGAGGCAGATCTGCCTAAGCGCCCGCTCGTCGGCGAAGAGCTGCGGCAGCTCCGGCTCGAACCGCTCGACGATCCTCAAGCCCTTGCTCTCGGCTCTGAGGCGCAACAGACGCTCGCAATCTTCGGCCACGCTCACTAAGGCGACGGGCGCTTCATGAAGCTCGTAACGCCCGGCCTCGATGCGCGAGATGTCGAGGATCTCATTGATGAGAGTGAGCAGGTGCTGGCCGCTCTCATGAATGTCGTTGGCGTATTCCTTGTAGGTCGGGTTCTCGTGGGGCCCGAGGATCTCAGACCGCATGATCTCGGAAAAGCCAAGGATGGCGTTGAGAGGCGTGCGCAACTCGTGGCTCATAGTGGCGAGAAAACGCGACTTGGCCTGGTTCGCTTCCTCGGCGCGGAGCCGCGCCTCTTCGGAGATGGATTTCGATTGCTCGAGCTCGGCGATCAGCGCGTCCTTCTCGGCGCGATACTCGAGCATGGCCGTGACCGTCGCGTTCACGCCGTTCATCGTCCAGATGAAATAGACATAGACGCCGACGGCCATCGCCGCCATGGCCCAATAGAACGGATTGTCGAGCAGCGCGAAGCGCAACACGATGGCCGCGATCATCGGCAAGGTGCCAGCATACACGATCGGCATCACCGGCGACGCGAACAGCATGCGCATGGAGATGACGACGAGAAGAATGGCGAACACGAAGATCGGAGCGACCTCCCCGTGTCCGCCGGTGGCGACGAAGGCGACACCCGCCCAGGACAGGCCATAGAGAAACTCTGCGGCCATGATCCTTGCGCGCCAGACATGCGTCTTGGCATCGTCGCGGGACGCCTTCGTGAATTGGCGGCACAGGCTGATGAGGATGCCCTTGGCGATGATGACCGTCGCCAGCCACAACAGCAACCGGTCCGGAGGGGCCCAGAACATCGCGCCGATGGCGACGATGATGGCGACGAGCGGCGTCGTCACCGCGGTCGAGAGCTCGCTTTTCACGAACATGAGCAGCAGCTCATATTCGAATTCCGGCCTGAAGCCGGATTTGTAGGCGAGCTTCTCGCGGGCTTCCCTGACACTGCGGGAGGAGCGACGCCTGGCGTTCATCGCCGCCGAAGCGGCCGCACGAGCCTCGGCTGAAACGCCAACTGTCATGCCATCAAGCCCGCAAAACTCGCCCGAACGACGACAAAAAAGCCCGGATTGGGCGGAGGTGCCCGTCCGGCCCTTATCCAACGACCCAATAATGACTATGTGGCTTAAATCCCTAATGGGGCGTTTACTCTCGCCCCGGGCTGAGACGCGAGCAGTCGCGCGATTGCGGCGCGGCAGTCTTCTAGGAGAACAACTCTGGCAGCAGGGGCGGGGACCCACGCATGCGACTGACAGTTATAGGTTGTGGGGACGCCTTTGGTGCGGGTGCCCAGTTGCAGACCTCGTTTCAGGTCGAGCATGAGAGCGGCATCTTTCTGATCGATTGCGGCACCTCGACGTTAATCGGCATGCACCGGCTCGGCCTCGATCCCGCCGCCATCGACATGGTGTGCATCACGCATCTCCACGGCGACCACTTCGGCGGCCTGCCATGGCTCCTGATCGACGCCCAGTATGTCTCTAAGCGCACCAGGCCCCTGATCGTTACCGGCCCGCGCGGCATCGAGCAGCGCTTCCTCACCGCGGCGGAGGCTCTCTATCCCGACGTCACCAAGAACTGCCACTGCTTCGATCTGAAATTCGTGGAGTATGACGAGGGCTCTATCGACATCAACGGCATCACCATCACACCGTTCGAAGTGATCCATCCCTCCGGCGCGCCGCCATATGCCTTGCGCTTCGGCATCGACGGCAAGATCCTCGCCTTCAGCGGCGATAGCGGTTGGACCGAAAATCTCTGTCACGCCGCGAACGGCGCCGATCTCTTCATCAGCGAATGTTTCCAATACGACGTGACCCTGCCGATCCATCTCGATTACAGGACAATCGAAGCGAACTACGACAGGCTCGGCGCGAAGCAGACGCTGTTGACCCATATGGGCGAGGCCATGCTCGCGCACGTCGACAAGGTCGACACCTCGCGTTATCTCGTCGCCAAGGATGGCATGACCCTCGATCTATGAGACGCCAGTCTGCCGAACTCGATCGGTTGCTCGCCAATATCCGCTCCTGCCGCGTCTGTGCGGAGGCGCCCTTAAGGAGGCCCTTGCCGCATGAGCCGCGCCCGGTGCTGCGCGTGAGCCAGACCGCGCGTCTCGTGGTTTGTGGTCAGGCGCCAGGAACGCGGGTGCACGCCTCAGGGATTCCGTTCAGCGACCCGTCTGGGGATCGGCTCCGCGCCTGGATGGGCGTGACGCCGCAAGAATTCTACGACGCGACGAGGCTCGCCATCATTCCGATGGGGTTTTGCTTCCCAGGGCAAGACGCGAAGGGAGGCGATCTGCCGCCGCGGACGGAATGCGCGAAGCTCTGGCATCGAACCTTGTTCGAGACGCTGCCTCAACTCGAGCTTGTGCTCGCTGTCGGCTCCTATGCCCAACGCTGGCATTTGGGGGCCGCGGCCGGCGGCAGCCTTCAGGAGACAATGGTCGAGTGGCGGAACCATCTGCGTCGGAAAGGGCGTCCGCGAATATTGCCGTTGCCGCATCCGTCCTGGCGCAACAATGCCTGGTTGAAGCGCAATCCGTGGTTCGAGGAGGACCTGTTGCCGGTCCTGCGCTGCGAGGTGCGCGCCTTGCTGTGAGGTCGACCTTGCCCCTTTAGGAAAAATAATCTACGTAACTGGCCGAGATTGGGTCCACGAGAGAAAAATCGTCTCCGGCAATAGGCTTCAACGCAACGGGTATTCTGCTCGCCATGATCGATCGTATGGACCGCAAGATTCTCGACATCTTGCAGAAGGACTGCACCAAGCCCGTGGCCGAAATCGGCAAGGAAATCGGGCTGTCGACCACGCCGTGCTGGCGGCGCATCCAAAAGCTCGAGGAAAGCGGCATTATTGAGCGCCGTGTGGCTCTGCTAGACGCCAAGAAGGTCAATGTCGGGGTGACGGTGTTCGTCTCAATCTCGACCAGCCACCACACCCAGGAATGGCTCGACCGCTTCCATCAGGCCTTGATGGATTTTCCCGAGGTGGTCGAGTTCTACCGCATGAGCGGTAAGGTCGACTATCTCCTGCGGGTCGTCGTTCCCGACATCGAGAGCTATGACGACTTCTATAAGAGGCTGATCACCAAGATCGAGCTGTCGGATGTGAGTTCGGCCTTCGCCATGGAGCAGATCAAGTTCACGACGGCGCTACCGCTCAACTACACCGCGGACTAGCCGGCGTCAGGGCTTGCGCTCCAACAGCGCGATCAGGCTCGACGTATCCCAGCGATTGCCTCCCATGGCCTGCACTTCGGCGTAAAACTGGTCGACCAGGGCGGTGACTGGAAGCTCGGCGCCGTTCCGGCGCGCCTCGTCGAATATAAGCGCGAAGTCCTTGCGCACGAGGTCCACGGCGAAGCCAAAGTCGAACTTGCCGTCGACCATGGTCCGCCAACGGTTCTCCATCTGCCAGGACTGCGCCGCGCCCTTGGAGATGGTGTCGATGACCTTCTCGACATCGAGATCGGCGCGCTTGGCGAAGTGGAGTGCTTCGGCAAGCGCCTGGATCAGGCCGCCGATGCAAATCTGATTGACCATTTTGGTGAGCTGCCCTGCGCCGGAGGGACCGATCAGATTGGCGGCGCGGGCGTAAGCTTTGATCACCGGCTCAGCCTTGGCGAAATCCGACGCCTCGCCGCCAACCATGACCGTCAACGTGCCGTTCTCGGCCCCCGATTGGCCCCCGGAAACCGGGGCGTCGAGGAAACCGGCGCCGCGCGTCCTGGCTGCGGGGTCGAGCTCACGGGCGAGCTCGGCTGAGGCCGTGGTGTTGTCGATGGCGACGGCGCCGGGCTTGAGGCCGGCAAAGGCACCATTCTCACCGAGCAGGACCTCGCGGAGATCGCTGTCATTGCCGACGCAGGTGAAGACGAAGTCGGCGTCTTCGGCCGCCTTCGCTGGCGTCGCCGCGGCGCGTCCGCCAAACTCGGCGACCCAGGCATCGGCGCGCGAGCGGGTGCGGTTGAACACGGCAACGTCGTGGCCACCGCGCCTCTTGAGGTGGCCTGCCATGGGATAACCCATGACGCCAAGTCCGATGAAGGCGACCTTGCTCATTGCCTGCTCGTTGTAGCGCAAGCGCCCGACGCTCGTCATGCCCCGGCGAAGATCCTGGCGTCAAAGAGCGGCGAATTCCGAGCAGGCGTCTTAGGCGAGGGGCGCTTCCGGGAAGGAAAGCTGCTCGCGCGCGCGCCACTCATTGGTGACGTAGTTGATGATCAGGGAAGTGCGAACGCCTCTGATCGGGCGCTTCTCGAAGCCGTGATAGGTGGCGTCCCCGGGGATGAACACCATGGCGCCACCAGGTTCGAACGGCGACCGGCCGACATGATGCTTCTCGCCGTCATAAATGTCGGTGCCGAGGTCGCGATGGCTCGGGTCCTTCGACAGATAGACCAGCATCGTGAATGCCTTGACGCCGAGATCGGTGTGAGGCTCAAGCCAGAAACCATCGATGTCCTGCGCAAATTCGATGCGCAGATAGGTGCCCTCGAGATTGGTGCCGAACGTCTTCTCGATCTCGCTCGTGACCTTGTCGCTCTGGAAGGCTTGCGCCACCGCCTCGCAGACCGGGAACTGGGCACGATTGTCGACGTCGAAATATTTGCGGGTGTTGTTGTGGAGCTCGCGCTTACCGGAGATGCCGTCGAGGGAAGGGGCTTCGAAGGGGAGGCCGAGGATGTCATCAACGGTGTCCGCCGGCAAAGACGCCGTCAGTATCCAATGGCGATAGGGCTCGGCCGCGCTTTTGCTGGTCTTGACACTGTCGAGGAAACGCGCGGCCACGTCGTCAGCCGAACTGTTCGTCTCGTGCTCCGTCGCAGACTTCAACGCGACATTGTCCCTCATGATGAGATCATCTCCCCTCTTAATCCTGGCTGCGGGCACTCACGTTGGCCCCAGCCAGGTCCCCTCAATGGCTCTTAGCACGGCATCATCGGCGCGGAAACCGCGCCCGGCTACCTCGGCCCGCCAAGAAACGCCGGCGCGAAGCTCAGCGCTTGCGGTCAGCCAAGACCTTGATTTGCATCAACCAGACAGATTTGGCGCGTCAAATTGGCCCAAAACAAGGAGAGCCGCGCGAAGAGCGGCGTCCGGCCGAGGGATAAGCAACCCTCGCAAGCAGCCTTTTCAGGCTTCGCGTCGCTGGGCGCCTAGTTGAAGTTCACCCAGCGAAAGTGATGTGCCTCGAACTCTTCCGGCAAAACCTCGTCGATTTCGCTCGTGCCCAGCTTCTCATGGTCTGTCCGGAGGCATTGAGCGAGCAACTCAAGTAACGAGGCGTGAAGCTCGCGCTCTGCCGCAAGTTGCGGCGGGTTGGCGGCGAGAAAGGCGAGAATTTCCCCGTAGTCAGGCATCAGTTCCCCCGTACTGTCCCCCAGCCGAGTTCTAACCACGGTGCCTAACGCTTATGTCCAAACTTTGTTCCGGAGACCGGCCTGGGCCGCCTGAAAAAAAGCTCACGCGCCAAGGCGGTAGCGGCCGATCAGGCGGAGCGGCGCGCCGTTCTTCGCCTCGCCGAGCAGAGAGAGACCGTCGACAGTGACGCCGCTGGCGCAGATCTCTTCCAGCATGGGCCACAGCGCTTGCGCGACCCGCTCCAAATGCGTGGTGTCGAGTGGCCCGGTGAGGGTGATGCAGAAGCGATACTCGCTCAGCACGTGCGCATCACCGAAGCTCTTCAACAGGAGGCGCTGGTGGTCGTTAAGCTCGGCGCAGGCCGGTGCCTCGGCATCGGCCGGTGATTCGGCGAAGGCGTCGAAGGTGGCGACGCATTGCGCGGCGAGCCAATCGAGAGCGGGCGTCGGCTTGATCGGGCGCAGCACGAGATAGCGGCCGGCGCGGGCGAGCGTCAGCGGTCCGGTCTCCACCTTCTTGCGGCGGCCGGCGAAACTGATGAGGCGCGCCTTGAGCGCATCGACGACCATGCCCTCGCGCAACTGAAACGGCGCCTTGAACACCGCGTGCAGGCCGCCATAGCGCGTCCGCTTGGAGAGAGGTTTGACGGCGGTGGCGCCGCTGAGGCCCGCTTCGGAAAATGCCTGCAAGGTCGCACCGTCATTGGCACGTCCGAACCATGACCGTCCAAACGCCGCGAGGGGCGTTCCCGGCTGCGGCGTGTAGTAGATCGCGTAGCGGACGAAGTCGGCCTGGTGCGCGTCGTTATGGTCGTCGTTAAGTTGCGCACGATTGAGCATTGGTTTCCTCCACCTAGGCGCCCTCTCCGAATAGCCTCGTCTTCGCTACCACGCGGCTGTGGCGCGGCCGCGACAGGTTCTGGGCGATAGGAGGGCCGAGGAATGAACAGTTGATGAATCGACTCATCTCGCAGCTGCGAAGGCGCTGACGCGTTTACTCGTGCTGCATCGCACGCGAAGATGTGTTTCTTACTGCGTGCGCACAAAGTCGGTAACAAGATGCGCGCCGCCGCATCGGCGAATCGGCGCGTGGCTCAAGGGGACTGCCGAAGAATGATCGAATTTTACACATGGTCGACACCGAACGGGCAAAAGGTGGCGATCATGCTTGAAGAGGTGGGACTGCCTTATCGCGTCCATCCGGTGAATATCGAGAAGGGCGAACAGTTCCATCCGGACTTCCTTGCTATCGCTCCGAACAACAGGATCCCCGCCATCATCGACAGCGACAACGGCCTGACATTGATGGAGTCGGGAGCCATCCTGCTTTACCTCGCCGAGAAGACAGGGCGGCTGTGGCCGCAGAGCTTCCCCGAGAAATGGCGCGTGGTCGAGTGGCTGATGTGGCAAATGGGCGGGCCTGGTCCCTTCCTCGGTCAGGTTCACCATTTCGTGAAATTCAATCCGCGCAAGAGTACCTATGCCGAGGAGCGCTACACCAAGGAAGCGCTGAGGCTGTGGGGTGTGCTCGACCGCAGGCTCGCCGACGTCGAGTATGTGGCGGGCGACTACTCCGTCGCCGACATCGCCATCTGGCCGTGGATCTCGCGCTTCCAATGGCAAACTGTCACCTTCGACCACTATCCCAACGTCAAACGCTGGTACGTGGCGATTGCTGCGCGCCCTGCGGTGCAGCGGGCTTGGCACGTGCCACCCCGCCAAAGCGGCATTCCCATGCCTTGATGAGGGGGGAGACGGCTAGCCGGAGACGCGGCTGCTATGGCACAATGCGCCGGGCGCGAGAGCGACAGATCGCCGGGGGCTCCTTGAATTCGATGCGAGCGCGAGCAGAGGAGGTGTCATGACGCTCAATCTGAAAGCTTCAATCCCAGTCCTCATCGCCGGCTTGATCGTGGGCGTGTCGATCGCCGGCAGCGCAACGTCGGCGAAGGCGCAAGTCATCGAGCGCGGTCTCCAAGGCGGCGTGGTCGGCGCGATCGTTGGCGGCATCGTCGGTGGGGGCAGAGGTGCTGGCACGGGGGCCGCGATCGGCGCCGGCGTCGGCGTCGTCACCGGCGCGGCGGAAGCCAATGCCAATGCCAGGGCGCGGGCCGCCTATGAGAGCGAGTATTACGCCCCGCCGCCTCCTGGTGGACCGGGGCTTGTCTACAGCATCCAAGCCTCGCTGACGCGGCTTGGCTACGATCCTGGACCCGTCGATGGCGTCTACGGCGCACGCACGGCGGATGCCATCAGTCAGTTCCAATATGCCAATCGGATGCCCGTCGATGGCCAGCCGTCACCGCAGCTTCTCAATCTTATGATCAGCCAAGGGGGTTAGGTCTCCGAGTCCCTGACGGGGGTCGTCGTCGCCGGGGCGCCCTGCTTCGCGATGCGGCCAAATAGGATGCTGAATTCTGGCCATCGCGCAGTTTGAACGAATGGATCCGGACCTGGACGGGCCCGGCGACGAGGAGAGAGGGGTAATGCAGAAACAATTGATGA
>Ga0307428_1001781_pt1 | contig 10389 bp, 9 predicted proteins | sample SalMarWE160240MG_FD_202161 | JGI IMG/M metagenome (GOLD analysis project Ga0307428, IMG submission 202161) | Salt marsh sediment microbial communities from the Plum Island Ecosystem LTER, Massachusetts, United States - WE1603-240 | ecosystem: Environmental > Aquatic > Marine > Intertidal zone >...
GAGGTCGCGAACCTTGAGCGTGATCATGCCGCCGGCGGTGCGCCCGTCCACCTCGACATGCTTCTCGCGCCGGGTTCGCAGCATGACGTTGAAGGCTTCGCCGCGGTCTGCAAGCGCCTCCATCGCCTGGGTCAGCAGCGCCGCCGACTCCTCGTCGAGCCATTGCTCGAAACGCAGCAAGCGTTTCGGCTCGCTGGGGACGCCGAGCGCGGACGGCAGATTGGCAACGTGGACGTGAGGCCCATCCTCCTCGGTCCAGGTGAGCAGCGTCTGCGGCTCCGCTGTGAGGATCTGTTCCAGCATGTTTTCGCTGGCGCGGTAGCGCTCGGCCTCGAGCTCGGCGGCGTCACGCTCTCTGATCGCGGCCTTGGTGGCACGCAAGCAGGCGATGGCGCTGCCGACGGAGAAGGCGATGATGCCGAGCGTGATGCCGAGCGTCAGCAGCATGCGGATGTCGTACCCGCCGTCCAGGGGAAGGACGGCTTCCGCATAAGCTGGCTCGGGTCCGAGACAAGCGAGGACCGTCAGGCCAACCGCCACGCGCCACGTGAACAGTGGTGCGGCCTCTCCCCCCTTGGTCAGCATGATTCCCTCGTTCCCGCCCTTCGCCCGTGGCCCCCGCGCTCCCCAGTGCTCGAACGCAGCCACAGACAAAAGCGGGCCGACCGGCCCAGCGAGCCTCAAGGACGAATCAAGTCTAGCTTAACCACATCCGTGATTCTTGCCCACACCGCCGCGTGCGAAAGGGCGACATCAAATCGTCACGGATGTTGCGTCAGAGACACGCGCTAATACCGGTAGTGCTCCGGCTTGAACGGGCCTTCGACCGGCACGCCGATATAGTCGGCTTGCTCCTTCGACAGAGTGGTGAGCTTGGCGCCCAGGCGGGCGAGGTGGAGCGTCGCGACCTTTTCGTCGAGATGCTTCGGCAGCACATAAACCTTGTTCTGGTATTTGCCGGCATGCTGCCACAGCTCGATCTGCGCCAGCACCTGATTGGTGAAGGACGCGCTCATGACGAAGCTCGGATGGCCGGTGGCGCAGCCGAGATTGACGAGGCGTCCTTCCGCCAAAAGGATGATGCGCTTGCCGTCGGGGAACTCCACTTCGTCGACCTGCGGCTTGACGTTGTGCCAGCGGAAGTTTCGCAGCGCGTTCACCTGAATCTCGGAATCGAAGTGGCCGATGTTGCAGACGATGGCGCGGTCATGCATAGCGCGCATATGATCGAGGGTGATGACGTCCTTGTTGCCCGTGGCGGTAACGAAGATGTCGCCCTTCGGCGCCGCATCCTCCATAGTCGTCACCTCATAGCCTTCCATCGCCGCCTGTAGCGCGCAGATCGGATCGATCTCGGTGATGGCGACGCGTGCGCCTTGACCTTTGAGACTCTCGGCGCAGCCCTTGCCCACATCGCCATAGCCGCAGATCACCGCGAACTTGCCGGCGAGCATGACGTCGGTGGCGCGCTTGATGCCGTCAGGCAGGCTCTCGCGGCAGCCATAGAGATTGTCGAATTTCGACTTGGTGACACTGTCGTTGACGTTGATGGCCGGGAAGGGGAGGGTGCCCTTCTTCTGCATTTCGTAGAGGCGATGCACGCCCGTGGTCGTTTCCTCCGAGACGCCGCGGATATTAGCCCTGACCCTGGAATAGAAGCCGGGATCGCGCTTCAGCCGCCGGGCGATGGTGTCGAACAGCGCCTGCTCCTCGTCGTTCTGGGGCTTCGAGATGACCGAGGGGTCGGTCTCCGCGCGCGCGCCGAGAATGACAATGAGGGTCGCGTCACCGCCGTCGTCGAGGATCAGATTGGCGGTCTCGCCGCCCGGCCATTCCAAAATGCGGTCGACGAAGTCCCAATACTCATCGAGGCTTTCGCCCTTGAAGGCGAACACCGGCGTCCCGCCTTCAGCGATCGCCGCCGCCGCATGGTCTTGCGTGGAGAAGATGTTGCAGGAGGCCCATCGCACCTCGGCGCCGAGCGCTTTCAGCGTCTCGATCAGGACCGCGGTCTGGATGGTCATGTGCAGGCAGCCGGCGATGCGGGCGCCCTTGAGCGGCTGGCTCTTGCCGTATTCCTCGCGCACCGCCATCAGGCCCGGCATCTCGGTCTCGGCGATGGCGATTTCCTTCCGGCCCCAATCCGCGAGGTCGATATCCTTGACGTGATAGTTCATGCCGTTTCCGCTCCGCCTTGGTGATAAAGATATAAAGAACTCCTTATATCTTGCCTCGGGGCGCCTGAGTCAAGGTGCGTCTCTGTGTCTCCCCGGGGTCGGGCGCCGGAAACTCACAATCGCCGACAGGGCAACGCATTCTGACGATCCCGCATCGCTTTTTCCCCGCCATGAACGACATGGATCAGTTCACCAAGACCGCCGAGCACGTTGCGAGCAAGGTCCCCGAGGTCATCCTCGGCTTCTGGATCATCAAGATCCTGGCGACAACACTCGGCGAGACCGGTGGCGACACCGTCACCATGACCATGGACCTCGGCTATCTGGCAGGCACCGCAATTTTTCTCGCCGTCCTCGTGGTGCTGGTCGTTGTCCAGATCGCGGCGAAAAAGTTTCATCCCCTGATCTACTGGGCGACGATCATCGCCTCGACCACCGTCGGCACGACCATGGCCGATTTCGCCGACCGATCTCTGGGCATCGGTTATGCTGGAGGTTCGCTGATTCTGTTTGCCTGCGTCATGGCGGTGCTTGCCCTGTGGCATCGGTCGCAAGGGTCTATTTCGGTCGATACGGTCAACACGCCCAAGGTGGAAGCCTTCTACTGGGCGGCCATCACCTTCTCCCAAACCTTGGGCACCGCGCTCGGCGACTGGGTCGCCGAAGCTGGTCTCGGCTATGAAGGCGGGGCGCTTTTGTTCGGCGCCGGGCTCGCCGTGGTAGCAGCCGCCTATTTCTGGACCGGGATATCGCGGGTGCTGCTGTTCTGGGCCGCGTTCATTCTGACCCGGCCTCTCGGTGCCACCGTCGGCGATTTCCTCGACAAGCCTCTGGACCACGGAGGGCTCGCCTTGAGCCGGCCAATCGCCTCCGCGTTGCTTGCGGCTCTGATCGTCGTGCTTATTGTCGTCCTGCCGCAGCGGGCAGGCAGTCATCCACGCCAATCTGAAGCGATATCCTAGGGCGGCGAGGACAGCCGCGGCGCGCGCCCGCGCTCAGGGGTGTCCGTGTCTTGATCCCGTCGCCTCGTTGCCGGCGACGCTTATGCTGCCTTCCGCGCCCCCTCCCGACGACGCAAGAAGGCGAACGGCGAGAACGCGGGCCCGAAGACCAGGGAGCGGAATGCCGCAGGACCCACCGCGCGGCCGATTTCCCTGAAGGCGAAGAAGGGCATCAGTGCGACGCACATGACGGCGGCGACGGCAATGAACCCCACCGCCGTACCGCCGCCGATCCGCGGCATGCTTTCCGCGACGCCGCCGCCGCGGATCACGCCGACCAGGACCTCCTCAACGACATAGGCGAGGAGCAGCAGGACGGTGAACAGCGCCGACTTGTACAGGATCGGGTACATCAGCGGCCCCTTCTCGAACCTTTCGGCGAAGCGGAGCTTCTCGGCGATCAGCATGATCTTGGCGAGCACCAGCGCATTGATGGCGGCGAGACCGTAGAACCTGAAGCCGATGCCGTTATTGGCGAGCACGATCCATTCATGGACGAGAAACACCATGAACACGACCCAGAGATAGACGAAGATGCCGATGAAGCTTTTCAGCTCCGCGAGGACGACTTCCTTGATCCGCTGCGCGCGGCTCGGCGGCTCGGGTGTAAGGATCGGCGCCTCTGGCACCACGGCGACTTGCGATGACTGCGGCGATGGCGTTTCTGATTGCGGCGCTGCCTTGGTGAGCTCGGCAATGGCGTGGATCGGCTTCCAGCTCACGAAGCCCGGCTTCCACAAGCGATCCTCGGTTTTCACGCCGCCGCGCTCGGCGAGCATGGCGAGCTCGCGGTCGGTCAGCGGCCCGTATTCCTTGCCGCCCCGCCTCAAATACCACCCGGGCGCACGCGTACTTGCGTCGCTCGGCGCGATGTCCCGTTGCATGGCCTCCCCCCATTCAACCCCGGTTTCAGGGTAGCACCGGCCGGGTCGGCGGGTCGAGTCGGGAGGGAAAAGCGGCTGCGTGGCTTGGGAAAATTAGGCGCCGGCACCCCCGGGCCGATCAGGGTCAATCGTCCTCGTGGAACCCGGCCTCGACCAGCGCGATCAGGGCCTCCATGGCCTCGCGCGCCTCGGGCCCTTCGGTTTCGATCAGAATCGAATGGCCTTGGCCCGCCGCCAGCATCATCAGCCCCATGATCGACGTGCCGCCGACGGTGTGGCCCTCGCGCGTCACCCGGGTCTCGCAGCTGAAATTTCCTGCGCACCGCACGAATTGCGCCGAGGCGCGCGCATGCAATCCCTTCTTGTTGGGGATGACGACCTCGGCGAAATAAAGGCCTTTGCCCTTTTCCACCCCCTTGTCGTAGCGCGGTTTCACCGGGGCATCCGTGTCGCTGTGGTCGGATAAAATTAAAGCCGCGTCCCGCGGCTGCGTGGTCTAGACCTCAATTCGCGGCCAGAATTTGGCTGGCGACGCTGATATATTTTTTCCCGGCCTCCTGCGCCTGGGTGACGGCCTCGGCGAGACGACATTCGCCCCTTACGCTCGCGAGCTTGACCAGCATCGGCAGGTTGACCCCGGCGATCACCTCGACATTATCGCGCTCCATCGCCGAGATGGCGAGGTTGGACGGCGTGCCGCCGAACATGTCGGTGAGCACCACGACGCCCTCGCCGCTGTCGACGGCCGAGAGCGCCGCCAGCATATCGGCACGTCTCATATCGAGATCGTCGTCGGGGCCGATGGAGATGGTATCGAGCTGCTCCTGCGGTCCGACGACATGCTCAAGCGCTGCGCGGAACTCATGCGCGAGCCTTCCATGCGTAACGATGAGGACACCGATCATGTTGCCCCGCGAAGTTTGCCCCCGGTAAAGGGCGCTATCTTTGTCGGGCGAGCACGATGGCGCAAGCCCGAAGCGATTGGGAACCGCGCTTTTAGTACACTGCCGAAATAAGCGCCATTTTCAGCTTGAGCGGCGCCGAATCCTCGAATGGCGCAAGTTGTAGATTGGGCACGCTCACCCCCAACAAGGTTACGCGCGGTAACGGCTCCGGCGGCATCCTCGGCACCTCGTCGCTTGCCACGAAATCGACGATCAGAACGAGTTTCGCTTGCGTGACATGCGGCAGCGTCATGATGCCGAGGCCTCTGACCTCGAGCTTGCCGGCGAGCGTGTCCGGCGCCGAAACCACGAGCCCGCCCGCTTGCGCTTCGACAACGACCTGATCGTCGGCAACGAGACGCGGCGCCATGCCACCGTCGGCGGGAAGGGCGAGAAAGCGAAGGGCGAGATCCGACTTGCCGCTGCCCGAGCTTCCGCGCAGCAACGCCGCGTGCGCGCCGAAGGCCACGCAAGTGCCGTGAACCAGCTGCTTTGCTTGCTGCAATTTCGCCTCTAGGGATCAAGCCGCGGGCAGCCGGATGACGAAGCGGGCGCCGCCGCTGACGCGGTCCTTCGCCTCTGGGCCGGTGTCGCTCAAGGGGCGGTTCTCCGCCCACAGGCGGCCGCCATGGGCGACCGCGATCTGCCGCGAGATGTTGAGGCCGAGTCCCGAGTTCTGGCCGAAATTCTCCTGCGGCCGGTCCGTGTAGAAGCGCTCGAAGATCCGCTCCAGATTCTCCGGGGGGATGCCAGGCCCTTCGTCCTCCACCGCGATCTGGATATCGGAGCCGACGCGCTTGGCCTTGACCCGCACCTGGCCGTCGGGCGGCGAGAACGAGATCGCGTTCTCGAGCAGGTTGACGATCACCTGGCTCAAGCGGCTGTCATGCCCGAGGCAGCGATAGGGATGGGCGCCGGGACTATAGGCAATCTCCAGCACCACCTCCGGCGTGTCGTCGCGGTGGATGTCGTTGAACAGCGACACCGTGGTACGCAGCAGGTCCGAGACGTCGACCGGCAGCGCATCCTCGCGGGCGAGCTCGGCATCGAGTCGTGAGGCATCGGAGATGTCGCTGATCAGCCGGTCGAGCCGCCTCACGTCATGCTGGATGATCTCCATCAGCCGCTCCTTGGATTCCTCGGTCTTGGCGAGCGGCAACGTCTCGGTGGCGCTCCGCAGCGAGGTGAGCGGGTTCTTGAGCTCGTGCGCCACATCGGCGGCGAAGCTCTCAATGGCGTCGATCCGGCGGTAGAGCGCCTTGGTCATGTCGCGAAGCGCGCCGGACAAATGTCCGATCTCGTCGGTGCGCTCGGTGAAATCCGGGATCTCGGCCCGGGCCTTGACGCTGTGGCGCACGCGTTCCGCCGCCGAGGCAAGCCGCTGCACCGGGCCCGCGATGGTGTTGGCGAGGATCATCGACAGCACCACGGTGACCGCGGCCGCGAACAGCGACACCCTGACGATGCCCCAGCGCTCGGCGGCGACGATGTTGTCGATGTCGCCGCCCCGCGTCGACAACAACAGCACGCCGAGCACGGCACGCATGCGCTGCACCGGCACCGCCACCGAGACCACGAGCTCGCCCTTGTCGTTGACGCGCACGATCGGCACCGAAGTGCCGGCGAGCGCCGCGGCAACCTCGGGGTAGGCCTTGCCATTCTCGCCGCCGATCTCGGTATAGAGCGGCAGATCGTATTGCCGCGTCCGCGTCTTCACCGCGCGCCAGAACTGAGTCAGCACGTCGGGCTCCTCGGCCTCAGGCGGCGGCAGGTCGTAGCGGAGCACCTCGCCACGCGAATAGAAGGTGTCGGAATCGAGGATCAACTCGCCGTTCCGCCCATAGATGCGGGCGCGGCTGCCGGTTGGCTTCACCAGGCGCCGGAGGATCGGCGCCGCACGCTCCGGGTCGATGGTGAATTCGAGGCTGCCGCCAAGCGCGTCGTCGTCCGCGGCATTGTTCTGGTTGCCCTCGCTCTCGAGCAGCTTTTCGGGGTCGATCTGCACCTGGTCGGTGTCGACGCCGGCCGAGGCCGCCAGGGCGCCGGCGATGATCTCGCCCTGGGTCAAGAGGCTCTGCACCTTGGCGTCGATCAGACCGGCGCGGAACTGATTGAGATAGAGGATGCCGGAAACGAGGATGGCAAGGCCGATCAGATTGAGAACGACGATGCGCCGCGTGAGGCTGGAGAAGCCGTGGCGGAAGGGGAGCCACCGGAACAGCCAGCGGAAGCCCTTGCGCACGCGCACATAGGCCGCCACCACGCCACGGCGGAGCCGATCCCGGAGCGTGGTCGCCTCGGGCTGTTGCCAGGACCTGTCCGCCTCGGCGGTCATGGACCTTCCCGCCCCGTCACTCTTTGAAGCGGTAGCCCACGCCGTAAAGCGTCTCGATCACGTCGAAATTGGTGTCCACGGCTTTGAACTTCTTCCGCAAGCGCTTGATGTGGCTGTCGATGGTGCGATCATCGACATAGACTTGGTCATCATAGGCCGCGTCCATCAGCGCGTCGCGGCTTTTCACCACACCGGGCCGCGCGGCGAGCGCCTGCAGGATCAGGAACTCGGTGACCGTCAAGGTCACGGGCCGGTTGTCCCAGACGCAAGTGTGGCGCTCGGGGTCCATCTTCAGCTTGCCGCGCTCGAGCACCTTGGACTTGTCCTCGATCGGCGCCGAGCCGTCGCGCGGCTGGGCGCGGCGGAGCACGGCCTTGACCCGCTCGACCAGGAGCCGCTGCGGGAACGGCTTCCTGATGAAATCGTCGGCGCCCATCTTCAGTCCGAACAGCTCGTCGATCTCCTCATCCTTGGAGGTGAGGAAGATCACCGGCAGCTCGCTCCGCTGGCGGAGACGGCGCAAGAGCTCCATCCCGTCCATGCGCGGCATCTTGATGTCCAAAATCGCGAGGTCCGGCGGATTCTCGGACAGACCGTCCAGCGCGCTGGCGCCGTCGTTATAGGTCTGGGTCTTGTACCCTTCCGCCTCGAGCACCATACGGAGCGAGGTCAGGATGTTACGGTCGTCGTCGACAAGTGCGATAGTTGGCATTGATTTTTAGCCTTTGCGGGCGAGTGGGGATGTTGCAGGGGTAGGCTGACGCAAAATGTGGCAGCATGGGGGCGCCTTGCCAGCTCGTTAAACATTGCAATGAAACAAATAACCTTATGGCGCAAGTAAATAAGACGAAGGGCGAGATGCCCTCCAAGGCCGAGTTGGCGGCCGACGCCAGGGCCTTGATCCGCCGCGCGCTCAAGGCCTCGCTGGCCACCCTTGCTGCCGGCAGCGGCTATCCCTACGCCTCCCTGATCACCGTGGCGACGGAGCCCTCTGGGGCCCCGATTTTCCTGATTTCCGGGCTCGCCCAGCATACCAGAAACCTCTCGGAGGACCCGCGGGCCTCCATCCTGTTCGACGGCACCGGCGCCGAAGGCGATCCACTCCAAGGCGGGCGGGTCACGGTCTACGGGCGCGCCGAGAAGACCGCCACCGAGAGCGCCAAGCGGCGCTTTCTCGCCCGCCACCCGGAATCCGCCTTCTATGCCGATTTCGCCGACTTCGCCTTTTGGTGGCTCGCCGTCGAAGGCGCCCACTATATCGGCGGCTTCGGCCGCATCGTCGATCTTTCGCCTCCCGAGCTTCTCGTCCCTGTCGACGGCGCCGAGGACCTGGTCGCGGCGGAGCCGGGCATTCTGGAGTACATGAACGCCGACCATGCCGATGCCCTTCAGCTCTACGCGACGCGCCTCGCGGGCGGAGCCGAAGGCCCCTGGCGCATGAGCGGCATCGACCCGGAGGGCCTTGATCTCCTCGCCGGCGCCGACACGAGGCGCATCAGCTTTGCCGCCCCGATTGCCTCACCTGGGGAGGCGCGCCACGAGCTGGTCCGGCTTACCAATGAAGCGCGCGCCGCAAGCCCATAGGGCCCCGCTATATCAGAACGGCTCGCCTTGAAAGCTTTGCAAGATCGGTGGTAGCAAGGGCCAGCCAAACAGCCGCCACGACCTTATCCGGAGGATGCCACCGCATGAGCGTACAGTCGAAGATTGTCCCCGAGGGCGCCAAGACCACCAATCCGAAAGTGCTCGCCTTCGTCGAAGAGGCGAAGGAGCTGTTCAAGCCGGACGCGGTCAAATGGTGCGACGGCTCCAAGGAGGAATATCAGGAGCTGTTGAAGCTCATGGTCGATTGCGGCACGGCCATGTGGCTCAATCCCGACAAGCGCAGCAACTCGATCCTGGTCCGCTCCGACCCCGCCGACGTCGCGAGAGTCGAGGACCAGACCTATATCTGCTCGAAGAATAAAGAGGACGCTGGCCCGACCAATAATTGGTTCGATCCGGCCGAGATGAAGGCGACGCTCTCCAAGCTCTATGACGGCGCCATGCTGGGCCGCACCATGTATGTGGTGCCTTATTCCATGGGCCCGGTGGGCTCGCCTATCGCCGGCATGGGCATCATGGTCACCGACTCCGCCTATGCCGTGGCCAACATGCACATCATGACCCGCGTTGGCGACAAGGTGCTGAAGGCCCTCGGCGACTCTGAGGACTTCGTGCGCGGCATGCATACTGTTGGCTATCCGCTGCCGACCCCGCAGACCGCCGATGTGCCGTGGCCTTGCAACAAGACAAAATACATCTCCCATTTTCCCGAGACGCGTGAGATCTGGTCGTACGGCTCCGGCTATGGCGGCAACGCGCTCCTCGGCAAGAAATGCCACGCGCTTCGCATCGCGAGCGTCAAGGCTCGCGACGAAGGCTGGATGGCCGAGCACATGCTGATCCTCAAGCTCACCAACCCCAAGGGCGAGGTGAAGTACATGGCCGCGGCCTTTCCATCGGCGTGCGGCAAGACCAATCTCGCCATGCTCAATCCGACGATCCCCGGCTGGAAGGCCGAGACCATCGGCGATGACATCTGCTGGATGAAATTCGGCGAGGACGGCAGGCTCTACGCCATCAATCCGGAGACCGGCTTCTTCGGCGTCGCGCCCGGCACCTCGGAGGCGAGCAACCTCAACGCCATGCGGGCGCTCGATCAGAATTGCATCTTCACCAATGTCGGCCTCACCGAAGACGAGGACGTCTATTGGGAGGACATGACCAAGCACAAGCCCGCTCGCGCCATCGACTGGATGCGTAGGCCTTGGACGCCTGAGGCCGGCCGGCCCGCGGCGCACCCGAACGCGCGCTTCACCGCGCCCGCGTCTCAGTGCCCGGTGATCGCGCCCGAGTGGGAAGATCCGAAGGGCGTGCCCATCGACGCCATCCTGTTCGGTGGCCGCCGCGCGAGTGTGGTGCCGCTCGTCACCGAGGCGGAGGATTGGCAGCAGGGCACGTTCATGGGGTCGATCATGGCCTCGGAGAAGACGGCCGCCGCCGCCG
>Ga0307428_1001783_pt1 | contig 10383 bp, 2 predicted proteins | sample SalMarWE160240MG_FD_202161 | JGI IMG/M metagenome (GOLD analysis project Ga0307428, IMG submission 202161) | Salt marsh sediment microbial communities from the Plum Island Ecosystem LTER, Massachusetts, United States - WE1603-240 | ecosystem: Environmental > Aquatic > Marine > Intertidal zone >...
AAAGAGGACCGATTTTCCTTCGAGAAATAGGTTAATTAACAAATTTGCGATAAATTGGCTTTTACCAGTGCCGGGTGGACCGGTAATGACGGATAACCTATTTTGGAATATATCCTGTAAGGCTCTTATTTGATATTCATTTGAAGGAAATGGAAGAACTGGTGTTCTCTCAACTCCTTTAACTGAAGAGACCTTTTCAAGAATAAATGAAAGGGCAGTTTTATCCAAATCATTTTTCCCCTTTAATTCTAGTAAATCTTGAAGCAGGGCAATGTTATAAGCAGTATTTTCACCAGCAAAGACCATGCTTTTGTTATACAAACCTGAAGTCATATTCTTTGAAATCCTTTTCGAATTAGTTAAGTTATTGGGCTCTATAGGCTCATTGATCGGCAACTCAGTTTCTTTTTGAATAACCTCTAAACATTTTTCCGCCAGATTCTCACTATTAGAAAGCTCACTTCTAAATAACTTTTCTAAAGATTGACTTATGTCAGCAATTTCCTCGGTGCGAAATCCAAGCCTACTAAATGCTTGAATTCCACAGGTAGGATTTTGTTCATCTTTTTTTAAATATAAGCCCTCGTTTTTCCTAATAAATTTCACCTTAATTATAAAAAGTGGTGCAACCAAGTATTTCCTTTGCTCATCGTCAAAATAAAATAGAATCGGATATCCATAATAAGCTTCATAGCCCTGTGTGGTTATATATTCTGAAAAAGTGGTTAATTTTTCATCTCCAGAAATTAGGATGAGGTTTTCTCTTCTATCAAAAACGAACGGGTCATTATCAAAAGGATAAAGCACGGCTTTAGTTCTAACATTTATAGAAATGTCTTTCTCCAAAATATCTTCATTCTTGATACAGTCATACCAATAGGCAATAACTTTATTTAATAGTTCCATATTTATTTCAATTCCCTAAAGATCTGCGGCGTTTCACCTAACTTCAGTATGTACGAAATTTCCCTTCCACTCCTATAGTAAAGTGCCAGCTTTTAACTCTCCTGCTCCATCACCATTATAGTGCTTTGGTTGTTATTATTGAAGTCTTCTTCATGTTGCTTGCTGGCTTTATATGTCCTTAACTAACTAGTAAAATAACACTAATGACAGTAACACCACTCAGACGTCAATATCTCAGAGTTAAGCAGAGGTATCCTGAGGCGATAGTCTTTTTTCGGCTGGGCGATTTCTATGAGACTTTTGATGAGGATGCCAGGGTTGCTTCTAAGGAACTGGATATTGTTTTAACGGCGCGAGAGATGGGCAAAGGGCACAAGGTGCCCATGGCGGGAATACCTCATCACGCTCTGGATAACTATTTGGCCAGGCTCATTAACCGAGGCCATAAGGTAGCTATTTGTGAGCAGCTTAGTCCTCCGGGCAAAGGCTTGGTGGACAGAGATGTCATTCGTGTGGTGACGCCGGGAACGGTAGTTGAGCCCAACTTACTGGAGAGCAAGAGCAATAACTATCTGGCCAGCCTGGCTATCGAAGATGATGAAGCCGGGATTGCCTATGTCGATATTACCACGAGCGAATTTGCCACCGCTCAGCTTCCTGCTGACAGAGTTTCTTGTGAGCTGGAGCGCCTTCAGCCCAGCGAGCTTCTTATTTCAGATTCTTCGCCCGCAGGGCTCAGAATGACAGGGGTTCCTGAATCTCTATCAGCCAGTGTAACTAAGCTTGATGATTATTGGTTTGACTTAGAGGTGGCTCAAAGAACTTTGCTGGAACATTTTGGCGTGGCAACTCTGGAAGGCTATGGCTGTGCCCATTTACCCTTGGCTGTAAGGGCCGCCGGCTCGCTAGTTCACTATGTCACCGAGACTCAAAAGGAAGCCTTGTCGCAGCTAACCGGGCTTGCCACCTACTCTACAGATTCCTTTATGGCCCTTGATGGCCAGACCATTCGCAATCTGGAGCTCTTTCAGGGTGGTAGGTGGGGAGAAACTGGTAACTCTATTCTCTCCATCATTGACTTAACTAAGACAGCTATGGGTGGTAGGCTGCTAAAAAATTGGTTGGGACATCCTCTCATTGACATAATAGTGTTGAGTCAGCGACAAGAATCTGTTGCCTGGTTTTACCACAACACTCTGGCTCGCCAAAAAGTTACGTCTATCTTGGCAAACATTTCTGATTTGGAACGACTGGCTAACCGGGTGAGAAACGGCAAAGTTATACCCAGAGAATTGATAACGCTGCGCAGCAGCCTGGAGAAAATACCTGAGCTAAAGGAAACGATGGGAGCAGGGGATTCTACTGATTGGTTAATTGCTGAGTTGAAGCCCTGCCCGGACATTGTGAACTTAATTGCCAGGGCTATTGCTGATGAGCCTGGAGATTTCGAGCGAGGAGGGGTAATAGAGGAGGGCTTTTCTGCCGAATTAGATGAGCTTCGTCGCAGTTCAAAAGAGGCTAAGCAATACTTAGCCAATGTGGAACAAAGAGAGAGGCATCGCACAGGGATTAAATCCTTGAAAGTAGGCTATAACAGAGTGTTTGGCTATTATATTGAAGTATCCCGAGCCAACCTTAATCTAGTTCCATCCGATTACATTCGTAAGCAAACTCTGGCAGAGGCGGAAAGATTCTTCACCTCTGAGCTGAAGGAATATGAATCACTGATTCTCAATGCACAGGAAAAGATTACTGACCTGGAGGCTGCTATTTTCCGACAAGTTTGTCAGCAGATAAGTGCTGCTGGTGAGCATATTTTGGCTACCGCCAGAGCTATTGCTAAAATCGATGTCTTCTGTAGCCTTGCTGAGGTAGCAGCACGCCATAGCTATGTCAGGCCAACGTTAACCGCCGAAGACATTATAGACATTAGAGGTGGGCGCCATCCTGTGGTGGAGCGGGTTATAGGCAGCGATAATTTCGTCCCCAACGACACTTATTTATCCAACGAAGATAACCAGCTTATCATACTCACTGGCCCAAATATGTCGGGGAAGTCTACTTATCTCCGACAGGTAGCCTTGGTAGTTCTTTTAGCTCAGATTGGTAGTTGTATCCCTGCGGAGTCGGCAACTATTGGAATAGTGGATCGCATCTTTACCAGGATTGGTGCTCAGGAAGACTTGGCTGCAGGCCAATCAACCTTTATGGTAGAGATGACCGAAACGGCAAACATTTTACACAATGCCACTTGGCGCTCGCTCATCATTTTGGACGAAATCGGTCGGGGAACAAGCACCTATGATGGACTTTCCATCGCCTGGGCGGTAGCCGAGTTTATCCATAATCATCCTAAACTCGGAGCGAAAACTCTTTTTGCTACCCACTACCATGAATTAGTGGATTTGGCTAAGACATTGCCCAGGGTGAAAAATTTTAATGTGGCAGTGGCTGAAGAAGGAGATAAAGTTATTTTCTTACATAAAATTATTCCTGGGGGCACTGATAGGAGCTACGGTATCCACGTGGCTCAGTTAGCCGGACTGCCAAAATCAATAATCAGCCGTGCTGAGGAAGTACTGGTTGAACTGGAAAACAGTCATGCTTCTAAGGAGAGCCGAACTTTTCGAAGGCAAGCATTGCTTCAGCAGCTTCCGCTTTTCCCCAAGGGCTCCTTATTAGCGGACGAGGTCTCCAAACTTGATGTCGATTCCATGTCACCCCTGGAAGCAATTAGCAAGCTTTATGAGTTCAAACAAATGGCGGAGAGGGATAATTTGGAATGAGGGTTGGTAGGTGGTATAATTATTTTTGACAAAAAATCCCTTTAGTGTTAGACTTATAGTTTGCGTTATGCTTGTTATCATCCCCCCTCTTTACCAGTTCGGTATTTTTAGTAGCATATGTCTTTGTAGTCGAATGCTTTGGTGACTATCTTTTATTTCGAGGGAGAAAAGTTATGGCCGTTTCGTTAATATCTGATGATGAGTTAGTGAAATCCTTTGCCAAGCTGCCTGAGGTTATAGAGGTGCCTGACCTCATTCACGTGCAACTTGATTCATTTCATTGGTTTCAAGAGGAAGGACTAAAGAAGTTATTTGAGGAGGTTTCACCTATCCAGGATTATACCCGTAGCAGATTGGAGTTAAGCTTTGTCGATTACGAGTTTCGTGAGCCGCAGCATCCCATTTTAGAGTGTTTGGAGCGGGGTATGGCTTATTCCTCGCCTCTCCATGTTCTGGTTCGTCTGTTGGTTAAGGAGACAGGTGAGATTAAGGAAGAGAAATTATTCTTTGGTGACATTCCTTTGATGACAGATAATGGCACTTTCATTATTTCTGGGGCGGAACGAGTTGTAGTCAGTCAATTAACTCGCTTTCCAGGTGCTTACTTTGCTCTGCAGAGGGATCCTGCGAGTGGGCGGAAGTTAGGTTTTGCTAAACTGGTTGCTGAGCGAGGCGCCTGGCTTGATTTTGATACCTCCGGTCGTGATGTGATTTCAGTCAAAGTGAGTGGGAAACGGAAGACGACCATTACTACTTTGTTACGTGCTGTGGGCTTTGATAGTGATGACGCCTTACTGAATCTTTTCCAAGATGTTGATAATTTGCCCGACCATGCCTTTATTCGATCCACCATAGAGCGAGAACCTTTAATTAGGAATAAAGCTGATGCGTTAGTTGATATTTATCACAAACTATCTTCTGGTGAGCCTCCTAGCCTTAGTAGTGCTGAAGCGCAGTTGAACAATTTCTTGTTTAACCCTCGCCGTTATAGCTTAGGGGAGGTTGGTCGCTATAAGCTTAATAAGAAGCTGGGCATGAGCATCCCTGAGGATCACCTTGGACTAACTCCCGAAGATATAGTACAGATAGTACGTCATCTTATTTTAGTTAGCACTGGCAGGGAGATTCCTGATGATATTGACCATTTAGGCAACCGGCGAGCACAGAGCGTAGGGTTTCTATTACAAAATCAATTTCGTATTGGTTTACTCCGTCTAGAGAGAGCCATTAAAGAGCGAATGAGCATCCTTGGTTCCGAAGTAGTGACAGCTTCCGCTTTGATTAATATCCGTCCTATAACGGCTGCTACAAGGGAGTTCTTTGGCAGGTCTCAGCTGTCTCAGTTTATGGATCAAACCAATCCCTTGGCTGAGTTGACTCACAAGCGGCGCCTTTCTGCTATGGGGCCTGGGGGCCTTTCTAGAGAGCGTGCTGGTTTCGAAGTTCGTGATGTGCATCATTCCCATTATGGGAGGATTTGCCCTATTGAGACACCTGAGGGTCCTAATATTGGTTTGATTGGCTCTTTAGCTACTTACGCTTCAATTAATAAATATGGTTTTGTGGAAACTCCTTATCGCAGAGTTATCCATGAAGTGCCCAATGCCGTGTCAGAATTAGTGGGAAAGACAATATTAGAAGATATAGTGGATGATGAAGGCTGTCTTGTGGCTAAATCTGGGACGTTAGCTACGGAAGGTATAGCACAAAAGATAGTTTCTCTTTCCAGGCAGACTATTAGGGTGACCCCGTTCGTTTCCAACCAGATTGTTCATTTAACAGCCGATGAAGAGGAGCAGTATAGTATTGCTCAAGCTAAGGTTCCTCTGAATGAGAAAGGGGAGTTTGTCCAGGAAAGGATTGAGGTTAAACGAGGCAGTAGGTATTTGAAGGAGGAATCGGATAAGGTAGACCTTATGGATGTTTCTCCAAAGCAGATATTTAGTGTAGCTGCCTCTCTTATCCCATTTCTGGAACATGATGATGCTAATCGCGCTCTGATGGGTTCCAATATGCAGCGCCAAGCAGTGCCTTTGTTGCGCCCTCATGTACCTTTGGTAGCCACAGGAATGGAGAAAGAAGTGGCTAAATATAGTGGGCAGGTGATATTCGCTCCTGCGGATGGTATGGTGACCTCGGTAACTGGTTCAAGAATTGTAATTGAGGATGAGAGAGGGGAGAACCATGTTTATGAGCTACATAAGTTTGTTAGAACTAACCAGGGTACATGCATAGATCAGCTTCCAATTGTTGATAAAGGTGAAAGGGTCAAGAAAGGCCAAGTTTTAGTGAATAGTTCTTCAATGGATCGTGGGGAACTTGCCCTGGGGCAAAATATTACCTGTGCTTTCATGAGTTGGCACGGATATAATTACGAGGATGCTATTATCCTTAGCAGAAGGCTGGTTGTGGGTGATGTCTACAGCTCCATTCACATTGGAAAGCATGAAATAGAAGAGCGTACTACTAAACTTGGTCCTGAGGAAATCAGCAGAGACATACCCAATGTAAGTGAGGAAAGCTTAAGCAATCTTGGTGAGCAGGGTATTGTACGTATTGGGGCTGAGGTGAAGCCTGGCGATATCCTGGTGGGAAAAGTTACCCCTAAAGGTGAAACTGAACCTTCGGCGGAAGAAAAATTATTGCGGGCTATTTTTGGTGAGAAGACTCGTGAGGTAAAAGATAGCTCACTCAAGGTACCGCCTGGGGAATGGGGGAGGGTGATTGATACTAAAGTTTTCTCCCGGGACAATGGTGATGAGTTGTCGGCGGGGGTAAATAAGCTTGTGCGAGTATGGGTGGCCCAAAAGAGGAAAATTTCGGTCGGTGACAAGATGTCAGGAAGGCATGGTAATAAGGGAGTGGTTTCAATTATACTGCCTGAGGAGGATATGCCATTCTTACCTGATGGCACACCCGTGGATATCGTTCTTAATCCTCTTGGTGTTCCATCCCGCATGAACATCGGGCAAGTCCTGGAGGCTCATTTGGGGTGGGCAGCTTATATATTAGGTTTTAGGGTACTGAATCCGATTTTTGATGGAGCTGATGCTACAGCTATTGAGGATGCTTTGGCCAGGACCTGGATAGCTTGGAAAGCAGGTGCTGTTAACCTCAGCTCGATAAGCTTCAGGGGAGCTGACAAAGAGAAGACCAAAGTATGGCTGGCAGACCATGGCTTTGATGCAGAGGAGATAATGGATGGAGGGTACCCAGGGGAGGCTAGGAGGGCTTCCCTTTGTTTGTGGCTTGAGGAGTTGGGTATGAATGCTCGAAACTTGAATGACGAAGAGATGGGGCAAATGGCACAAAAAGTCTATGAAGAGCAAGGACTCTATCCGCCTAACTTCGGCAAAATGGAACTCCGAGATGGAAGGACTGGTGAACCATTTGACCAACCAGTAACTGTAGGCAATGTCTACATGATGAAATTAATACATCTTGTTGAAGATAAGGTACATGCTCGTTCAATTGGCCCATATTCGCTTATTACACAACAACCTCTGGGAGGGAAGGCCCAATTTGGCGGGCAGAGATTTGGAGAGATGGAGGTATGGGCGTTAGAGGGCTATGGTGCTGCTCATATGCTTCAGGAGATGCTTACCGTGAAGTCAGATGATATAGCGGGCCGGGCTGAGGCTTATGAGGCTATTGTTAAGAACGAGGATATCCGAAATCATGGCATTCCGGAGGCGTGCAAAGTCCTGTTTATGGAATTACGCAGCATGGGTTTTGCTGTTGAGTTGCTAAACGAAGAGAGAGAGAAAATAAATTTCTTTGCTGATACCAAGCCGAAGCTTAAAGCTGGATTTTAAGTATAAAGGTGACCCTCGCCACCAAATCCTCTATCTGGCGAGGGATGTGAGGTGATAAGAGAGATGGCACAGTTTGATGATGTGAATGCTATTCAAATAAGTCTTGCTTCTCCAGAGCAAATCAGGAGTTGGTCTCATGGTGAGGTGACTAAAGCGGAGACGATAAACTATCGTACTTTGAAGCCAGAAAGGGATGGTCTGTTTTGTGAGAGGATTTTTGGCCCTACTAAGGATTATGAATGCCATTGTGGCAAATACAGAAAGATGCGCTATAAAGGTGTTATTTGTGATAAATGCGGCGTTGAGGTGGCTCATTCCAGCGTACGTAGGGAGCGAATGGGGCACGTCGAGTTAGCAGCACCAGTTGTCCACATCTGGTTTTTTAAACTGGTGCCAAGTCGGCTTGGACTTTTTCTCAATATGTCTCCGAAAGATTTGGAATCGGTCATATACTTTGCTCGGTATATTGTGACCTCAGTCAATGAGGAAGCTCGCCAGCAGAAGATTCACGAACTCGAAGAAGAAGCAGCTTCGGGGATGTCTGAGAAGGAGGATTACATAGGCAAGAAGTCTAATGAATTGCAAGATTTAGGAGGCCTTCGGCCATTAAAGCTGCTCACTGAGGAGGAATACCGAGAGTTTAAGAAAAGGTATGGCGATGTTTTTGAAGCAGGCATGGGGGCTGAAGCCATCTTGGATGTTGTGAAGAAAATTGACATAGAGGAGCTGCATCAGAAGCTCTTGGAAGAAGTGCACACTGCCTCTGGGCAGCATTACAATAAGGCTAGCAAAAGGCTACAGTTTGTCGAGGCACTTAGGCTTAGCGGTAACAAGCCTGAATGGATGATTTTGACCGTGCTTCCTGTGTTGCCTCCATCACTTCGGCCTGTGGTTCAGCTAGACGGTGGACGCTTCGTCATTAGCGACCTCAACGATCTCTATCGGCGTGTTATTAATCGTAATAATCGTCTCCGTCGTCTTATAGGTCTAGGAGCACCTGAAGCCATTATTCGCAATGAAAAGCGTATGCTGCAGGAAGCTGTTGATGCACTCATTGATAATGGACGAAGGGGGCGGGTAGTTACCTCTGGAAATAATCACGCCTTGAAATCTCTAGCTGCTATGTTGGCAGGAAAGCAAGGGCGTTTCCGGCAGAATCTTCTAGGTAAGAGGGTGGATTATAGTGGTCGCTCTGTTATCGTTGTTGGTCCTGAACTCAAGCTTCATCAATGCGGCTTGCCTCGCCATGTAGCTCTAGAATTATTTAAACCCTTTGTTATGCATAAGCTTATAGCGAACGGTTATGCCAATAGTGTAAAGGTAGCTCGGCGCCAAGTGGAGAGGGGCAGGCCTGAGGTTTGGGATCTACTCAGTGAGGTAGTTAAGGAACGTCCGGTGTTGCTCAATCGTGCTCCTACGTTACATCGCTTGAGTGTTCAGGCGTTTGAGCCTGTTTTAATTGATGGTAATGCCTTTCAGCTTCATCCCCTAGTCTGTGCTGCCTTTAATGCTGATTTCGATGGTGATCAGATGGCAGTTCATGTGCCATTGTCTAAGGCGGCAGTAAGGGAAGCTAGAGAACATATGCTCAGCATTCACAATATGTTGCAACCAAGCAGCGGTAAGCCAGGGGCGGTACCCAGCTTGGATATGGTACTCGGCTGCTATTATCTCACTATCATTAAGCCTAAAGCTAGAGGGGGAGGGAAGGTTTTCAGCAGTTTTGAACAAGCTAAACTGGCTTATGAATCCGGTGTTATTGCGCTTGGTGCTGATATTGAGGTACGAGATAAAGGTAAGCGGATAAAGACTACCGTGGGCCGCATCCTATTTAATGATGCTTTGCCTCCGCAACTTCGTTTTTACAATCAGATAGTAGATAAAGCTGCCTTAAGATCTCTGGTATTTGACTGTGTTCGTTTGTTAGGCGATGAGACCACTGCTGTAGTTCTGGATAATCTAAAGCAGTTAGGCTTCGATTACGCTACAAAGTCAGGGATTTCCGTAGCCATGAATGACATTGATGAGCCTCCAAGGAAATCTGAAATTCTTAAGGAGGCTGATGAGTTGGTTAGTGTCGCTGAAGATCAATTTAACCGTGGTCTTATCACTGAGGGCGAGAGATACCAGAATGCCGTCCAAATATGGCTGGAGGCCACAGATAAGATTACCGATGATATATCACAATCCTTAGACCGTTATGGTGCCATCTACATGATGGCTACGTCGGGGGCAAAGGGCAATATCTCTCAGATCAGTCAGATGGCGGGGATGCGTGGATTAATGACTGACCCCTCTGGGAAGATAATAGACTTTCCTATTAAGTCAAGCTTTCGAGATGGGCTGTCACCTATGGAATATTTTATTTCTACTCATGGTGCCCGCAAAGGATTAGCTGATACTGCTTTAAGGACGTCGAATAGCGGCTATCTTACTCGACGTCTCATAGACGTGGCCCAGGATGTTACTGTTACTGAAAAGGACTGTGGCACTACGGAAGGGGTATGGATAACAGATGAGGTCAGTGGGGGCTCTTTGCCTCCATTCGGTGAACGGCTTATTGGCTATCTGGCGGCAAGCAAGATTACTGACCCGCATACCCACGAGATTATCGTCGACCGTAATGAGGAGATTGATGAGGAAAAGGTGCAGCGAATTATTGAGGCTGGCATTAGCGAGGTCTATGTAAGATCGCCTCTTAGCTGTCGCTCTCAATTCGGTGTTTGCCAATATTGCTATGGTAGAGATCTAGCTAGAAGACATTTAGTAAAGCTTGGCACTGCGGTAGGCATCATTGCTGCTCAGAGTATTGGCGAACCAGGTACCCAGCTCACCTTGCGTACTTTCCATACTGGTGGGGTAGTGGGCACTGACAT
>Ga0307428_1001784_pt1:0-5000 | contig 10382 bp, 6 predicted proteins | sample SalMarWE160240MG_FD_202161 | JGI IMG/M metagenome (GOLD analysis project Ga0307428, IMG submission 202161) | Salt marsh sediment microbial communities from the Plum Island Ecosystem LTER, Massachusetts, United States - WE1603-240 | ecosystem: Environmental > Aquatic > Marine > Intertidal...
GTCTCTGATACCGATGCGCAGCAGATATCCCGAGACATCGCCAGGCGGATCGAGCAGGAGTTGGAGTACCCGGGTCACGTGAAGGTGACGGTGATCCGAGAGACCCGAGCCGTCGAGTACGCGAAGTGAGACCGGAGACCCCAGACGCCAGACCGCAGACCGGAGCATGCTTCGCTGGTTAGTCTGGAGTCTGAGGTCTGGAGTCTGAGGTCTGTATGAAGGTCCTGTTTATTGGTGACATCGTCGGCAAGCCGGGCCGGCAGGCGGTAACCGCTCTGCTGTCGCGTGTCCAGGAGGAGCACGCGATTGCGTTGACGATTGCCAATGCCGAGAATGCGGCCGGCGGCTTCGGGATCACCCCCTCGGTGGCGGAGGAGCTCTTCCGGGCAGGCATCGATCTTCTCACCTCGGGAAACCATATCTGGGACAAGAAGGAAGCGGAGCTCTACATCGCCGCCGAACGGCGCCTCCTCCGTCCTGCGAACTACCCCGAGTCGGTCCCCGGGTCTGGAGTGACACTTTGGGACCAGGAAGGGCGACGAGTCGGGGTATTAAATTTACAGGGAAGGGTCTTCATGCCAACCATCGAATGCCCCTTTCGAGTCGGCGAAGCAAAGATCGCCCTCCTCAAGTAGGCAACCGACCTCATCATTATTGACTTTCATGCTGAGGCGACCTCGGAGAAGCAGGCCTTCGCTCGCTTCGTCGATGGTCGGGTCTCCGCCGTTGTGGGAACGCACACCCACGTTCAGACCGCCGATGAGCAGATCTTGCCCGCTGGTACCGCCTACATCTCTGACGTGGGGATGACGGGGCCGAGCGACTCTGTCATCGGGATGGAGTCCTCAGACGTCATCCATCGCTTCCTGACGCAGATCCCTTCCAAATTTCGCGTGGCGAAGGGCACCCCGATCTTCTCCGCGGTTGTCCTCGATTTGGATGAGGAAAGCGGCACGGCCAAGGGCATCACCCGCCTCCAGCTTCGCGAGGAGTGGGAAAGCGTGCCATAGGGGGAAGGATGCCAGCCCAGGTAGTGGACGGCCGAGGGATCGCTGCGGCGATCCGCCAAGAGGTGCAGCGGGAGCTCGAAACGCTGTCCGGGAAAGGCGGCCGACCACCTGGCCTTGCTGTGATCCTCGTAGGGGAAGATCTTGCCTCGGCGACCTATGTGCGGAATAAGGGGAAGGCCTGTACCGAGGTGGGGATCAACTCGGTCCAGATCCACCGTCCCGCCAGCGTCTCGCGCGAGGAGCTGCTCGACATCCTGCATGGCCTGAACAAGGACGAAACGATCGACGGGATCCTCGTCCAGCTCCCGCTCCCCCCCCACATTGAGGAACGGTCGGTCCTGGAGACCATCGATCCTGCCAAGGATGTCGATGGCTTCCAGCCGTCGAATCTGGGCGGTTTGCTCACCGGCCACCCCCTCTTCGTCGCCTCGACTCCGTTAGGCATCATGGAGGTCTTGGACCGGTTCCGAGTCGCCATTGAAGGGAAACACGCGGTTGTGGTTGGCTGGAGCACGATCGTGGGGAAGCCGACTGCCTTTCTCCTCCTCGAGCGCCGGGCCACGGTGACGGTCTGTCAGAAATGGACACAGGACCTCGAACAGCACACCCGGCGGGCCGAAATCCTTGTGGTGGCAGCCGGAAAGCCTGGCCTCGTGAACGGGGACATGGTGAAGGAAGGGGCAGTCGTCATTGACGTGGGGATCAATCGGGTGGAGGGGAAGCTCGTGGGCGATGTGGACTTTGCCTCGGTCTATCCCAAGGCCTCTCTCATTTCGCCGGTCCCCGGTGGCGTCGGTCCCCTCACCGTCGCGATGCTGCTCAAGAATACCCTCTTGGCGTACAAGGCTCGGATCGGTCCTCTACGGAATGCGTGAGGTTGATGATGCGAATACTGGACCACTGTATGCAGGCCAATCAGGATCATACGCGGAGTTTCGGGGACCGGGGTCAGCTGGACAAACATCCGGCCAAGGGCCTCGTCGTGGTGGCTTGCATGGATTGCCGTATGCAGATCGAGGAGATGCTCGGGCTCAACCCCGGGGACGCGCATATCCTCCGGAATGCGGGCGGGATTGTCACCGACGACGTCATCCGCTCTCTGATCCTCTCGTACCGGTTCCTCGACACGCGGGAGATTCTGGTGGTCAACCACACGGGATGCGGTCTCTTGGGTCTCTTTGATGACCAGCTCCGGAAGGAGCTGGCATTGGAAACCGGTCGGGATACGGGCGGGCTCGAGTTTTATGGCTTTCGGGATCTTGAGAGCAACGTAAAGCATCAGGTACAAAAGATCAAAGAATCTCCCTTCATCCCACAGGAGATCGTAGTGCACGGTCTCATCTACGAGGTCAAGACCGGTCGCCTCCAGTTGGTGATCTAGTGGCCGAAGATTTAGCCCTGCTCGTCGAGGCGGAGGACTTCATCGAGGCCGACTTCATCGTCTCTCTCTTGCACGCCTACGACATTCCGTACCTGGTCAAGCGCGAGAACCCGTACGCCGTTGATGCCCGATATACCGTCGGCCCGTTAGCCAGACATCAAATCTTTGTCAAGGCAGAGGACCTGGGACGGGCCAGGGAAATCCTCGAGGCGGAACCCGACCCACGAGACATTCCCGGCGGATGACAACCCTTCATCGGCAGTCGTCAATGCGCCGCGTACGGTCATCCTGTGCGACGAGGGAGATTCCTGGACCCTGAGGGGAGATCGGGGCCGGTTTCGACACGGGGGGGAAGAAAACCAGGTTCGCCATATGGCGCGAATTGCGGTTCGGTCCCCTGGATGAAGTACTCCTGGATGACATCCGGGTCACCCGGCATGGCCGGGTAGCCGGTCTCGTAATTGACATACATGGGGACGACCCCGTCGGGGACGGGAAAATATTCCACGGGCAGATCGGGCAGGATCACGCGCATAAAATCGATCCAGATCGGAACGGCCAGGCCGGCACTGGTCGCGTAGGGGCCTAGCGATCGTTTAGTGTCGTAGCCGATCCACACACCGGCCACCAGCGACGGGGTGCCGCCGATGAACCAGACATCGGTTGAATGATCGGTTGTTCCGGTTTTGGCCGCGAGGGGCCTCCCGAGGACATTCGCTCTTTTCCCCGTTCCGCGTTCGACCACGCCTTTCAGGACGTTCGTAAGGATAAAGGCGGTCTGGGGCCGGAGAACCCGCTCCGGCTCCGGGAACCACGCCTCAAGGACCGCCCCCTTGCTGTCCAGGATCCTTTTGATCGCATACGGCTCAACCCTGTAGCCGCCGTTGAGGAAGGCACCATAGGCTGCCACCATCTCCGAGAGGCTGACTTCCGAGACACCCAAGGCCAATCCGTACTCCGGCCTCAGGTGGCTTTTGATTCCGAGGCGGCGGGCCATTTGGATGACCGGATTGACCCCGATCCGCTCGATCAGCTTGACGGCGATGACGTTGATCGAGTGTTCGAGGCCCTGACGCAGCGTCACGGGGCCGCGGTATGTCTTATCGTAGTTTTCTGGGGTCCATTCGGCGGTTGCCCCATCGATGATCGTCGGGTAGCTGACCGGGCTGTCCTCGAAGATAGTGGCGGGGGTGAGGCCTTGGTCGAAGGCGGCCGCATAGACGAACGGCTTGAAGGCTGACCCGGGCTGCCGCTTGGCCTGAATCGCTCGATTGAACTTGCTCCGCCCAAAGTCGTATCCCCCCACCATGGCCTTGATGCCCCCGTCGCGGGAATCCATAACCAGGAAGGCGCCTTCGATCTCGGGTTCCGGTGCCAGCGTCACCTCCATCTGCTTGCCCTCCCGCTTCAGCACGCGGACGAGAATTTGGTCCCCGGGCTTGACTGTCTTCCAGAGGTCGGGGAGTCCTATCCGCTTGAACGCTTCACGGGGGATCTGTGCCGAATATTCCCCCACCTGGACGCGAAGAAGGGCATCTGTGAGATCCGTTACCGTGGCCTCCACGGTCTCTCCGACGGCGGATCGTCGCGGTATACCCGATTCCTCCATTGCGGGCGGGATGATGAGCCGAAGGCCCTTCTCCTTCCCGAGATCGAGCAGTCCATGCTTCAGAGCGCGATCTGCTGCCTCTTGCATCTCGAGATTCAGCGTCGTATAGATCTTGAGCCCTCGATGGTAGACGGCGTACGTGCCATACTTTGCTTCCAGGTATTGGCGGACGTATTCAACGAAGTGGGCCGCAACATCCTTCGATTGAGCGTAGGGGGCGGCATGGAAGGGAAGGGTCGTGGCGGCGTGAAACTGCTCAGCCGTGATGAATCCTTCTTCCATCATGCGCTGCAACACATGATGCCGCCGCCTTCGGGCGCGTTCGGGATCGAGGATGGGAGAGTATGTGTTCGGCGCCCGGGGCAGGCCAGCCAGCATAGCGGCTTCAGCAAGGTTCAATTCATTCACCGATTTCTTGAAATAGGTTTGAGCTGCTGCCTCTATGCCGTAAGCACCGTGGCCAAAATAGATCTGGTTGAGGTAGAGCTCTAAGATCTGGTCCTTCGTGTACTCCCGCTCGATCTTGAATACCAAGAGAGCTTCTTTCACTTTACGGGACAGACTCTTTTCCGGCGTGAAGAAAAGGACCTTGGCGAGTTGCTGGGTAATGGTACTCCCTCCCTCGGCCCGGCAGAAGCATTTGAGGTTGGTCCACAGCGCCCGGGTGATACCCATGGGATCGAGCCCGTAATGCTCGTAGAAGCGGCTGTCCTCCACGGCAATCAAGGCCTCCTGGAGGATCCGAGGGATCTTGGCCAGGGGGACGAGAATGCGCCGCTGCTCGTAGAAAGTTGCGAAGGGTTTTCCCTGATCATCGTAGAGGGTGGTGACGAGGCTCGGTTGATACTCCTGGAGGATGTCGAGGGGAGGTAGGTCGCGCATATAGGCGGCAACCACGCCACCGAGGACCCCCCCCCCGACGACAGAGAGGAAGACAATTGCCGCGATGAGTCCTTTAGGAAAGCGTCTGCGCATCATCCGTCATCATCACCCTTGGAAA
>Ga0307428_1001785_pt1 | contig 10377 bp, 5 predicted proteins | sample SalMarWE160240MG_FD_202161 | JGI IMG/M metagenome (GOLD analysis project Ga0307428, IMG submission 202161) | Salt marsh sediment microbial communities from the Plum Island Ecosystem LTER, Massachusetts, United States - WE1603-240 | ecosystem: Environmental > Aquatic > Marine > Intertidal zone >...
TAAGTTGTACGATACAGACCAAAACTGCAAACATCCCGGAATTGAGGCCAGGTGGCCCATCACCGTATTAATTCGTGATGGTATAATCAAGGGAGAGACAAGAGATATCAGCGGCGAGTGCATGGTAATTTATGCTGATAAGCCTCTGCCTATTAATAAAACTTTTTTTCATGTCCATAAACCCACCTCATCATCAGGCCATCGATTTTGCCGGCAGAGTGGTTTGGTCGAATCTCTCTGCCATTGATAACCAGAGTGCTGTCTTTGTCATGAGGATATGTTTTGAAAAAATCTTTGATATAGACAGATATTCTCTTGTTGATTTTGTCACCTCTCAACTCGAAAATCGCAAGGTGTAACATGTTTCAAGCGCAAATTTGATGGTTTCGCAAAAAGTCGCATTTACCCTCCCCTTGGGGGAAAGGGAGCCAACGAGTTGAAATACTGCTTTTTTTACCCTCACCCCTAGAGAGCCTCTTTGACCCGTTGCCCGGAATAGGACGTAGGTTCCAAAACAAGTGGCGACGATGAGATCAGCGTTTATACCTGTATCAGCTTCACGATGATGGTCCCTAGAACGAACATTGCCGCCATCACAGCAGTGATAGAGCCCCAGTGATAAAGGGCGAGCGGTGCAGTCTTAAAGACGACATTCATCACCGGCACATACACCACCGCTACCTGGAGCAACACAGAGAGCAGTACCGCACCGACAAGAAACGGGTTCGAGAACAAGGGGACCTTGTGCCGGGAACGGATCATGGCAACCCGCACCATCTCGAGCATCACGATGGAGGTAAAGGCAACCGTACGCCCGATCATTTCCCCCTGGGGAAGAAACCGGTGAAAGAGAAAGAGTACCCCCGCTGCCATGAGCAGCGATATAGCGACAATATTGATCGCCATGTCTCTGGTGATAATCGATTCGCCTGGATCGCGCGGAGTTGCATCCATGATCCCTCTCCGTATGGGATCAACCCCTATGGCAACCGCCGGGAGTCCGTCGGTGACGAGATTCATCCACAGGATCTGCGTGGCCAGAAGCGGCATCACGATGGCCCCCGAAGAGTCCTTGAAGCCGATGATCATGGCGAGGAAAAGTATCAGGACCTCGCCGAGATTGCTTGAGAGCAGGTAATTCACGAATTTCTTGATATTCTCATAGATGCCTCTTCCCTGCTCAACCGCCTTGACAATAGAGGTATACCTGTCATCCAGGAGCACCATATCCGCGGTCTCCTTGGTTACGTCCGTGCCGGTAATGCCCATGGCAATGCCGATGTCGGCCTCTTTCAGTGCCGGGGCGTCGTTTATGCCGTCACCGGACATGGCAACCACCTCTCCCGCCTCTCTCAGGGCCCGCACGATCCGTATTTTGTGCTCCGGGTTTACCCTTGAGAAGATAGAGGTCTCTTTCACTGTTTTTTTTAAGGCCTCATCATCCATGCCTTCGAGTTCATCCCCGCTCACGGCATCGCCCTCGATGCCCAACTGGTGCGCTATGGCCTGTGCCGTGAGTGCATAGTCGCCGGTGATCATAACCGATCGAATCCCCGCACTTTTACACCTGCGGATGGCATCGCGAACCTCATCGCGGGGAGGATCGATGATCCCTTGGAGGCCCACAAAGATGAGATCTTTCTCATCGGATTTATCGACCTCCTTTCCCGCTTCCAGCGGCTTGTATGCGAAGGCGAGCACCCGAAGTGCCTGCGATGCGAACCGCCGGTTTATCTCCATGATCATATCCCCGTCATGGTCTGTGAGGGCTGAAACCGTGCCGCCGCTGTCAATCCTTGAGGAGCACTTCAATACCACATCCGGCGCTCCCTTGGTGTACATGACGAGATCGCCGTTGCTTCGGTGCACCGTGGATTTCCTCTTGCGCCCGGAATCGAAGGGTATCTCATGGATCCGCGGAAACCTCTCTTTCAAAATCGAACCTTGGATCCCGGCCTTGGCTGCACTCACCAGAAGACATGCCTCGGTAGGATCGCCGATGACGCCTCCATGTTCCGGTAAGGCGGCATCATTGTTGAGTGCGCCTATCCTCAAGAGAAGTTCGAACGAGGAAGGATCGATCTCCTCACCGGAGGACAAGAACTTCCCCGAGACCCCGTATCCCGTGCCCGTGACATCGATGAGGGTATCGTTAGCAAAGAGCTTGGTCACCGTCATCTCGTTGCGTGTAAGGGTGCCGGTCTTGTCCGTGCAGATTACCGTGGTGCACCCCAGTGTCTCCACGCTGGGCAGGCGCTTCACAAGGGCATTTTGTCCCACCATCCTCTTGACCCCGAGCGCCAGAGCTATGGTCACCACAATGGGGAGACCTTCAGGCACCGCTGCCACGGCCAGGCTCACGCCCACCATGATCATATCAAGGAAATTCCCCCCTTTGAGAATACCGACGGCGATGATTATTCCGCAGATGACAAGGGTGAGTATCCCGATCCTTCTGCCCAAGAGATCGAGTTTCTTCTGAAGCGGCGTTTCATCGTCCTTAACAGACTCAATCGATTCGGCGATCTTTCCCATCTCGGTGTCCATGCCTGTGCGCACCACCACCGCTTTGCCGGAGCCGCTGATGATGGTGGTGCCCCCGAACACCATGTTCTTCATCTCGCCGAGTGCGACTGTATCCGCAATAGGCGTTGATACCTTCTGTACCGAATGACTCTCGCCTGTAAGTGACGACTCCATGACTTCCAGCAGGTATCCTTCCATAATGCGGGCATCGGCGGGCATCAGATCTCCGGCTTCAAAAACGATCACATCGCCCGGCACCACTTCATTGCTGTCGATCCTCATCTTTCGGCCCTCCCGTATGCCCGTGGCCTTAAGGTCCGCCATCTTCTTAAGAGACTCGATGGCCTTCTCTGCCCTGTATTCCTGAAAGAAGCCGAGGAGCGCATTCACGATAAGGATGGCGATGATCACGGTACCGTCGATATATTCATGGAGCATAAATGATATGAAAACAGCGGCAACGAGTATGTAGACGATGAAGCTCGAGAACTGAGACAGGAATATCTTTAACGGAGAGATCTCATGCCTGCGCCGTATCTCATTGGGGCCATATCGGGCAAGCCTCCTGCGGGCCTCCTCCTCATCAAGGCCTTCTCTTGTCGATGAAAAATGCTTCAGGACATCTTCAGGCGAGAGCTGATGAAAATCCATGCAATCCTCTCCAATAGAGACACATCAATATATACCATGGTTTCAGGCCTGTTACCCGTCACTAAGTATATGTATTCATAAATACGGTGACGTATTTTGCAAACTGGGTTTAAGTATAATACCTTTAAAAATTCCCCCTCCGGGCCGGTGGCCTTACCCCTTTCATAAAGGGGGAATTCTTCTCCTGTCTTTCATAAAGGGAGGTTGGGAGGGATTTTAAAACGCTAGCGTATTTTTATGAAATACTGAACTCAGTTCTGCGGTTCGCAAGGAAACCCTTATCTATTATACCAAAACAGAAGGTCACGCCACCCTTTATCTCGGTTTTCTTGTTGGTTTCTCTTGATTTCTCAGAGGCTCCTCTTCCTGATGCGTACGGATAACGGGGTCACCTCAACCAGCTCATCTTCCTTAATGAACTCGATGGCCTGCTCAAGGGATAGGATCCTGGGCGGAATGAGCTGCAAGGCCTCGTCTGCACCTGCTGCCCTCAGGTTAGTGAGCTTCTTTTCCTTGGTGACATTGACATAAATGTCGTTTTCCCTTGAATTCTCACCTACCACCATGCCCTTGTAGACCGGGGCGTTTTCCTTCACAAAAAGTGTGCCCCGGGGCTGGAGGTGATGGAGCGCGTAAATGGTCGTCTTTCCCGCCCTATCCGATACAAGCGTTCCGGTCGCCCGCTTCGTAATGGGGCCGTGCCACGGTTCATACCCATCGAAGATGTGGTTGAACAGCCCTGTTCCCCTCGTATCGGTGAGAAATTGGGATCGAAACCCGATCAGTCCCCTGGAGGGGATACTGAATTGGAGGCGGACCCTGCGGTGGCCGTTGTTATTCATCTCCTTCATGGTGCCCTTACGGATCCCTACCTGCCCTGTCACGACCCCGATGAATTCCTCCGGGACATCGATGGCAAGATGCTCCATGGGCTCGTGAAGCACGCCGTTCACAGTTTTTGTGATGCTTTCCGGCATAGACACCGAGAGTTCAAAGCCCTCCCTCCTGATCATCTCGATCAGGATAGCGAGCTGGAGTTCTCCCCTCCCCATCACCTTGAAGGAATCCGTGGAATCAAAGTCAACCTTGATGGACACATTCCGCAAGAGTTCCTTTTCAAGCCGCTCCCTCAAGGCCCTAGACGTCACATGCACTCCTTGCCGACCGGCAAAGGGCGACGTATTCACGGAGAAGACCATGGAGATAGTGGGCTCATCCACGGCAATCCTCGGAAGAGGCTCCGGGTGTTCGATATCGGCGATGGTATCGCCAATGCCGATATCTTCAATCCCGGCCAGGGCAATAATATCGCCTGCCCGGGCCTCCTTGATCTCCGCCCTCTCAAGCCCCTGGAATCCATAAAGCGATGCAACCTTGGTCTTGATCGGCGCCCCTTTCCCGTTGATCATGGATACCCAATCCCCGGCTCTGAGCGAGCCTGAGAAGATCCTGCCTGTTGCAACCCTGCCCACGTAATCGTCATAGTCGATATTGGTGACCAGGAGCTTCAGCGGCCCTTGCACATCCCCTTGGGGCGGGGGAACAGCTGTAAGAATCAATTCAAACAGGCACCGGATGTCTTTCGCATGCTCCTCAGGATGGCGTTTCGCAATCCCGAGCTTTGCGTTGGTATAGACGATGGGAAACTCAAGTTGCTCTTCTGTGGCATCCAGGTCGATAAACAGATCGTAGACCTCGTTCAACACCTCCTGGATCCTCGCATCAGCCCGGTCTATCTTGTTGATCACCAGGATAGGAGGCAGACAAAACTCGAGGGCCTTTTTCAGGACAAATCGTGTCTGCGGCAAAGGGCCTTCCGAGGCATCCACGAGAAGCAGAACGCCATCAACCATCTTGAGGGTCCGTTCCACCTCACCGCCGAAATCGGCATGGCCCGGCGTGTCGACGATATTGATCTTGACCCCCTTGTACTCGATCGCGGTATTCTTGGCCATGATAGTGATGCCCCGTTCCCGCTCCAGGGGAATATTATCCATCACCCTTTCCCGGACCTGCTGGTTCAAACGGAAGATGCCTGACTGCCTGAGCAAGCCGTCCACGATCGTGGTCTTTCCATGATCAACGTGGGCGATAAGGGCAACATTCCTCAAATCCTCACGTGTCATAAGCTCCTCATGGGAGAGACTCCCTGCGTTCACTTACGGCGCCTTGCCTTCTCCACCTTTCTCCGTGTATGGGGGCATTTTCCTTATTTGATGCGATGACGCCTTGGGCCCCTCGCAGGGCCCGCTTTTTTTGAAATCTTTTATTGTCACGTCTCCGCTTATCTTTGGGAACGGCCTGGGTGTTCGGCACTGAGCCGTGCCACACAGGATCAATGCGGTTTCCCTTGAACAGGGATTTCACATCCTTCAACTCATGCTCCGTCACAAAGGTCATGGCAATTCCTGATCTACCCATTCTCCCGGTCCTTCCTGTTCTGTGGGTGTAAGGTTCCAGTCCATAAGGATAGTCATAATTAATGACATGGCTGACATGACCGAAGTCGAGTCCCCGACCGGCCACGTCCGTGGCAACCATAAAGGTGATCTCGTTTCGGCGAAAACGCTCGAATATGGACGTTCGCTTCGATTGTTCCAGCCCTCCGTGGATATACCCTATGGATCTAAATGACCCTTCCAACTCCCGCAGCAGTTTCTCGGCCTGATTGCGCGTATTGCAAAAGATGATGGCCTGGGAGATATTCTCCGTTTTCAAGTAGCTAATCAAAACATTGAGCCGATCAGCCCGCCGGGTATACTGAAAATGGTGAACCAGACTCTGTGGGGCCGGCTTTTCCGTATTTAACTCCACCCTGACCGGATCTTTGAGATAGGTCCCGGCTAATCGATCGATCTCTTCCGGCATCGTGGCCCCAAAGAGCAATGTCTGGTGCTCGTGGATCAGGCAGGACATAACGAAATCTATATCTTCGATAAAACCCATGTTCAGCATCTCATCCGCTTCATCCAGGACCAGGGTCCGCACGCGAGAGAGGTCAATCGACCTGATGCGATAGATAAAATCGATCAATCGTCCGGGAGTTGCCACGAGGATATGAACCTTGTGCCGCAACTTTGCCTTTTGAATCTCTACCGGGAATCCTCCGAACATGGCAAAAGGGACAACACCCGTATGCCTCGAGATCCTATCGATCTCCTCCACGTACTGAAGTGCCAGCTCGCGGGTAGGGACCAGGATGAGGGCCTGGATGGCATTGAGCGAGGGATCGACCATCTGGACCAGCGGAATAGCACAGGCAGCAGTTTTGCCGGAGCCTGTCTCTGCACGGGCCAAGAGGTCCCTACCTTTCAGGATAGGGGAGAGGGTCTCTTCCTGTATGGGTGTCAAATCCTGATAGCCCATATGAGACAGGGCCTTCAGTATCTGTGAGTTTAAATCCAATTCTGAAAACTTCATAGTAAATCCTTGCATAACTCGGTTCTGAGGGAACGGAGTTATCCCTTTCTTTTTTTACGCCGAACCAATGAGTTCCACGATTTCACGCGACTTTCCGGCAGGCAGTGTTTACATCAGGCAGGAATGGGTTGGAAGACTCGGCATGGATCCCCTCTTTCCTGCAGAGGGAATATGCCCCTCGAATCATCGAGGAACTCTCTGTTTGCTGAAGCATTCCATGCAAAGGAGTCTCTTGTTTTCGGGAGGGCAAACCTGAACAACGACTTCTCTTCTTTAGCCCGCGCACGAACTTACAGCAGAGTGAGCGAGCTTCATAGATGGGCCTTGGCCCAAGACTCTTCCCGCGCCTTTTCCTCTCTATAATTCTTTACCCCTTTTTCATTGTCCGGCCCAGCAACGGGCAAACAAGCGGATCAGTATCGTCTTCCACGGCTAAAACCCGACCGGCCTCTATTGCCACCCCGACTTCCGGATCCTCCGCGGCTCTCGCGAGGACGCGCCTCGCTCACCTTTATCTGCCGCCCGGATAGTTCCTTGCCGTTGAGGTTCTTGATCGCCGTTTGTCCTTCACCGTCATTGGGCATTTCCACAAAGGCAAAACCGCGCGGCTGACCGCTGTATTTATCGGTAATAATGTTCGCAGAACTTACCTCGCCATAGGCCTCAAAAGCCTGACGAAGAGCTTCCGCTGACACATCGTAGGATAAATCCCCCACATAAATATTCATGCTTCTCCTCCTTATCTGAGATGATATTTAAAGCTCGATAGCATTTACCGGGGCTCACGCAACGCCCTCTGTTGCATCCACTTCCAGACATGAGGTTTGCAGGAAGCCTAATAAAAAACCCGTAAAAAAGTTGTCTAGAGTTCTTTACGGGTTTTCGTTTCGATGCCAAAAAGGCTCTATGCAACGCTTTTTTTAATATAACAGCTTTTTATATAAAAGCAAGTACTATTATTGATCATGCTGGTATTCTGTGGGATTGTCATGAAATCAACCTTCGCCGTGCATGAAATGAGGAATCGCAAAGCCATGTTCTTTGAGCGAGAGGTTGCTAGGTGAGCGCATATTCTGAAAGCTACGCTACATCGGCAAACTCGCCGAATCCTCCCTGGCTGATGCCGAATAGCTGTCTGAAAAGACCATAGGTGCGATGGGCAAGCTCCGGATCTCGTTCCAGGAGCCTGGATGCCTCCTGCCTCGCCTCTGAGAGCACCTTTGTATCCCTCATGAGGTTGGCTGCCCTGAACTGGTAGAATCCGGACTGCCTCTCGCCCATAAACTCCCCCGGACCTCGGATGGCGAGGTCTTCTTCGGCGATCCTGAACCCATCGGTGCTCTTTACAAGAATTCCGAGTCTCCTCCTGGCCTCAACAGTGAGCCTCTTTGATGACAGGAGTAGGCACAGGGACGGATAGGAGCTCCTTCCCACCCTGCCCCTCATCTGATGAATCTGTGAGAGCCCGAACCGCTCAGCGTTCTCGATCACCATCACAGTGGCATTGGGGATGTTGATTCCCACCTCTATCACCGTGGTGGAGACAAGGATATCCAACCTGCCTCCCTTGAATAAACCCATGACCTCTTCCCTCTGATCCACAGGCATCTTTCCATGGATCAGGCCTACACGGAAATCGGGAAACACCCGCCCGATCTCCCCGGCCATCCGCGTTGCATCCATGAGCTCTATCTTCGCCGACTCCTCGATCAAGGGATAGACCATGTAGCACTGCCTTCCCTTCTCAAGCTCCCTTTTCATCAGGGCGTAGACCTTGCTCCTATCATGCTCATGGAAGAGTCCCGTCCGGATCGGGGTCCTGCCCGGGGGTAGCTCATCAATCACGGATATGTCGAGGTCTCCATAGAGCGTCAAGCCCAGGGTTCTGGGGATAGGCGTGGCCGTCATGGTGAGCACATCCGGGCACACACCCTTTTCCTTGAGCCTGGCCCTCTGCGCCACGCCGAACCGGTGCTGCTCATCGATGATCGCCAGCCCCAGCCTGTAAAATTCCACGCCCTCCTGGATGAGGGCGTGGGTACCGACGACTATGTCTGTCTCGCCCTTCTGCACCCGATCCCTCACCTCTTCGGCACCGGCGCCCATACCGCTCGTGAGCAGTGCTGTCCTGAGGCCCATCATTCGGGCCAGATCAAGGGTGCTGAGAAAATGCTGTTCCGCCAGAAGCTGGGTAGGCGCCATTAATGCTGCCTGATAGCCGTTCCTTGCTGCGATCCACGCAGCGATAAAGGCAACCACCGTTTTTCCGCAGCCTACGTCGCCCTGAAGGAGCCTGTTCATGGGCACCGGTACGGACATATCCGCCGTGATCTCTCCAATGACTCTTGTCTGTGCACCGGTGAGCGCAAAGGGGAGAGCCCTGTGGAGCTCCTCCAGGTCCGGGATGGCGAAGGCGATTCCTTTCTGCCCGGATGCCTTGCTCCTCTTGATAAGGAGGGCGAGTTGAAGGGTAAAAAACTCATCGAATATGAGCCTCCGCTGTGCCGGCGATCTCCGGCTACCATGATCCTGAAGCATTGCAGGAGTGGGGAAATGCACATCCCTTAATGCCCTGCTGAGTGCGGGGAGGCCTTTTTCCATGGCAATCTTCTCCGGCAGGGGATCCTTAAGGCCGGGAGTGAAATCCCGTATGGCATCCCTCATGATCCGCCGCAGCCTCTTCTGGGAGATCTTCTCCATCTCCGGGTACGCGGGAACGAATCTTCCTGCTTCCATAGACTCCCCGTCTTCTATGATCTCAGGGTGGAACGTCTCAAGCATCCTGAGGGATCGGCGAAACCTGCCGAAGAGCATGATATGCTGCCCCTTTCTGAACCTGAACAGGTGCCGTGGAAAGCCGATCCATTTTGCGGATATGACCCCGGTGTCATCTGCTACGAGCATCTCAAAGGCGCCCCGGTGCCTGAGCCTTACCTTTCCCATCTCCTTTATGGCGCCCTTGATAAGGGCGCTCTGGCCGGGAACTATCTTCTCGATCGGGATGAACCGCCTTCGATCCTGGTATGAACTGGGAAAGCCGTACAGGAGGTCAAAGACCGTGCGAACCCCTTTTTTGCAGAGCTCCCCGGCGATGACCGGGCCCACGCCCTTGACCGCGCTCACCGGGCTGAGGATTTTCGTATACGGATTTGCCTGATAAGAATTCATTGAATCAATACCGCCCGCTTTGCTCAAGATTTACCCTGTTAAATAGTAAGCTGAATTTCGGTATGCTATCAAGATCTGAAGATAGCCGCTCACAATTGCTCTCGCAGTATTAAGGTCTATTTAACAGGGCAGGGATCGCAGAGATTGTCGATTTTTTCATTTGCCGCTGACCCCGGTCAAATAGGCTGCCGCATTTAACGGGGCAAGGACGCCGGCAAATGAAAATACATCCGCCTTCGGCATTGTTCGTGTCGCGCTTTCAATGGAATCAATAGAAACATTTTACATAGTCATTGCGAGGAGTTGAAGGCGACGTGGCAATCTCTCCTTTAATGAGATTGCTTCGTTTCACTCGCAATGACATTCTGATTCATGCATAGTAGTGCACGTACTATGATTCTGATAAATATGACCACGTCACAAAGGGATTCTGGTTTTGCCCTTCTGGCGTCTCAGCAGAAGGGCAAAAGAAATTCTCATCCTTTGCGTTCTCTGTGTCTCTGCGGTGAATCAATCATTTCATGACGGCATGACTCCATATGCCTTCAGCTTCTTATGCAGGGTCCTCCGGGTTATGCCGAGCCTGCGTGCCGCCTCGCTCTTATTGCCATT
>Ga0307428_1001787_pt1 | contig 10365 bp, 12 predicted proteins | sample SalMarWE160240MG_FD_202161 | JGI IMG/M metagenome (GOLD analysis project Ga0307428, IMG submission 202161) | Salt marsh sediment microbial communities from the Plum Island Ecosystem LTER, Massachusetts, United States - WE1603-240 | ecosystem: Environmental > Aquatic > Marine > Intertidal zone >...
TTCGTACGTGACGACCGGCCCATGCACCATGTCCCGGAGTCGCTTGCCCGCCGGGTCATCGAGGTTGATGACCGCCGTCCCCTTTTTCTCTTGCAGCATCGTGAAGAGCTGCGCCTTGGCGCTGAAATACTCCTCCATCGTCCCGTGGAAGTCCAAGTGATCTTGGGTCAGGTTGGTGAAGACGGCAATGTTAAAGGCGCACCCTTCAACCCGATGCAACGCCAGCGAGTGGGAGGAGACCTCCATGATGGCCGCGTCCGCTCCCTGCGCGATCATCCATCGCAACAACGCGTGCAAATCCGAGGCCTCGGGGGTGGTCCGCTCCGCCTCCCGGGAGATGCCCTCGCACCGATACTCCACGGTCCCGATGACACCAACCCGGTGACCGCCGGCTCGGAGCACCGCTTCAGAGAGATAGCTCACCGTCGTCTTCCCGTTGGTGCCCGTGATCCCCGTGAGACAGAGCTCGCGGGACACAAAGTCGTAAAAACGCGTCGCCACATGGGACAGCGCACGCCGCGACTCCTGCACCCGCAGGATGGTCCCGGGCGTGAAACCTGGCCCGGTGGCTGGTACATCGCGCTCCACGAGGAAGGCGACGGCCCCCCGGCGGGCTGCCTCGGGGATAAATTGATGCCCGTCATGTCGCGCGCCCCGGATACACACAAAGAGGCTCTGGGGTCCCGCGTGCCGGGAATCGTATTCAATCGCGGCGATCTCCTGGTCCAGGTCCCCTTGCAGGAGCGTATTGGGTAATCCGTCAATTAACTCTCGAAGAGGCTTCATCAGGCCTCCGAGCCACCCGCTCCTCTAGGGGAACGACTGGAGGGATTGCGAGATAGCTCAACACCTCCTGTGCGATCTCTCGAAAGACCGGGGCCGCCACGGTTCCCCCCCAGGCCCTGCCTCGAGGCTCATCAATAACGACGAGGATGGCAAGGCGAGGGTTGTTGGCGGGGACGTAGCCGACGAAGGACGCGATGACCTTGGTGGGTGAATAGCCCCCGGTCTGCCGGTCGAGCTTTTGCGCCGTTCCGGTCTTGCCCGCGACCGGGAAGCCGGGTACCGCTGCCTCCCGACCGGTCCCGCGGGCCACCACCTCGGTAAAGATCGAGGTGAGCGTCTGGGCGGTCTCGGGCGAGATGACCTCCCGGATCAGGAAGGGTTGGATCTCCTCGACACTCCCATCCGGATGGCGAACCGCCTTCAGCACGTGGGGACGGACCAAGTGGCCTCCGTTGGCCACGGCACTCACGGCGGTCAGGAGCTGGATGGGCGTCGTGGAGATTTCGTGGCCTATGGACAGCGCACTCAGGGAAAGGCCTGACCAGTCCGGCGGCTGGCGGATGACGCCGCGGTTCTCGCCGGGCAGATCCACGCCGGTGGGAACACCGAAGCCAAAGCTTGTGATGTAGTTATAGAATCGGGTCTTCCCCACTTTCATCCCCACCTTAATGGCCCCAACATTACTCGAGTACGCGACGACGTCCCGAAAGGTCATCCACCCATGTCTCTTATGGTCCCGAATCTTCGTACCCGCCACCTCGATGATCCCATCCTCACCGTAAAAGAGATCGGCAGGCCGGACCACTCCTTCGTCTAGGGCCGCGGCGGCCAGGACCGTTTTGAAGGCGGACCCGGGCTCGTACGGATCGGTCAAGGCCCGATTCCGGCGGGAGGCGAGGGGAAAGCTCCCGTATTCGTTGGGGTCGTAGGAGGGGGTGTTGGCGAGCGCCAGGATCTCGCCCGTCAGCGGATCCATTACAATGACCGTTCCTGACCTCGCCTCGGAGCGTCGGACCGCCTCCTCGAGTTTCCGCTCCGCCACATGCTGGATTACTTCGTCGACGGTGAGGTACAGGTCCGAGACGGCAGGACTGTCCTCGGCCTCGCGAAACACGACCCTTCTGAGGGCGTCCACACGACTACTCAGGAAGGACCGCGGCCCGCCGGTGAGCAGGGAATCGTACTGAAGCTCTACCCCCTCTAACCCTCGATTATCAACGCCCACAAAACCGATGAGGTGGGCTGCCGTGGTCTTCTTAGGATAATACCGTTTCCCCTCGGGAACAAGGCCAACCCCCGGCAGGTCGAGCTCGGAGACACCCTCTGCCCGGTCCGGATCGACCTTCCGTTCGACCCACACGAAGGGCCGATCACTCTTGAGCTTTGCCCGAATTGCGCCTGCCGGAATCTTGAGGACCTTGGCCAGCCGAGACGCGGTCGCGCGGGGGTCTTGGACCAAGCCGGGATGGACAAAAACGGACGCCCCATCCAGGCTAATGGCCAACACCCGCCCGTGGCGATCAAAGATAGTCCCTCGCTTCGCCGTCACCGGGATGAGACGCTCATACTGCCCGTTGGCCCGGATCCCGAGGTCGCGATGCTGGATGATCTGGATCGAGTAGAGACGGGCGGCTACGACCCCCAAAGATGTGATGAGCACCAGCGCCAAAAGGGCTATTCTGCCCCGTCTCGGACGCTCGAAGGAAGAAGACCTCATTGGCAACTCCCCACTGTCTTAGCCTCCCTCTTTTTTGAGATCGTCGACCAGGATGACCTGCCCGGGAACGGGATTGACCATACCGAGCTCACCACGCACTAGCTCTTCGACCCTCGCCAGGGAGCGGAGTCGGCTGAGCGCCACGTTGAGCGCCTTCCCCTCTTGGACCAGCGTGATCTTCTCTACCCGCAGTCGCTCGATCTGGTAGCCGATACGCACCACCTGGATATGCTGCCACACATACATGAGCAGGCCAACCAGCAGGACCCCGCTGGCCATGAGCATCCGTGTCGTTTCTGGCGACAGCTTCGTCTTCCGACGAATGCGGACGCCAAAGGGGAGTTCCTGTTGCCTCGATTCTGAACGGACTTTGGTCGCCATCCCTTATATCCGCCGCTCCGCGACTCGAAGTTTGGCGCTCCGCGCGCGAGGATTCTGCGCTCTTTCCTCGGGTGAGGGCGTCATCGGGCGGCGCGTGACGATGGTCACACCGGGCGCCGCCTCCGCCGCCGCCAGTCGCCGAAACAGATGTTTGACCACGCGATCCTCCAGAGAGTGAAACGCGATCACGCCGATCCGACCCCCAGCGTGGAGCAGCCTTATGGCCCCGTCCAGCGCCCCTTCCAGGCCTTCCAGCTCCTGATTCACCGCAATCCTCATCGCCTGAAAGGTGCGGGTGGCTGGGTGGATCCGCCTGGGCCAGAATCGCCGCGGAATGGCCCGGGCCGCGACCGCAGCCAGGTCCCGCGTCGTCTCGAGGGAACCGTGCCTGCGGGCGGCAACAATCCCGCGGGCGATCTGACGAGCCCAGCGGTCCTCTCCATACTCCCGGATGATGCGAGTGAGGTTCTCCTCCGGGAGTGTATGGAGGAGTTCTCGGGCCGACGGCGTTCCACTTTCCCGATCCATCCGCATGTCGAGAGGTCCCTCCATACTGAAGCTCAGGCCCCGACTGGGATCGTCAAGCTGAAGCGACGAGACGCCGAGATCAAAAAGAATCCCATCAAACCCTTCCGGCTCGAGTGCCGAGACCAGACGCGGAAGCTCTCGAAAATCGCCCCGGATCAATCGGACTCGGTCGCCAAACCGTCGGAGCCGATCCCGGGCAACGGGGAGCGCCGCGGCGTCCCGGTCGATCCCAACCAACCGAGACGACGGTCCCGCCGCCTCCAAAATCGCCTCGGCATGGCCTCCCCCCCCCACGGTACAATCTATGTACGCCCCGCCGGGTCTTGGTTCGAGGGTCGCCACCACTTCCCGGACCAGGACCGGGACATGTCCACTCTTCACCCCGCCATTGCGAGCCGCTTGAGCCGACAGGCTTCTCGGGCCGGCCGCTCCTCCTCATAGTGCTCAAAGAAGGGATACACCCCGGCGTCCCGAAACGTCCCCTCGACATCAGCGGGAAGCCCCAGCAGGCTCACATCGCCCCCGAAGCGCCGGAGGCGGCACAGCGTGCTGGTCAACACCTCCAGGCTCTTCGCATTCACCCCAATCAGGACGCGACAGTCCAGAATCACCTGAAGGTAGCCCTCCGCCATCACCTTGATGATGGCATCCCGGAGTTTCATCATGCGCAATAGATCGAGTGAACCGTCCAGTCGGAAGATCGCAATCCGCTCCGCTTTCCACTTCTCCACCACGAACATCCTCTCCTCCTTTGGGTCAGATGCCGAGTTCAGCCAATCGGCTGGCGATATCTTCAAAGGTGATCGAGGAGGCGGTCAGGAATTGATCCCACCGCTCCCGATCCCAGATCTCGATCCGATTCAGGGCCCCCACGATCATCACCTCTCGATTGAGTCCTGCCTTCTCCCGATGCTGGGGGGGAATCAGGATGCGTCCCTGGCCATCGACGGGGGACTCGCTCGCCCCGGAATAAAAGAGCCGCAGAAAAGCACGAATATCCTTTTCGAAGTTGCTCTGGTTCTGGATCTTTTCTTCAAGGCGGGCCCAGACTTCGAGTGGGTACGCGGTCACGCACGTATCAAAGTCGGTGAGGACAAGGATGTTCTGTCCCCGGTCCTGGAGGGTCTGGCGGAACCGGGACGGGATGCTCAGGCGCCCCTTATCGTCGATCGTGTGCGGGAACCTTCCAATAAACCTCATGGTGATCCCCTAATATGCACACTCTGTACCATTTTTCCCCACTTCATCCCACTTGGCCGGCAAAATATCGGTTTAGAACACCCTTGTCAAGAAAAATCAATAGCTTCCGAGGAATTTTCTGGGGTCCGGAGAGGGGCCCTGTATGTTGTGGAGAGACGGAAAAAGGGGGGGGAGATATGGGGCTAAAGCGGAGAACCGCCCGAGTCGGTCGTTTCCCACTGGCAGTCCTAACCGGGCTGTTTACATCCTCGCCGCGATTCGGTTCCGCTCATCCAGGAGGACGATCTTGGGTTTGTGGTCCACCGCTGTGGCCTCTTCAAGGAGGCCGTAGGCCGCAATGATCAAGCGGTCGCCCCGGTCCACGAGACGCGCCGCCGCGCCGTTGACGACGATCTTCCCCGAACCGACCTCACCCGCGAGGGCGTATGTCTCAAAACGGGCCCCGGTGCTGAGATTATACACCTGGACCTGCTGATAGGGTACGATGTCGGCGGCCGTCAGGAGTTCCTCATCGATGGTGATGCTGCCCTCGTAGTCGAGATTTGCATCCTGGACCACGGCGCGATGTATCTTGGAAACCAGCATGATCCGATGCACGTCGCCCCCCTTTCAGTGCACATTAATTAAAAGGTTGTCGATCAGGCGCGCCCTCGAGAAGCGGACGGCCAGCAGCGCGACCACCGGGCCCGCGACCTTGTCGAGGGGCTCTAACGATTCGGGATCACACAGAACCACATAGTCAATCGTGGCGGTGGTTCCCTCGTGGATCATCCGCTGCATTTCCCCTTCCAGCAGCCGTGCATCGTGCTCCCCGCCCTTGATTCGATCGGCAGCCCCGCACAGCGCTTGATAGAGCATCGGAGCCTGTCGGCGCTCCTCGGACGTCAGGTTGACATTTCGGGAACTCAGGGCAAGCCCATCCGCCTCCCGAACGGTGGGTAACACGACCACCTCGATATCCATGTCGAGATCGCGGACCATGCGCGCCACGACGCGGGCCTGCTGGTAGTCCTTCTGGCCAAAATAGCCCCGGCGCGGCCCGACGATGTTGAAGAGCTTCGTCACGATCGTCGTCACCCCCCGGAAATGCCCGGGACGGTGCGCCCCCTCCCACCGGCGCGTGAGCCCCTCCACCTCGACAAACGTGGCGTACCCGGGTGGGTAGATGATCTGCCGCTCGGGAACAAAGACCAGATCAACCTCCTCCTCCCTCAGCTTGGTGAGGTCTCCATCGATATCGACCGGATAGCTCTCGAGATCTGCGTGCCGATCAAACTGCGTCGGGTTGACAAAGAGGCTGACGGCCAGCACGGGGTTCTCACGGCGCGCAACGCGGATCAGGGAGAGGTGTCCTTCATGCAGGTAGCCCATGGTCGGGACGAAGCCGATCTCTTTTCCCAGCCGGTGCAGCGCTGTCGCCTTCCCATGCATTTCCGCCACATCGCGGATAATCTCCATCGGGGCACCTTAGCCTTTCCCGAACGTCTTGACCTGCCGACGCCGGCGGTGGAGATGCTGTTCCCATCGCCGGCTCTCGGCATCGTCGAGACGGAACGCATGCTCGGGACCCGGGAACTGCGCCGCCTTCACGTCCCGGTGGAACTGGACAAAAGCTGTTGTGATCGTCTCTTTCATGTTGGCGTATCGCTTAACGAACTTGGGCGTGAAGTTGTCGAAAAGGCCGAGGAGGTCGTTGGTCACCAACACCTGACCATCACAGGACAACCCCGCCCCAATCCCGATCGTGGGGATGCGAAGCTCTGCGGTGATGACCTCCGCAACCTGCCAAGGAATCCCTTCGAGGACGAGCGAAAATATCCCCCCTTCCTCGAGCAGCAGGGCCTCTTCTAACAGCCGCTCGGCGGCCGCGGCGCTCCGGGCCTGGACTTTGAACCCGCCGAACTGATGGACCATCTGGGGAGTCAGGCCCAGGTGCCCCATCACGGGAACACCGATGCCCGTCAGCCGTCGCGTCAGCTCTGTCACCTCCCGCCCGCCTTCCAGCTTGACGGCATGTGCCCCGGCCTCCTTGAGAAATCGACCGGCGTTCCTAATCCCCTCCTCCGCGCTGACCTGAAACGACCCGAAAGGCATATCGGCCACCACGAGGGCTCGCTTCACCCCCCGGCTCACCGCCCGCACATGATGCAGCATTTCGTCCATGGTGACCGGCAGGGTGGTCTCATAGCCCAGCCCCACCATGGCCAACGAATCCCCCACCAGGACCACGTCGATCCCCGCCTCATCGAGTAACCGCGCGATGGGGTAGTCGTAGGCGGTGAGCATGCTGATCTTTTCGCCGCGATCCTTCAACTCCCGCAAGGTGACCGTCGTTACTCGTGTGAACGCCACGATCGATCCCTCCCCTGTCTAGTTCACGGTGCACGGTTCACAGTTCATAGATCAAAAGCCAGAACTTTTCCGTGAACTGTGAACAAAGAAAAAGACCTCCCGGACGTGCCGGGAGGTCTCTCGTTCGCGATGCCGCTCTCGCGCCCTCACCGCCTCCGCCACTCCCGACGCGCTCTGTTCAGGGTGGCACGTTGCTGGCTCGAGTGGCCCTTCCCTGCCCGTCTCGGTCCGTTTAGGATCCAAGCGGGACGTAGTATCGTGTTCCCCGCTTTATCGACTGGACCTGCGTGATGAGATCCTCAAGGTCCCCCTTTCGTTTCACGAAGTCGATCTCTGTCGTATTCACCACCAAGAGAGGGGTCTCGGTGTAGTGGAAGAAGAAGTGGTTATACGCCTGAACCACATCCTCCAGGTACGCCCGGGGAATGTCCCGTTCGTACGCCCGCCCCCGGATGGAGATTCTCTTATACAATGCATCCACGTCCGCTTGCAAGTAAATAACGCAGTCGGGCTTGGGGACTCGGACCTCCAGCAGGGCGTGGATCTTTTCGTATAGGGCCAGCTCATGATCATCCAGGGTCACGTGCGCAAAAATGCGGTCCCGCGAAAACAGATAGTCACTGATCAATCGCTGCCGGAACAACTCGAACTGCAGGAGTTCCTGCTGCTGGCGATAGCGAGTCAAGAGGAAGTAGAGCTGCGCCTGAAACGCATACCGTCGCATGTCTCCGTAAAAATCCTTCAGGAAAGGATTCTCTTCAGCAACTTCCAGCACCGCCCGCGCCTGCAGGCGCTGAGCCAGGACTTCGACGAGCGAAGTCTTGCCGACGCCGATCGGCCCCTCGACGGCGAGATAGCGCGGCTCAAAGTCGACGGTCACGGCACATCCCTCTTGCTCGCCGCAGCCCCAAACCAGTCTCGCCCTGTCACGCGAACGTCCGAACCGCCGGGAAGCCGGGTCAAGAGATCACCGATACGGATCCCCAGTCCCGGATGCATGAGATCGGGGTCGAGCTCCACCAGCGGATTCAGCACGAACCGTCGCAAATGCATCCGGGGGTGCGGAACCTCTAGACCCGGTTCCGCCATAGTCTGAGAGCCATAGAGGAGGAGGTCCAGGTCCGCGACCCGCGCCTCTCCCCGCTGCCGACACCGTGGCCGCCCGCAGGCTTCCTCGACCTCGACGAGCGCCTCCAGCAGTTCCCTGGGCCCGAGCGAGGTCTCCACCTCGACCACCCCATTGAGAAACCAGCCCCCCGCCACATCCTCCGGCTTTGTCTCATAGAGGGATGAGACCCGGAGGAGCCGGATCCCGGGACGGCATGCCAGGAGAGCAAGGGCGTGTTCCAGTGCTCTCTGCCGATCTCCCAGGTTGGTACCGAGGCCAAGATAGGCCCGGGTCATTGCTTTCGCCCCCGCACGATCTCCACCGCCGCTGACCCCGCCAGGTCCGGAAGGGGCGGAGTACACTTGACGACCCGAACCCGAACCTCCTGGACTTTGTCCAGTTCGAGGAGATCCGTGGCGGTCGCCTCGGCCAAGGCTTCCAAGAGTTGGAAGCGGCGCGTCCGGCCGATCGCCGCGACCCGCTTGACCACATCCGCATAATCCACCGTCTGGGTCAGGTCATCCGAGGACCCTGCCGGCCTCAGGTCGAGGGACAGTTCCACGTCCACCAGGAACTGTTGCTCCAGGATTTGCTCCTCCCCTGAAACCCCATGGTAACCGTAGAAGCTAATCCCACTAATCAAAATCTTGTCCGATATAGGGTTCATTGGGTTTGTCGGGTTAATAGGGTTTATTGGGTTTAGCCCGCTAGCTTCCTAGCCTTCGAACCACCAATCACCAGCCACTAGTCACCACTCACCATGTCATTTTCCCGATCCGCTCCACGGCCTCCCGGATCCGCTCGACAGGGACGGTCAGTGCCGCCCGGATAAACCCCTCGCCGTGGGTCCCGAAGCCCACGCCCGGCGTCGTCACGATCCCCGCCTCACCGAGGAGCCGCTTGACGAGGTCTGCTGACGTATAGCCAGAAAGCACGGGGATCCAGACGTAGAAGCTGGCTTGCGGCGTCGGAACGTCCCATCCAAAGCCATTGAGACCCTGTACCAGCACATCGCGTCGCTCTTGATAGACCTTGCAGTGGGCCGCCACGCAGTCCTGCGGGCCTCTCAGCGCCTCGATCCCGGCCAGCTGGATCGCCTCGAACACGCCGGAATCGATGTTGGTCTTCACCCTGCCCAGCCCGGCCAAGATTTCGGCATTCCCCACGGCGAACCCGATTCGCCATCCGGTCATATTGTACGTCTTCGACAGCGAATGATACTCGATGGCCACCTCCTTCGCCCCTGCAACTTCCAAGAGGCTCGGGGGCCGGAAACCGTCGAAGGCGATCTCGGAGTAGGCCGCATCGTGACAAAGGATGAGATGGTGCCTCCGGGCAAAATCGACGGCATGGGCCAAGAACTCTGCGGACGCCACCGCCGCGGTCGGATTATTGGGATAATTCACAAAGAGCATCTTGGCCTTTCTCAGCACGTCCAGAGGGATGCTCTCGAGATCCGGCAGAAAGCCATTCGAAGGGTAGAGCGGTAGAGCATGGGGAGTCCCTCCGGCCAACACCGTCGCCGCATGATAGACCGGATAGCCGGGATCGGGAACGAGTACGGTATCCCCGGGATCGATGAAGGCGAGCGGGATATGTCCGATCCCCTCCTTACTCCCGATGAGGGCCAGGACCTCCGTGGCCGGAGCGAGGACGACGCCAAAGCGATCCCGATACCACTCGGCCGCGGCACGCCGGAATGCCAAGAGCCCCTCATACGAGGGATACCGGTGGTATCGGGGGTCCGCGGCGGCCTCCGCCATCCGCTGCACGATATGAGGAGGAGTGGGAAGATCGGGGTCTCCGACTCCTAAATCGATGATGTCCATGCCGCGCTCAACCGCCTCAAGCTTGAGGCGATCGATTTCCACAAAGAGATACGGGGGAAGCTGTCTCAGCCTGCTGGCGTGCGCAAACCGCTTCTCCATCGGGTCGCCCACCTCCTACGATTGTCGAATCACGGTGTTCTGGAGACGACCAATACTCTCGATGTCGATCTCGATGGTATCCCCCGGCTTCATCGGGCCCACACCCGAAGGGGTTCCCGTCGCGATGATGTCTCCGGGAAACAAGGGCATCACCCGGGTGATGAAGCTCACCATATACGGCACATCGAAGATGAAGTTGGCCGTGTTGGAGTTCTGCTTGAGTTGCCCGTTGAGGTACGCCCGCACGGGCGCATTGTGAGGGTCCAAAGACGTCTCCACCCACGGGCCGACAGGGGCGAACGTATCAAAGGACTTCCCTCGAGTCCACTGGCCATCCTTACGCTGAAGGTCTCGCGCCATCACAT
>Ga0307428_1001790_pt1 | contig 10343 bp, 3 predicted proteins | sample SalMarWE160240MG_FD_202161 | JGI IMG/M metagenome (GOLD analysis project Ga0307428, IMG submission 202161) | Salt marsh sediment microbial communities from the Plum Island Ecosystem LTER, Massachusetts, United States - WE1603-240 | ecosystem: Environmental > Aquatic > Marine > Intertidal zone >...
CCCGTCCGCTATCCGATACGGAAGTCTGGGAACTCTACGCGTGGAAAGGCAGGGACCCTGTTGTTGCCGCTCTTCCTCAGCCGGCTGAGCAGGCTACAGAGGTCATGCCTTCGCAGAAATTAGGCTGGACGGCAGCTAAAGGCGCTTCGGAGCACATTGTCTACCTCGGCACCAATCCTGACAAAGTAGCCAAGGCCACGACATCTTCGAGCGAATTCAAGGGTGCTGTGAATACCAACAGTTTCAATCCCGGCAAGCTCGAGTTCGGCAGGACTTACTATTGGCGGGTCGATGAGAAATCGAATGCCGGAGTTGCCAGGGGTGACGTGTGGAAATTCGAAGTTGTCTCCGGAAAAGCCTCCAATCCCAGTCCCGGAGCAACATTAAAGAACGTTGCCACCGACACTAAGTTAGGGTGGACCAAGTCTGACCTGGCGACCTCTCACGAACTGTATTTCGGAACCGGTCCCGAGCAAGTTAAAAATGCCACACTATCATCAAAGGTTTTCAAAGGTAAGTTTGCCATAGGAAGCGAAAGCTTTGATCCGGGGCCGCTGAAGGAAGGCAAGAATTATTATTGGCGGGTCGATGAAAAAACATCTATAGGAACGGCCAAAGGCGATTTATGGAAATTCCGTACCAAGGGCGGCAGCCTGGTACTGCAGCTTGACCTTGCTGTAAAGACGTGCGATAAGAAGGGACTTTATCCGGGCCTTGCAAAACCGGGATGGACGATATGGGCGGCGGATGCGTGGACGGATATGTACATGCACGACTATCAGGTTTTCCCGACAAAGGCCGACGGTTCACTGGACCCGGCGGGTATAAACGGCAGCGGAGTGACACTATGGATGACCACCGGGAACGAAGGGCAACTCGGTATCGGCGCCAAGGGCGTCTGCCGTGATAACCTCGCTGGCGGTGGATGTCCCAGCGGAACGGCTGAAGGCGACCCTATCTGCAATAGCTGGGCTTACGGTGTGGACTGGGTAGGGCCTTACGCGGGTGACATATTGCTTGTGTTCAAGGGTTTGCCTGCGGGTGTGTACGAGCTTTACAGTTATCACAACTTCTGGGAGCCTTGCACACAAAAAACCCGCAACTGCCTCAATTGCGTGTGCGGCATGCCACCGATGCCGTCTGTTACTGCCAATCCGCTGCCAAAGGAACCTATGCCTGGTTACAAGGCGAAGGTTCCGGTCGGTACCGGTAAGGGCGTCAAGTCAATTAAGAATGCCTACAACGTTGCACCGCAGCACGTCTATAAGGACGATGAACTTATACCTTCGCTGGTCAAGTTCGAGACCGACGGTTCGGACGTTTTGATAATCTATCAGGCGGACAGAACCGAGCCGCTTTATCCGGACTGCGCACGGCCCGGCCGAGAAGGTGCCCGTGGAATTCTAAACGCCTTCGAGCTTATTCAGCTTGGGCCGTCGTAATAACGAATGTGAATCTAATCTGGGAGATTGCAGGATGTTCAAACGAAATCTTACATTATTGGCGGTGTCATTGTGTGTGACGCTGTCGGTATGTTGGGCGGGGAAGATACCAGAGAAGATTGGCAAGTGGCGCGTGGAAGTGGGGCCGCCTGGGAACGAGTTTTGTCAACCTCCGCAGAAGAAGGCAGAGGTTAAACCTCCATCGGAAGCGGTACTGCGGTATGCCAGGATATTTGTTCCTCATATAAAAATGACCAGATGGGAGTGGGACGACGATGAGTACGAAATCCGTTGCGAGCGCGGGGATGAGGAGTACCAGTTCGATATTACCCCAGAGGGTGAGCTGACCCAACTGCAATACAAAAACGGCGAAACGGACATTAATGAAGAGGCGGATGAGCTTGTATTGCGGGGTACAAAGAAAAGTATCGCAGTCAGTGAGGTCCCCAAAAGGGCGCTGGCGACACTGGCCGAGGCGTACCCGAACCTAAAACCGAGCAATGCCTGGACGGCCGAGACCATAGCGGGACCTCGGTACGTGATAGCGATTGATGAAATGGCCTTTTATGCGCGTCCTGATGGGCAGATTCAGGCGGGCAGGCAAATTGACGACGGCGGTCTGAACGAGATTGACCCGCCGAGCAAGAAAAAGGACAAGAATGCCTTCAAGGCTGAGCTTAAGGAACTGCTGGGCCCATATCGGCGGCAATTCAACTTCGAAAACCAGATAAAGAAACTGGGCAAGGACCCCAAGAGTGCCGACGGCAGTTATCGCTATGTGGTTATGGGCGACAACCGGTCCAACTGGGACCTCTGGTCGAACATGGTCAAACACATCGACAGCCTTGAGCCGAAACCGGCCTTTGTTATCAATTCCGGTGACATAGTACCGAAGGGCTACGCCAGAGAGCTTCACGAATACTATATACCGCCGCTACTGAAAACAGATATTCCATTTTTTGTATCGATAGGTAATCACGAAACCGGTGACGATGATATGGCACGCCAGTTCCGGTATCTGTTTGGCGGGAAGAAGTCCCTGAATTATTATTTCGACTACGGTAAAGCCAGATTCGTATTTTTCGATAATGCTTCGGACGCAAGCTCCCCTGAACAAACCCTCAAGTGGCTCGACAAAACGCTTGAAGAAACACCGAAAGACTATCGCAAGTACGTGGCTATGCATAAGCCGCCCAAGAACATCCAGAAGTGGGCCTATCACGCCTGGGACGACGATGAAGAGTCAAAAACCTTCACCGACCTGATGACCAGACATAATGTTGCCGAGGTCTATCTGGGCCATATCCACGCATACTCGACCGCAAAGTTTGGGGGCGTTGACTATACTTTGAGCGGCGGCGCCGGCGCGGGTCTTCACAACCGATACGGTCCGCTGGGCAACGTGCATCATTACATCATTTGCGACGTTATGCCCGACGGCACGGTAAAGCAGCAGGTTGTCCGCTTTTATAAGACTCGAAAGAAGCAAGAATCCGAGGCCGCCTCAAGATAGGTGATTGTTGGACGAACAATCCGACATTCTTCAATGACAGGAGCACTGTATTATGATGAACAGAAAGATGGCTTTGACCGGGATGGTGCTGTGGATGGCTGCACTTGCGGGATTTGTCCTGCCTGAGGCGTGGGCTGATTCGGCCAGGACGGCCGGTTTGGCACCAGGTCAGTATGGCTCGGAGGATTCTGCGAACCTGGAACGTGGGGATGAGGACGGTGACAACAATAATGATGAAGACGAAGGGGCGGTCGCTGGTCTGAGTGTTATTCTTGCTCAAAAGGTTGATTCTTCTCAAACCAATATGCCGGGCCTGGTCGGTGTCATTTGCGAGGGGGCAGATTTCGACAGGCCTGCTTCGATAGATATCATCAAACACGCAAATCACAACTGGACCGGCGGCCCCGGCAACTGGTCAGGCTATTGGCAGGGCTATATCGAAGCACCCTATACCGGCGAGGTAAGATTCACCGCTGAGGTTGATAACGGTATCAAGCTTGCCGTTGACAAGCAGATAATCATCGACGGACTGGGCAGACGCAAGGCTCGCGTCGGCTCTGTTTCGATGGTTAAAGGCAGGAAGTACCCGATGTATCTCTGGTACTTTCAGGACGGCGACCCTTCTTATCTGAGGCTGTACTGGAGCTGGGCAGGGCAGGATAAAACAATAGTGGATGAATCGGCGTTCTCCTATAGTCCCGCGGATACAAAATTCGCCTTGGCCATGCTGCCGGGTGATTTCTGGAGCGATGAAGAAGCGCCGTTTAATTTTGACGGTACGGGCAGCGAGCCATTGGACCTTGCGTATCAGGATGCAAGATTGCTCCCGGTGGTAGGTGTTGAGAATTACCAGGTATTCAGGTCGAATCGTGAGCATGCGGATGTCTATACGGGCGGTTTGAGGAATACCTATATTCATGCCCCGATGCTCTGTTACTGGAACAATAAGTATTACCTTGAGTTTTTGGCGGCGCCGGTAAATGAGCACGACGAAAACACGGAGACACTTATTACGAGTTCCGTTGATGGTAAGAACTGGGCAACGCCGAAGATAATCTTTCCGGGGTTCCAGCCGCAAGGTGACAGGCACAAGACGATAACACATCAGCGTATGGGTTTTTACATATCGAAGAATAATCGTTTGCTGGTTCTGGCGTTTTACGGCAGACATCCTTCACCGAATGAGGGTAACGGATTAGGCCGGGTTGTTCGTGAGGTTTATAAAGATGGTTCGGTCGGGCCGCTCTACTTTATCCGATACAACAGGCACGCCGGCTGGAACGAGAGCAATACACCCTTTGCGTTTTATCAAACTTCACCCGACAAGAGTTTCATCGCAATATGTGATGAGCTTATGGCGAATAAGCTTATGGTCCAACAATGGTGGGAAGAGGACCGCAGCGAAGACGGATTCTACCTGATGGGCGGCGAAGGCTTTAAGTGCAAGGCCTTTAACTGGTACACACGTAAAGACGGCGTGGTGGTCGGTCTTTTCAAGGCGGCTTATTCGGCGTACAGCAAAGACGGCGGCAAGACATGGTCTGATATTCATAAGATTCCGTCGATTATTGTCGGTCACGCGAAGATGTGGGGCCAGCAGACGGAGAACGGAAAGTATGCTTTGGTTTATAACCCGCACTTTGAGTGGCGATATCCGCTCGTTGTGGATATCTCGGATGATGGTAAGAGCTTCAGCAATATGGCGTGCGTGCATGGTGAATTGCCGCCGATGCGATATGACGGTGATGCCAAGGACGTCGGCCCTCAGTATATTCGCGGTATCACTGTCGGTAACGGCAATCCTCCCGGAAAGGATATGTGGCTGACCTACAGTATGAGCAAAGAGGATATCTGGGTCAGCAGAGTGCCGACGCCTATTCGTTGGAAGGTGGACAAGTGGGTCAAAGAGAGCTTCGACGAGATGGAGACCGGCGGCGTTGTCACGGACTGGAATATTTACAGCTCGCTCTGGGGCCCGGTCAATGTGGCAGATTTCCCGGGCAAAAAGGATAAGAGCCTGATGTTCAGGGATAAAGAGCCTTACGACTACGCCAAGGCGGTGAGGGTATTACCCGAGAGCAGCAGCGTAACAGTCCAATTCGATATGCTTGCTGAGCAGGTCGATACCGGCCGGATGGAGATAGAGCTTCTTTCCAGAAAGGGCAATCGTCCTGTCCGTATCATCGTTGGTGATAATGGCAAGATAGCTGCCGTCGACGGCGAAAAAGTTGTCGAAGCAGCAAGCTATAAAGCCGGCAAGTGGTCGAAGCTCAAAATCACCGCCGACGTCAAGAAGGGCAAGTACGACTTGTCCGTAAATGGTAAGAAGGTTGTTAAGAACGCGGCGTTCGCGGAAAGGGCAAAAGAACTGCAGCGAGTATCATTCAGAACAGGCCGGTACCGCAAGCTGGGTATCGGCAAGGATGAGAACGCCGGAGACCTGCCCAACGCCGGCGATGCTGTTAAAGAGGCAGTTTACTATCTGAATAATGTCACAATCAATCCTTAAGGTAAGAATAAGATTGTCTAAGCTGAATGTTGTTGTGGTTATTGATTAAAGGTATTCACTATGGCGAGGAAGAGCAGGAGTATTAAAGTGTTGTTTGTGTCCTCATTGTTGTTAATTGTTAACACCCTTGCTGCCGACCCCGGATATTATGTCCAGCAGGGTGGCCCTGACGGGATAGTATGCATTGAGGCCGAAAACTACGCGGCCAAACAGGCCGGCGATGATAACACCTGGGAACTCACGACCGACAAGGCGGGGTTTTCCGGCAAAGGTGCGATGGCTGCCGTGCCCGATACCGGCTCCAAAGAGGATATCGACTACGGAGATTCTCCTAACACCGATTACAAGGTGAATTTTGTAAGGACAGGCAAACATTACGTCTGGGTCAGAGGATATGGTATCGAAAACGGTAACTCCGTTCATATGGACCTGGACCACAGGGAATTGAACATCGCACAGGAGATGGATCTCGAGACGGACCGGTGGTACTGGAATTATGAGGGCGAAGACGATGCCGCTTATCTTGAGGTCGATACTCCTGGTGTACATATCATAAGTCTTTGTATGCGGGAAGATGGGGCTATCGTCGATAAGATTCTGCTGACGACCAATCCTGACTATAAAGCTCAGGGACTTGGCCCTATCGAAAGTACCAAGGGCGGAATCATATCCTTCGAATGCGAAGCCTCGGCCAATCCAGAAACGGTCGGCAAGGTCTCGATCCCGGTGGTTCTGGCGACTTCCGAGGCCGGCGGCACTTATACGGTGGGCTATTCGATAACCGATGGTACAGCCACGGCGAGCGATTACCGGATTGAGGGTAAGAAACTGACCTTCAAGCCCGGCGAGACGAAAAAGACGATTGATATTTATATTGCGAATGACGGCATCGACGAAGATGACGAGACTTTCACCGTTGTCCTGTCGAATCCGACCGGCCCCGATGCGATGCTCGGTTCAATCGCTTCGCATACGTACACTATTATGGACCCGCGGCCTTTGGTGACATTCGCGACATCGTCGAGCGGAGTTTTCGCTGGTCAAGGTTCCTCGGAATTATTACTCAAGCTGACCAATGCTTACGATAAGGCTGTTTCGGTCAAGTACACGGTTGACGGCAAAGCCGGTGGAACGGTGGTGTTCAAACCCGGCCAGACCGAGCAGAGTTTCAAGGTCAATGTTCCCGGCGGCGCATCGGGTGTGGTCAGAGTTGCTATCTCCGAAGTTGCCAATGCGAAACTCGGCGAGAAGGTTAACCATAAAGTTGTTATCTGCGAAAGAGAATATAACAGCCTTGACGGCGCTTACTACTTCAGGTACGCCAGCGGCGAAAGATGGGAAAAGTATGCCAAGGTCGGTCAATTTGCCGACGTGATGGTCAAAATTGGCCCGGGCGACGACAGGCTCATCTTCTGGCGAGGTTCGAGCTATATGCCTTTTTTGGATACGGCTGAAGGCAAGAGCTTTGTCGAAGTGCTCGTGCCTCAGAACGGTGACGGTCCGGGTCGGAGATTCGATAATGTCAACAAGCACTCGCACATACGTATCGTCGAAAGCTCCCAAGCCCGCGTGATAGTTGAGTGGCGATATTTGCCGGATTTCGACAATTCGGAATTGTGGAACTGGACGGAAGAATATTACACGGTATATCCCGACGGCGTGTGCTACAGGTCGCTCAAAACGGGCACCGAGACGCTGGAACAATACAAGGATGCGGCGCACGCAAAAGTTCAGCAACTGCTGCTGACGCCCAGTGGAATTTGCCCGATGCCTCAGTCGTGGACCAAGCCTATTGAGTTGACGGTCGATGGTTCGCTTTCGGCCAAGTTCAATGTGCTCGGATACGACCGGACCAAAGGTCACTACGCTTTTGAAGCCAAAAAAAGCGGTATTGCCGGCAGAATCGCCTTTGGGATTGCTTCGGATATTTCCAATCCGGCGCTGTATGTCAAAGGCTGGGGCGACGCAGGCGTAAAGGTCAGCGTTGACGGCAAGTCATTTAATGGCGCCAGGGTTGGTTATTTCAAGAAGATGGATAATGACGACCTCGTTCTGTGGCTCGACAAAGATTTTAAGGCCGGCAGCAAGGTTGTAATCGAGCCTGTTGGCGGCAGCACGCCTGTAGTTCGTCGGCCTATCGCTGACCCGTACAAGATGAAGGTCCCGCCTTTCCCGGAAAGCTCACCCGACCCGGGTCCTTTCGGCGCATTCTACACTACACTGAAGTATTGGACAGAATGGGACGAGCCTCGCAGGGTCGGTGATTACGCCGACGTGGTTGTTCAGTTCGAGGATACGATTGACAGACTTATTTTCTGGCGGGGCACTACAAACGTACCTCACTGGGCCAATGATAAGAATAATTGGTATGAAAACGAGTTCTGCGAGCGTCGCGGCGACGACGCGGGTCTGGACAGTCTTTGTGAGCCAATGCAGGACCACGACAGCAGGCATTCGAATGTGAGGCTCATTCAGAGTACCCCGGCACGTGTTATCGTTCACTGGAGATACCATCCCAGCACGCTTGCCAACAAGATTCCGTTCGTTGACGAAACCGGATGGGGCGACACCGTCGATGAGTATCACTATGTTTACCCGGACGAGACCGCCGTGCGTGACACGACGCTCTACACATCTAAACCTAATGTTTTCAACGAATGGCATGAGGCGATTCCTACTATGGGCCCGGGCCAGATTCCCGAGGACTGCCTTGATATGAAGGCTTTGATGATGGCCAATGCATCGGGCGATGTAATGGAATTCGATTTCGAGAAGGGTTTCCCTGAGAACAAAGAATTCAAGCACGGCTACAACATTATCCTGATAGGTATGAAGGGCAAGAGCAAACCGTTTGCGATTTGCGAATCTTACGGGCAGTGGCATGACCCTATCAGCAGGCCCGGCAATACCAGGTTCAATCATTATGACGACTGGCCGGCCTGGCCCAAGAAGTACAGAAGGCAAGATTATGAAAGAAAGCCGGAAAATCAGAACTATCGGAGTTTTTGCGAGTTCCTGCCCGCGCATTCTTCGCTGATGCATCTTGACTGGGACAACTATGAAGATAATTACGATGGCCCCATCATCTGGCTGCGTAAGGTTCTTCTTCACGGCTTGACCACGAACCATGATGTTAAGAGCCTGATTCCGCTTACGAAGTACTGGGAAAATGCTCCTGCGATAAAGGTAACGGGCTATGGCTACAGCGGCGGATACTTCGAGAAGTCTCAAAAGGCTTACCATATTCAGCGAAGGGTTCGCACTATCGGCTTCGAGCACTTAGTGAACGAAGATGACGACGAGCATCCGAACTCCGATGCTGAGAAGGTTGATATTGAGGTATTGGCTTCAGCCGATTCACCTATCATTAATCCCTGTTTCGTTGTCAACGGCTGGCCCCAAGGCGGCATCAAGGCCAGGCTTTACATCAATGGCAGGGAAATCCCCGAAGGCAAGGATTTCAAGCAGGGTATAGAGGACAACTGGGACCAAAGCCAATGGGATTCGAAGCACTCGCTTATCGTATGGACTCGTTATAGTTCGACCGAGCCGGTCAAATTTACTATCGAACAGGTAAAATAAGCCCGACGAGGTTTTGACGGCTAAGAGTTGACGCTTTTTCCGGCTGGGATTACAATACCCCTGTCCGGGCGGGCGGTTCTATATTGCCCGCTAAATATATGTTTTACTTGTCTGAAAGTAGGAAATAAATGATGAAACCTGAAGCCCCCCAAATCGAGACGTTTCAAAAATCAGTCCTTTTGGTTTTAGTGGTTCTGTTTGCGGGTTCTTTTACTGCCGGTGCGCGGGCAAGAAAAATGCCTCCAGGGCTTGAGCAGTGCAAGTCGGAGCCGATAAAGTATATAGGCACGGAGAAGACCGATAAGCATTTCTTCGACGGCGCCCTGAGACACGCAGTAGGTACTCATCGTTACCAGGCATTCCGTTCGAACCGGACTCACCCATCGGAAGGCGGCGAGCAGGGCTGGACATACAACCATCAGCCTTTTATTTGTTACTGGAACGGCCGGTTTTACGTACAGTATCTCAGCGATATCTACGAAGAGCACAGTCCTCCGGGACGCACGTTGGTCGTGACATCGAAGGACGGCTGCAAGTGGAGCGACCCCAGGGTGGTATTTCCGGTTTATACGCTTCCTGAAATCAAGGTCAATGCGATTCATAAGAATCACATCCCGGCAGGAACAAAGTCGGTTATGCACCAGAGGATGGGTTTCTATGTTGCCCCGAATGGGAAACTCCTGACACTGGCATTTTACAGCTATTGTGCACACTCGAGAACATCACCTAACGCCGGCACCGGACTTGGGCGAGTTGTCCGAGAGATTAAGAAAGACGGCAGCTTAGGGCCCATTTACTTTATCAGGTACAATCGTCATGCAGGCTGGAACGAAAGCAATACCAGTTATCCGTATTACAAAGAAAGCAAGGACAAGGGATTCGTCGAGGCTTGCGAAGCCATTCTCAATGACAAGCTGATGAGCCTGCAGTGGTGGGAAGAGGACCGTGCCAAAGACGGCTTCTTTAATATCGACCCTGGTGATGTGTCGAGTGCATTTCAGTTTCACGCGAATATGACGACGTTCAAAGGCGCCGGCAAGGCGTTCAATTTCTATCGCAGGCCGGACGGCGTGGTCACCGGTATATGGAAGAACCAGTGGTCGGCGCTGAGCCCCGATAACGGCAAGACCTGGACGGGTATTTCCAAGAATACTACTTTCAAGACCTGCGGTGCGAAGATATGGGGCCAGGAAACCGCCGACGGCAATTACGCTATCATTCACAACAGCTCGGCTACCAGGGGCAACCGCTATCCTATGGTCATAATGACCGGCGAGGATGGACATTTCTACAAGGA
>Ga0307428_1001792_pt1 | contig 10334 bp, 10 predicted proteins | sample SalMarWE160240MG_FD_202161 | JGI IMG/M metagenome (GOLD analysis project Ga0307428, IMG submission 202161) | Salt marsh sediment microbial communities from the Plum Island Ecosystem LTER, Massachusetts, United States - WE1603-240 | ecosystem: Environmental > Aquatic > Marine > Intertidal zone >...
GCTATGGATACACGGTCTTACTGCAAAAAGACCCCAGGGATTACCAGGAAACCCTTAGATTGATTAAGAAATATCATCCCGTGATGAGTATAGGAGTTCCCACTCAATTTATGAGATTAGCCAAAGCAGAAGGGGCTGAGGATATCGGGATATTAGGCCTCTCCTCGGGAGCTCCGTTACACGAAGACACCGAGAGAGAGTTCAAGGAAAAGACCAAAGGTGGAATGGGGCAGGTTTTCGGACCAACAGAAGTTGGTGGAACTGGGACTATTATAGCCATGGCCGATATGTACCGTTCCGGTCTGGGAAGCTATGAAGCGGTTGGCATGTTATTCGGTTCGCTGAAGAAAGCTCTTGACATGCCAGCCGTTCAAATGTTCATGAGAACCTTAATGGAGGCTATCGGCCCGGATGACCTGGGCAGGGTACTAACCAGAATAACGACAATGTCAGCTCCACCAACTCCCACTGAACCTGAACCTAAAAAGGAGGAAAGAGGGGTTTCCATTGGAATTGTCAGTGTCGATTGCGATATAAAAATCACTGACCTGGATAGTGGCGAAAAAATGCCGATATCAAGAGTGGTGAGGGAAAAACTGAGCGGAGAATTATGGATGAAAGGTCCTGGCAGGATGTCGGGGTTCTGGCCCAATCCTGGTTCGGGAATTGATGAAGAGGGCTTTATTCGTACCGGAGACGTTGCCACTGTGGACGACACGGGACACGTTTATATTGTCGACAGGGTAAAGGATATGGCGCTGGTCAGCGGATTTAACGTTTATACCGGAGAAATAGATAAGGTGCTATCGTCATATCCTGGAGTGGCTGAGGCTGCCACGATAGGGGTTCCTGACCCCGAAAAACCAGGCAGCGAGAGGATAAAGGCTTTTGTTGTTCCTTTGCCGGAGTATAAAGGAAAGATAAAGGAACAAGAGATAATTGAATATTTGAGGGGAAGGGTAGCACCATATGCCGTGCCGAAGTCCGTGGAATTCCGGGACGCCAGTGAATTTCCAAAAACATCTGCCGGCGTGGATAAAATCTCCAAGAGAACATTGAGACAAGAAGAGGTAGAAAAGATGAAGGAACGGAAACAATGAGCGATAAAAATATTTTGTGTGAAAAAAGAAATAACGCCGCAGTCATAAAATTTAACCGACCAGAGAAAAAGAACGCCCTTTCTCTGGAATTGATGGAGGAACTTCGCGGCGTGCTCGAAGATGTGGAGAACGATGATGATGTTCGAGCGGTAGTTATTACCGGCGTCGGCGATGCTTTTTCCTCAGGCGCAGACCTCGCCGATGTGCAGACACTCCAGATGATAGAGCAACAACTTGACGCTTCCTCAGGAAAATCTACCATGATAAAGCTTATCAACCTGGAAAAACCAACCATTGCCGCGGTGAACGGCTACGCACTGGGGCACGGCTTAGAATGTGCTCTCATGTGCGACATTATCATAGCCTCGGATAAAGCGGTGTTTGGATTTATTGGTCCCCTGCGTGGCTCAGTATGTCCTTATGCAATGATTCGGCTTGCGGATGAAGTAGGCCGGGCAAAGGCAAAGGAACTGCTATTCACCTGCGACCGCATATCTGCTGAGGAAGCTCTTAGAATACGATTGATAAATAAAGTAGTCCCCCATGAAAAGCTTATGGACGCTGTCTTCGAGCTTGTACAAAGAATGAAGAATTCAGCACCTCTGGCAACAAAGCTTACAAAACGAGCAATAAATAGGGGACTAGGCGGCTATGAGTATAGTCTCAAGGCGTTTAAAGAAGTTGTTGCTGGCGAGGACATAATAGAAGGCGCTGTAGCATTCCTGGAGAAAAGACGGCCTAAGTGGAGCAAATAGCATTACAGCTATCAGCCTTCAGTTATCAGCTTTCAGGCATTAGCCAACTGCTGATTGCTGACTGCTGACCGCTCACTGTTTTTTCATTTTTGCTCTGTCATTTTGCATTTTGATTTTTGAGTTTTGACTTTCTTTGAAGTGTCACTAGCCATATGAATGAGTGCATTGACTGGCTTGGTTAAGTGATACAATATAAACTTCCAGAGATATCTCCCAAATTGTGGAGGAATCTTTGCTATAACTTTCGACGGGTTAGTATAAAATGCTCAAGCTGGGTAAATTTGAGCGAAGGAGGTGTTGAAAATGAAAATCGTTGAGGTTGATGCTTATCTATGTCATTATCAGCTTCCACAAACATTTTACCCAACATGGATTCCCGGCTTTCCGCAAACGGGGAACACCTGCTTGCTGCTGATTTTGAGAACCGATGACGGGATCGAAGGATATTCCGCTATGGTTGGATTCCTCGATGAAGCAAAGGGGCTAGTCTCATTGCTTCGTCCCTTTCTAGTCAATCGAGACCCATTTCAGGTTGAGGATACGCTTCGTCTGCTGCGGAGCGCATTGTTTTTGGGATACAAAGGTTGGTTTCCCGAAATTGCCTTATGGGATATCATTGGCAAGGCAACAGGACAGCCCATTTACCGCTTGCTGGGAGGAGGAGCAGGCCGAATTCTGGCTTATGCCAGCACCGGGGAACTTCATCCCCCTGAGCAGCGCGCCGAGGAGGTATTGATGCTCAAGGAAATGGGGTTTCAGGCAGTCAAGCTTCGACTCAAGGCCATGGAGATAAAACAAGACATCGCCTTAGTCGAGGCGGTGCGCCACGCAGTCGGCGATGAGATGGAGATAATGGTGGATGCTAATCAAGGCTGGCCAATACATGGATTTGGACCTTATCCCCACTGGGACTTGAAACGAGCCATGAACGAGGCACGTGCCTTTGAGGAGCTCAGAGTGCGCTGGCTGGAAGAACCACTTTATAAGCACGATTATGACGGATATGCACAGCTTCGAGCGGCAACCAGTGTGCCGCTCGCTGGTGGCGAGTTTAATACCGATTTGCATGAATTCCGCGATTTGATTACCAAGCGTTGTCTGGATGTAATTCAGCCTGATGTCACCCTCAGCACGGGGATTCTCAATGGGAAAAAGGTAGCTGGCATGGCAGAGGCATATAACCTCGAATTCAGCCCGCACACCTGGACTAATGGACTGGGGCTGGCAGCCAATCTTCAGTTGATGGCTTCAGTCCCCAACTGTTATTACTGTGAATTCCCCTACGAGCCACCAAGCTGGATTCCAGAAGCAAGGGACTTCATGCTCGCCGAACCTCTTCAAATAGACAATGAAGGGTACATCGGTGTGCCACATAAACCAGGTTTGGGTGTGGAGCTTGATATGGAGAAAATAAAGTCCTGCGGAGAGAGACTTTGACGCCATTTGCCCGTTACCGCGGGTTGAAGTACGAATTTTCTTCGTGTAAGGTTATGACATTACTATGGAAGCGATAGGTCCCAGCATTGCCTTCTACGTAGTAGTATTGCTCTGGATAGGCAGAGTCATAATCTGGACATTCATTTGTACTTTGCTGGCCTGGCTTGGAATCAGGGTATTGGATGCACTTACCCCGCACATTCAGGAACGCGAGAGAATAGGAGAAAACCCTGTTTCGGTAGGTCTGTTTATAGGTGGTTTTTTCATTCTGGTTGGCCTGGTCATCCATGGGGTGGTAACTGGACCTGCGGTAGCTGGCGGTGGCGTGTTGGCAAGTCTGATTGATCCCAGGAGGCTGGGGTTGGTTGCTGTTAGCTTCCTGGTAGCCCTTCTTTTAGGAATAACCATACTGCGTGTTGTGGACAAGTTGACGCCAAAAATTCCTTTTGTCAGCGTTGAGCAGAATCCAGTTGCAGTGGGAGTTTATGTTTTCGGCTATTTGATTTTCTTCGGTTTAATATTGCATAGCGCCTTAACCATGTATTTATTGTGACTTGCTATGGCAAAACCCTTACAAGTTGTCCTGCTTCTTGTGGCAATCTTGATGGCAATAATGCCGGCTACTGCCTTAGGGGTGTCATCAGCAAATTACTACGAGGAGGGCGGCGAGGTTTATGATGACTGGAACATATGCCGCACCAATTCCGTCGGTGGAGATGGCTTCTTCCAGGTCTCGGGAGCAAATTTCTGCCCTATCATTATTGGTGAAAGTCTCGGGGGAAATGCCGACAGGGCTTACCAGCTTGGGCAACAAATTAAAGGGGGAAATTCCAATCAAAGAGCGGAGAGAATTTTCGCCTTCGCCCGTGATAAGGTCAGATATACCCCGGATAAAGACCAGTTTGGTTATGAAGAATTTGCCCAGAATGCTGACGAATTAGCCACCTCCATTGACAATGAAGGAATTGCCTATGGTGACTGTGAGGACTACGCCATACTGCTTGCTGCAATGTATAAAGGGGCAGGTTTTCGTTCAGCGATAGTACTGGCACCGGGACACGCGGCGACGCTGGTATATCTACCAGAATACAACAAGGCTAACCGAATTTTATCCATCGACGGCGAATCAGGCTGGGTCTGGCTTGAGGCTACTGGCGGGAACAATCCGTTAGGCTGGATGCCGGAAAGATACATCGGTGCTGAATTAATGGCCTATGAAGTTGCGGATGAATCCATAACCAAAATGGAGCCACCAGATAAATCTCCCACTGTTATAACCCCGCAAGGTGGCGGCAGCACTGGAATTGGTATATCCCCGTTCTTTGGCGTGCTGGGGATGCTGTTGCTCCTCTCCATGTTCCGGCGGAGAAGACGCTAAGTCGCCGCTTTCACACCACGACAATTCAACTCAGAAGCTACTATTCGATTATCACTATAGCTTTCTGAGTCCCCGCAGTACTCCGTAGGCAATCATTCCACCAGCCAGGGCTGTCACCAATTGAGGCCAGCTCATCATCACTGCCACGCTTGAAGCCAGGTTTTGGTTGAAAAGCAGACTGATGACTATTGAACTGGTGCCGAATAGAAAGGCGAACTTCAAAATACTTCCTGAGACCAGTCCTAGCCAGTAATTCCTCTGCCTCAGATAACCAAAGGTTACAACTAAAATAGCATTCCCCACTATGATAAAAGGAATCATAGGAGCCAGCACTGGGGGTAAAAGCCCAACAGCTAAGGCTATTGAACATGGTATTAAACCAATAAGAATTGCGTCTCGCATGCCCAACGAAGCCACCGCAACAAGAAGGGTGGCATTAACAATTGGGCCGGTGACAAATTGGTTGTGAAACAGAGGAGCGGCAGTGGCTATCCCCAACAGCAAAACAAATCCAATCACTCTTGTTCTTGTAATCGTTAGAGTTTCCACCTGACTATTCATCCTTTAATACCTCCTTTGCACTTTCTTAATCTATACTACTTCCCTCTTGGTGTATTTGGTATGCAGTAGATGATGGGATTTCTCTCCCAACGGCTCCTTCAAGTAATCCTTATATACTTTCTTTATTGATGGATTATCATGCGACCTTCGGTAAGGAAGTTGTCTATCCTCATTATAAAGGGTTTGCCCTCGAATACCCCTCAGCGCCATATCAAAGCCGATTGGCTGTCCACCACCACCTGCACAGCCACCGGGGCAGGCCATAATCTCGATGAAGTGGTAGGGTGACTTACCTTCCCTTACCTCGTCAAGAACCTTCCTGGCATTGCCTAATCCATGGGCTACAGCCACTTTCACTTCCAGACCATCCATATTCACAGTAGCCGTCTTTACTCCATCAAGTCCCCTCATCGGCATGATGTCTAGCTTCTCAAGTTCTTTTCCAGTCACAAGCTTATAGGCTGTTCGCAACGCTGCCTCCATCACTCCACCAGTAGCACCGAATATTGTTGCTGCACCTGAATAGAGTCCCATAAGCTCCTCTGCTGGTTCATCGGGCAGGCTAGAAAAGTCAATTCCTGCCTCTTTAATCATGCGGGCAAGCTCCTTGGTGGTGAGGACATAGTCAACATCCTGAAAACCGCTATCCCTCATCTCGGGTCTCTGTGCCTCGAATTTCTTCGCTGTGCACGGCATGATGGAAACAGAGACAATCCTTGCCGGGTCTATTCCTGCCTTTTCAGCATAGTATGTCTTGGATAACGCACCGAACATCTGCTGCGGGGATTTACCTGTGGAGACATTGGGAATAAGGTCAGGATAGAAATGCTCCATAAACGTAATCCAACCAGGGCAGCACGAGGTAATTTGCGGCAGAACACCACCTTCCTTGATCCGCTTTACTAGCTCACTGGCTTCTTCCATGATGGTCAGATCAGCGCTAAAAGGAGTCTCAAAAACAGTGTTAACCCCCAATCTCCTCAGTGCAGCGTGCATCTTGCCAGCAACAAGTGTTCCCGCAGGAAGACCTAGCTCTTCGCCCAACGATGCTCTTATTACCGGCGCTTCCTGAACGACAACATGCTTCTCGGGGTTGGCTAGTTCTACCCACACTTCATCAACAGCAGATTTTTCCTTAATTGCTCCTACAGGACAGACCTGGATACATTGCCCGCAGTTTGTGCACTCTACATTGCCCAAGCCGTTTTCCATGAAAGTAGACACCATTGTTTCTAAACCGCGATTAATAAAGCCAATCACGCTCACTGTTTGCACGTCATGGCAAACACGAACGCATCTCCCGCAGAGAACGCATTTATTGGGGTCACGAATGATAGCCGGACTCGTCTCATCCAGTTCATAGTGTGGTTTTTCCCCCTCAAATCTTATCTCTTTTACTCCCAGCTCAAAGGCTAGCTTCAATAGCTCACAGGTTTGATTTCTTTCACAGGTAGGACAATCTATGTAATGATCTGCCAGCAGGAGTTCCACAATCATTCTTCTGGCTCTTCTCGCCCTGGCTGAGTTTGTCTGCACCTTCATCCCCTCACTTACCTGGCGCACGCAGGAAGGGGCTAACCTGGGCTCACCCTCAATCTCAACACAACAAATGCGGCAGTGATACTCCGGTTCAAGCCCCTCCAGGTAGCAAAGGTGAGGAATATTAACATGCACTTGCTTAGCCGCATTCATAATGCTGGTTCCCTCAGGAACCGTAATCTGCTCACCATTTATTGTTAATGTAACCATCTTTCCCTTCTTATTTCCTCACTTTCTGCTCAAATTCCTCCCCAAAGAGCCTTATGGCACTGGCAGTAACGTTCATCGCCGCCTGCCCCAAGCCACAGCAAGCAGTGTCATACATTACCTCCCCCAACTCCAACAGGAGGTCAAGTTCTTCTGCCTTTCCCCCTCCATTAGAAAATCGGGTGAGGATTTCCCTGGCTCTTCTCGTGCCCTCACGACATACTGAGCACTTGCCACAGGACTCATGAGCGAAAAAGTCTATCGTGTTCTTAGCTACATCTATTATGCTAGTATCCTTATTTATTACGATTACTGCACCTGAGCCCAACATACTCCCGGCCTTGGCTACGTTCCTGTAGTCCAGCTTCGTGTCAAGGTTGGTAAGCAGGCTGCTGGAAACGCCACCAGGTAAAGCAGCTTTAAACTCCCCCTTTACCCCCTCCCCATGGTTCTCAATAAGTTCTCGCAATGTTATTCCCATGGGCAGCTCATACACGCCAGGCTTGTTTACCTGCCCTGATAAACAGAAGAGTTTCGGACCAGGAGAATCAGGGTTACCAATCCTGGAATACCAGTCGCCACCGTTAGTCATAATAGCGGGGATGTTACACAGGGTCTCGACATTGTTTACTGCTGTCGGCTTACCTAAGAATCCAGATTGTGCCGGGAATGGTGGGCGGCAGTCGGGACAACCCCTATTACCCTCCATTGATTCAAGCAGTCCTGTCTCCTCACCACATACATAAGCACCAGCACCCTTGTAGAGTTGGACGTTAAATGAGAAATTAGAGCCGAGGATATTATTACCTAGGTATCCTTTCGCTTTTGCTTGTTCAATGGCTTTTTCTACCGTTGCAATCTCACGGTAATATTCGCCCCTGATGTAAATAAATCCCTTGCTCGTTCCAATGGCATATCCCCCTATGACGAGAGCTTCCAGCAGCAAGTGGGGGTCATTTAATAAGATGACGCGATCCTTAAAGGTTCCCGGTTCACCCTCATCAGCATTGCATACGATGAACTTTGTTCCAGCGCTTTGCTTCCTGGTAAATTCCCATTTTAACCCAGCGGGAAAGGCGGCTCCGCCTCTTCCTACAAGCTTGGACCTCTTGACCTCAGCAATAACATCTTCAGGCTTCATGCCCAGCGCTTTTTCCAGTGCCTTGTAACCGCCGTCACCTAAATATACCTCAATATCCTGCGAATTTGGTTTCCCCACATTCCTGGTCAATATCCTTTCCATTTTGCCTCTTACCGCTTTAGCTCAGCGATGATTTCCTTAATTGATCCATCAGTCAGGTTCTCATAGATTTCGTCATTAATCATCATTGCTGGCGCCTTATCGCACAGACCTAAACAGGGAACGACCTCCAGTGTGAATTTCTTCTCTGCCGATGTCTCACCCGTTTTTATTCCCAATTCGTTTTCTATTACCCCCAACACTCCATCCGATTTGTTGAGATGGCAGGGAAGGGAATCACATATACGGATAACATATTTCCCTTGCTCTTTGGTGGTGAGCATGCCATAAAAGGTTATCACTCCATAGATGTCTATTGATGGGACATCGAGGTTTTCCCTCAAGTACGTAATCGCCTCTTGTGGAATGTAGCCGCACATTTCTTGTACAGTCTCCAAACAAGGCAAAAGAGCCTCCTTCGATTTCCCCCAACTTTCCATAATTGCGTCTACCTTTGTTCTCCATACACTTATCCCCATACTAAACTCCTTTCCATCATCATATCGTTCCAGTAGCATATCATATATAATCTCAGCTACAAAGACATTCTTCTGCCCTCCTAAGTAAATAAACTGTCAAAAAATCAGCTGACTACATCCCGTTGACCAAGGACGAAGGTTACACTGAACTTGGGACCAGAACTCCAACGGGTTCCCTTTTCGAAGGGTGGTAGTGCTCATGTATGCCGACAACTCTCAGGATCTCCAGGTCCTCAATCCCTTCCCTGGCCCCTATCTTGTTAGCTGTAGCTTGGACTGTTACTGGTGCATCTACCATGATTACTAAGTCGCGTCGACCAATAACCGGATCAACAAAATCTACCTCTGGCATCTCCTCCAATTGTCTTACCAGGTCAATAGAGTTATGTTGCTCCATGTGGTCACCTAGAGTAACTAGAAAATATGCTCTCAGACCCATTGCCATTCCTCCTTTGCTTCCTATCTTAATTTGACCATATTCGCCTGCTTGGTGACATCGGTGTAAGCTACCTTTCTGCGTCATAGAAAACCCTCAAAATGGTTAGTGCGTTGTTAGTTAATTTCTACTATTCACGGGTCATGGTTTTCATGGAGGCAAGAGCGTATTTTTATCCCTCGTGCACCAGTTGAAGTCGATAGTCAAGTAGACTAGGATATCAGGTAGGAGCAGAACATTAGAGAGACTATCGGCAATAGGAAGGATGTCCATGGAGAAGATTACTAGTTTACTTACTGAGGACCATAAGATAGTGCGCCAGGGTATCCGCCAGTTTCTGGAGCGTGAATCAGATCTTGAAGTAGTAGGCGAGGCTAGTGATGGTGAGGAAGCTGTAAGATTAGCAAAAGAGCTCAAACCTGATGTTGTTCTTATGGATGTTGCTATGCCCAAGCTTAATGGAATCGAAGCTACCAAGTAGATAAAAGAGCTTCACCTGCGCACGATTGTATTGATACTGATAGCTTCGGTTATAGCTGTAGAATCCCAGACAACAGTTTCCCCGCAGCCAGGACAACTATTTTAGCATTACCTAGCATATCCGTGGTAGGAGCTCCCCAGAAAGCATGTCAATAATTCGAGAAGGGCCTAGTTTTGTTTTCATGATCACCCTTCCATTATGGTCGTTAGTTACCTCACCAATGATAGCCGCATCTCTTCCATAGCAGTTTTGCTTCATTTGAGCCAGAACCTTATTAGCATCACTCGGCTCAACTATAGCTACCAGTTTGCCCTCATTAGCGACATAAATAGGGTCGAAGCCTAAGAGCTCACAGGCAGCTCTAACCTCTTTTTTCACTGGTATCTTATCCTCTTCGACCACAATGCCCACATTAGATTGCTTAGCAAATTCGTTAAGCGTGGTAGCCAACCCGCCTCTGGTAGGGTCACGGAGGCAGTGAGTATTCGGGCAAGCCTCCACTATTTGAGCCACCAATTTGTTCAATGGTGCACAATCGCTCTCCAGGAGTGTCTCGAACCTAAGTCCCTCACGTTGGCTCATTATAGCTATGCCGTGGTCGCCGATGGTGCCGCTCAAAATAACCCTGTCGCCAGCTTTAGCATTGGCTCCTGAAATATCAATTCCAGCAGGAATAATGCCTATCCCTGAGGTAGTGATAAATAATTTATCTGCCTGCCCT